>ERZ773168.2304-NODE-2304-length-14729-cov-5.053837_pt1 | contig 14729 bp, 11 predicted proteins | sample MGYA00511261_ERZ773168 | MGnify/ENA primary metagenome ERZ773168 (study PRJEB29015, sample SAMEA2737855) | human gut metagenome | biome: human gut; feature: human-associated habitat; material: faeces | place: China | collected 2012 ... | reverse complement strand
GGTATACAGCCATCTGTTAAAGCCTAAGTCCATAGCGCATTAGGTCGTGGACACTGTTTTGGGTGTAATGATATGTTTATTATGAAATGGCTACTTCTTTGGGCGGTATTCCTCGCTCTGTTTTATAATTTCCTGTGGTGGGTTATCCGCCGGACGCCGGTGACCAAAGACGATGAGAAAGAGGGCTGGATAGATTGAAATGATAATATCGTACTAAATTATGATATATCAAGTGTTTCTAATTATTCCAATTTTTTGTACTTTTGCAATGGTTATTTGAAGTAAAGAAAATTAGTGCAAGATACTGACAAAAAACCGTTGCCTTCTCGTCACCTGTTATTTATATAAAAACTGTAACGATCCGATAAATCGAATCGTTACGGCTGTTTAATCCCGCTCTCGGAAGAACTTGGACAAAAATCAATTTATCGTCATGCTTGACACACTGCTTAACCGTCGATTGTCGGATGCGGAGTGTACAGCCTTTCATGCTTCTTATAAAGAGTTTATCGACCTGCTGCACGAACTTGCCCGCCTCCAATCCCGCCTGATGCGGTTGCAAGCGCGGATTGTTTGAGAAGGAATCTCCGCAAGCGTCGCTGCTCAAATCGGAGCTTCTGCTGACGAATTTCGAGATCCGTTTAGTCTTTACCCGGCTTCGTTATCCGTCCATCGCCGATCCGGTGTCGGTCGAAGTCCCCAAGTCGCCGCTGTTTCTCTCCGAGCAATTCACACCTACGGATATCATGGAGCTCGCTACGGCTCTGCAACTCTCCGGAGCCATACGCCGCATCGACGGTACACGGGTCGATCTGGCGACACTTGTCGATGTGCTTTCCGGAACTTTCAACGTCCGTATCAACAATCCGGAACAGTGCCGCTATGCCGTCGTCAACCGCAAGCTGCGTCTGACCCGTTTTCTGGATTTCCTGCGCAACAATCTGATCGCCTACAGCCAGCGATAGGCAATCTGTTTTCATTCAGCATCACGCTCCGGGGCTCCATCTCGGAGCGTTCTTTATGCGGTGCGGACAGTGGCGGACTGGAGCGGACATGGGGATCTGTTTTTCTGCCGGAGATGTATCTTCGGGACTTTTAATATTCTCTGCCATGCAACAGGAAGATGATTTGAAAGCCCTTGAAAATATCGTGCAGTTCGCCCGCGGGCTGGGTGTGTTCTTTTTGGTGCTGCACGTGTATTGGTATTGCTACGAATGGCTCTCGTCATGCGGCCTGACCTACGTGTATGCCGACCGCATCCTGCTCGATATCCAGTGGACAACATTACTATTTTCCTCTCCCGTCGTCACGAAGCTCTGCGCCTTTCTGTTCCTCGCCTTGGGCTGCTACGGCACGAAGAGCGTCCGTAACGGCAGGGTCGACAGGCGGCATATCGTCGCCGCCATCAGCCTCGGCTTCCCGCTGTTCTTTCTGAACGGCTTTTTGCTGTCGCTACCCGCAGGGATCGGCTTCCGGGGCTGGAGCTACACGCTGACCCTCGGTGCGGGCTACCTCTGCCTGCTGGCCGCCGGCGTGTGGCTGCGACGACTGATGAAACAACCCCTTGCCGACGACCCGTTCAATGACCGCAATGAAAATTTCCTTCAGGAAGAACGTTATCTCAACAACGAATATTCGGTGAATCTTTCCACCCGTTACCGCTATAAAGGAGAATGGCGCGAGGGATGGATCAACGTCATCAACCCGTTCCGTGCGACGCTGATCCTCGGAACTCCCGGTTCGGGCAAGAGCTATGCGGTCTTAAATAACTATATCAAACAGCATATTGAGAAGGGTTTCTCGATGCTGGTCTACGACTATAAGTTCGATGATTTGACACGCATCGCCTATAACCACCTACTCCGGCATCTGGACAAATACACCGTCAAACCGAGACTCTGCATCATCAACTTCGACGATCCCCGCCGCTCGAACCGTTGCAATCCCATCGACGCCCGCTTCATGGACGATATTTCGGATGCCTACGAAAGCGCCTACGTCACGCTTCTGAACCTCAATAAGACGTGGGTGGACAAGCAGGGCGACTTCTTCACCGATTCGGCCGTCATCCTGCTCGCGGCGATCATCTGGTACCTGAAAATCTATGACAATGGACGCTATTGTACCTTCCCGCACGCCATCGAGTTCCTGTGCCAGCCCCTCGAAAGAATCTTCCCGATCCTTTCATCTTATCCCGAACTGGAAAACTACCTCTCGCCCTTCGTCGATGCATGGAAAAGCAATGCGCAGGATCAGTTGCAGGGACAGGTGGCATCGGTGAAAATCCCGCTCTCGCGTATGATCTCTCCGCAGCTCTATTGGGTGCTTACGGGCAACGACTTCACGCTGGACATCAACAACCCCGAGGAGCCGAAAATCCTCTGCATGGGCAACAACCCCGACCGACAGAGCATCTACGGTGCGGCACTGGGACTCTATAATTCCCGCCTTATCCGGCTTATCAATAAGAAAGGTAAGTTGAAATCATCCCTTATCATTGACGAGCTGCCTACGATCTACATCCGGGGGCTGGACAACCTGATCGCCACGGCCCGCTCGAACAAGGTCTCCGTCTGTCTGGGCATTCAGGATTTCTCGCAGCTGGAGCGCGACTACGGGGAGAAGGAGTCGAAGGTCATCATCAATACCGTGGGCAATATCTTCTCGGGACAGGTCGTGGGCGATACGGCCCGCACCTTGTCGGATCGCTTCGGCAAGATCGTCCAGCTTCGCGAGTCGCACTCGGTATCGAACGAGAACGTTACGACCTCGACCAATACGCAGCTTGAAACGCTGATCCCTGCCTCGAAGATTTCCAACCTCACGCAGGGCATGTTCGTCGGCTCGGTAGCCGACAATTTCGACGAGCGTATCGAGCAGAAAATCTTCCATGCCGAGATCGTCATCGACAACGACAAGGTCAAGGCGGAAACAGCAGCCTATGTCCCCATTCCCGAAATTTCGTCTTTCATCGGCGAAGACGGCAAGGATCACATGGAGGAGATCGTCAAAGAGAATTATTACCGGGTCAAAGCCGATGTCGCGGAACTTGTCCGCCGGGAGATCGCTCGCATCGAGGCCGATCCGGATCTCGCGAAACTTTTACCCAAGAAAAAATAGTTATTTTCCCCTAAAAAAATTATCTTTGCCGTCCAAATTTTTTAATACTTGAAAGAGTTAATTGAAAAAATCCAGCAGGCTTACGACGCATTCTCCGCTGAGGCAGCGCTTCAGGTCGAGAAGGGCAACAAGGCAGCCGGCACGCGGGCCCGCAAAGCCTCGCTGGAGGTTGAGAAGTTGATGAAGGAGTTCCGCAAGGAATCGCTGACCTTCCAGCAGTAGAGACGCCTCATTCAAGCCTGCAAAGGCACTGAAGGGTGTACGCCATATATGGTGTGCACCTTTCTTCATTTCAGGAATATGTTTGGCATTCCACCTCGGAATCATCTTTACAATTCGGCTCTGACATCATTGCAGAAAATACCGACGTGTCGATTCCGACCTCGGTTTTTCAGTCGTACTATTTACTGCTTCTGTAAACCTTTTTCAGGACGGGACAACCCGCAATTTTTGCTTCGGTGCGGACTGGAGCGGACTGGAGCGGACATGGGCATCGTTTCGGAAAATACACTTCTATATTCGCGGCATGAACCTTTTGTTTCACTAAAAACATTTGCTTTATGTCGGAAGAAAATCAGAATCGACAAGCGGTTCAGGCCCCCGAGCAGGCCGACCCGAAGTACAAAGAAACGTTGTTGCTCTACAACGAACAAAACGGCGCCGTAGAGGCCGTTTCCAAGCTCGACGAACAGAATAAGCGATACAAGCTTACGACGACGCAGCCGCTCACGGCCAACAAGCCGGGCTTTTACGAGTTGCGCGATTACAGTGCGGCGGCAGCTTTCATCCGAGGCTTCAAATCTGTCGAGAGCAACCAGCCGTTCCGGTTCCTCAAGGTTGCCGCCGACAAGGCCAGCGACCTTGCCCAAAAGCTCATCAACCTCGTCAACAACCCGAAAGATCCGGAAGGGCTCAAGGCGCTGCACGAACACACGGTTACCTCCTACCAGCTCGAAAAAGTCAAGTTCAATCCTGTTAATCTTAAATTGCAGGAACTGAAAGAGATGGGCATTGTCGTTTCGTCGGCGGAGTTGGAAAAGATGAAGCACGGCCTTCCCTGTACGGAACTGCACGACGTGAATCTCAAGGTCGGCGATATACCCATTGTCGGACAGTTCGCCCTGCAACCGTATCGGGATATGAACGGCGAGGTGCAGGTCGGCCTGACGAGCGCCCTTCCGCGTCCGGAGTTCGAGCGCGAGGAGTACCGGATGATGTTCTCCACGAGTGAGAAGGAGCAGCTGTTGGCCGGGAAGACTCCCGACCGGCTGTACGAGCTTCCTAACCCGCATACGGGAGAAAAGGAATGGTGCTTCGCCACGCTGAATCCCGCAACGAACCGCCTTGTCACCATCCCGAAGCACGATGTCCCCGACCTGCGTTATTTCAACGGGGTGCGTCTGGACGATACGCAGCAGAACGAGCTGGCTTTGGGCGGCCGTGTCTTCGTCGAAGGCTGCGCCATGCGCGGCAGCGACATCACCTATTCGGGTAAGGTAGGCTTCGATGTTCTCTCGAACGAATACAAGATGACCGACTACCAGTTCAGCCGCCCCTATATCTCTCCGCAGCTCGACAAACAGCTCGACGAGCGTCAGCGCACGGCCCTGCTGAGCCCCGAAGGTCTGGACTGCTCGAAGGAAAAGGATCATCCCATTCTGGGTAAGAACGGCAAAGCGCTGACCTGCATCCTGCGCATCGACCCCCGCTCGAATGGCGTAGTCTACGACTTCTCGCAGCAGCGCCGTCAGGAGCAGCAGGAAAAGCAGCAGCAGGAACCCAAGGAGTCTAAAGCTGCGGAACAAAGTCAGGAGGCGGATCAGGGCCAAGGCCAGAGCCGCGGCCGCAAACGCTAATTCGCTCCTGCGATGGAAAGCCCCGATGAAAAATGGTTCCGGGAACGATTGTGGCATTTCCTCGAAATACGCCATCCTCCGCGTCAGTTCCACCGGGCGATGATCGAACGTCGCAGCCATCTGGCCTTCGAAAGCTACGCACAAAGCATTAAGCTGGGAGCTACGGCCGAATCAGCCGTCCGTGCCGCCGACAAGGTGCTGTTCCGGGGTCTGCTCTTTTCGAAATACGACACCGTCCACCTGATCCTCGCAACGGATTTCCCGATCATTCCGGAAAACCAACGGCAGGAGATCGCCCTGCGACTGGTACGTATCTGCGCTCCGATCTTTCGAACCTACGATCTGAAAGACGACTTTTCGGAACGTCCGGAATTCCGGCAGCTCAAAGAAGAACTCCGTACCGGCATCCGCAACTGGATCGACGAGAACGGCGTCCCGGGCTACCACAGCCCGGCGCGCAAGGAAAAGCCGCCTGTCTCATACTCCGAACAATCCCGACATTCGAAACGCAACAAGCGTAAATAGTTCATTCACTTAATTTTATTACACGATGAAAAAACTTCTTTTTGCTGCGGCCGCCATGGCTGCCGCCCTGATCGCCTCGTGCGACAAAGCCGACGAAACAACCGATCCCGCCATTCCTGTAACTGCGGACAGCACCCGGATCGCCATCACGCTCACCGGAGCGGATGAGGCCGACACCCGCGCGTTCTTCGACACTTCGGCCAAGGCCGAGGCGTGGGAATCCTTGCTCTCGTCGCTCTCGGTCTTCGCCTTCGACAACGGCGGAGCACTTATCCTCCGCCGGGATTTCACTTCGTCGGAACTCGCTTCCAAGTCTGCGACCTTCTCGCTTCCCAAATCTGCGGCCGGCACCGAGTGCTCGTTCTACGCCGTGGCGAACTACGACGCCTCATCGGCCAAGACCCGCGCAGCCCTTACGGCCCTCGTGGAGAAATCGGCTGCCGATTACAACGGTATTTTCGCCGAGGTGTCCACCGCAGCCAAGCGTTCTGGCGGCTTCGTGATGTCGGGTTCGACATCGAAGACCGTCGGCGCCGTGAATTCCACGACATCGGTAGGTATCACGCTCAAACGTACCGTAGCCAAAGTGGCCCTCCAGACGGCTATCGACCCGTCGTTCGCCGACAAGTACGCCGGAAAGCTCACGATCAACTCGGTAAAACTCTCCAAAGCAGCCTCACAGTCTTTGGTCGTGGCCGGCACGCCGACTCCCGGGGCGATGAGCTACACGCATACCCAGACCCCCGCCACGGCATCGGGTAAATACAACGCCCTGTTCTACTGCTTCGAGAACGGCTCTTTAACGGCAGGCAACCGTGTGCTGCTGGAAATCAACGCTACATACGATCTGGACGGCAACGGCTCGACCACGGACGACCGCTCGGAGGTGACCTACTCGGTGGAACTGACAGGTAAGGCCGCGGGCGAGATCCTGCGCAACGGCTACTACCGTGTCTCGGCCAATATCACAGGTCTCGTAGGTCAGGATTGCGTCGTGTCGGTTACCGTCGCCGACTGGGAGACGCCCGTAACGCAGTCCGTCGAACTGGGAGCATAGTCCGAAATGTTGCACCGGGTTCCGCTCTGTCTTTCGGGCGGGACCCTTTTTCTTGACACAAGATGAAACGATTTCTTTATAGCTTATTGCTTCCGCTGAGCATTCTGTACAGCTGTATTTACGAGGATGAGGCGGATTGCTGCCACCCAACGAAAGTTCGGGTCGAAATGGCGGTTCGTCCTGAACCTATGATGACCGTAACCCGCACTGCGGATGAATACGCCATCCGGGACCTGAACTTCTACCTTTACGACGATAACGGCAATGTTGTCCTGCACCGTTATCAGACCTCTGCGACGCTGCGTTTCGAGTGCCTGCCGGGCGACTATCGGATGCGCATTGCCGCCAACATGGGCCGCGATCTGGGTGAAAACCCCGCATCGGAAGATTTCACCGTGTCGCATGCCGACGAGTACGATGTATTGCCTATGGCCTATGAGGGCGATATAACGATAATTCCCTCGGCAGACGGGGTGCTGACGCTGCCTGCCGTCGAGGTCCGGCGCTGTGTGGCGAAGGTTTCCTACAATATCTCCGTCGAGCCCGCGGATATCGAGCTTCGCTCCGTACAACTGCTTTCCGTACCGCGCTCGGTATCGGTTTTCGACGTGGCGGCCCGACCGTCGGACGACCCTGACGACTATACGGGCTGTCCGGAAATTGAACTTTCGGGACAGCAGGCCGCAGGCAACAGTTATCTGCTGCCGAACAGGCAGGGTACGGTATCGTCGATCACCGACCAGCGTCAGAAGAACCCGGACAATGTTCCCGCGAATGCTTCGTATCTGCTGATCCGCGCTGTGCGCGGGTCGAAAGTATTGGCTTATTATATTTACCTTGGAGGAAACAACACCTCGGATTTCAATGTCCGGGCGAACGTGCATTACCGGCTCGCGATCTCGATTTTGGGCGACAGCGAGGTCGACACCCGTGTCAGCAGCTATACCCTCGATGTCTATGACTCCTACGCGGGAAATACGATCGGCGGCTACTGCACTTACGACGTGATGGGCGAACTGTTCGTCGAGGTGGAGGGCGATCCGGCGCCCCTGACGCTGCGGGGACGCATCACGGCCTCGCAGGGCGACAGGGATCGCCTGCTCGTAGACGACGCTTCCATTGGCACGGGCCGCGATCTGGAGCTTGCGAACCAACCGGGACTGAACGGATATTTCCTTTACTACGATCTTCCGGTCTACACCACGGCGAACTCGCAGGTGACCTATACCGTGACGGTCGCAGACGATGCGGGTCTTGCGCAGTCGTTCGACTTCCGTCGCCGCTTTGCAAACCGCCTTCAGGTCGTCGTCGAGACTGCCGACAACGGCAAAGGTTGGGTGAACGTCTCCCAAGCGCTCTATGACGCTGAAATCTCCGGAACGCGCAACCACGTTGTCATGTGCCATGAGATGGGTTGTACGCTGGTGGCGCTTCCTGCCGCGGGCTACCGCTTCGAGGGATGGTACACGACGGACGGCTATACGCAGCGGCTGTCGTCATCGACGACCTATCTCTACACCCCCGCATCGAACGATGCGTCGATCTTCCCGAAATTCACGGCCAGCACCCGGCCGCTCGACGACGAGGGCACGGCCAACTGCTATATCGCCCCTGCGCTGAACACCTCCTATTCGTTCGACGCCGCGACGATGGGCAACGGCCGTACGACACTCAACGTCACCCCCAAACGTCTGTCGGGCGTCTCTGCCCGCGTACTGTGGGAGACGGGAACGTTGAGCGAGACGATCGTTAAGGATGTGCAATATCAGGACGGACGAATCACCTTTACGACCGGTACGACGCACGGCAACGCCGTGATCGGGCTTCTCGACAGCCGCGGGGAATGCCTCTGGTCGTGGCATATCTGGGCGGCGGACTACGATCCTGCTGCCACGGCTCAGACCTATACTTCGGGAGCTGTCTTTATGGATCGCAACCTCGGGGTGCTGACGACGGATTATACGCAGCCCGCCTCGCGCGGCCTTTACTATCAATGGGGCCGCAAAGACCCGTTCCCGTATCCGGCCACGGCGACGGAAGCTTATATACAGGCGCCGACCGTCTATGCCGCGGGATTCGAATATGCCGAGAGCGATCCGCGGGATTCCGGAACCGAGTCGCCTTACGACGTGATGACCCTCGAATGGGCCACAGCACATCCTACGACCTATATGGACGGCGTATCCTTCGAGGACTGGGAAGAGTGGGCTTCTTCGCTGGACTGGCTCTGCGACCACCACCCGAACCTCTGGGGCAACGTCACGACCGGGAAAAACAATATCAGCTGCACCAGCCATAAATCCATTTACGATCCGTGCCCTCCGGGCTGGAAAGTGCCCGGTGCCGAGGATTTCGCGGGAATAGAGCGGATAAGCGTATCGGTACCTTATTACGTTACGATCCGCTGCAACGGCACGCAGACGGCGAAGATACCTTTGGGCGGAACATTCTATGAGGGGCGTTACGACCGCAACGGGTCGCTCGGAAGGCTCTACACGAACGCCCCGTATTATCTTCACTGGGGAGGTTCGACAGGCGTGTTCCACGACGTGGCTTGCACCTCAATCCTGTTTAACTCCGACAATTACCCGCCGTTCGTCAATACGACGGATTTTTACCGCTATGCCGCCAATCCCGTGCGATGTGTCCGGGAGTAGTTGAAAACCTCGAAAAATTCCGACTGCCATGAAAAGATACCTGTGGATATTCGCAGTGCTCCCGTTTCTGTGGAGCTGCATCGCCGAGGACAGATCGGCATGCCCGCAGCCCCGCGGCGTTTCGGTACGCATGTCCGTATGTCCCGACCCGATGACGGCCGTGCCCCACGCTGCGGACGAAGAGGCGATCCGCGACCTGAACCTCTACCTTCTCGACGCCGCCGGCAATGTCGTCCTGCACCGTTACCAGATTTCATCGACACTGCAGTTCACCTCTCTGCCCGGTAATTACCGGATGCGTATCGCCGCCAACATGGGCCGCGATATGGGTGAGAATCCCGCATCGGAAGATTTCACCGTTACGCACGCCGACGACTACGACACGCTGCCGATGGCTTATGAAGGCGAGGTGTCGATCCCCTCGTCGGATGAAACGGTGACGCTTCCGACCGTCGAGGTGCAGCGCCTCGTGGCGAAGATCACCTATAGCATCTCTGTCGCACCGGATGCCGGCGACATCCGGCTGCACAGTGTCCAACCCATAAACCTTCCCGCCCGGGTACGGGTCTTCGACCCCGGTCGGCCGGCTGCGGAATATACGGCGGGAGAAATCGTCGGCTCGTCGTCGCAGACTCTGACGGGGACGTTCTACATGCTTCCGAACCTGCAGGGCGAGGTTCCCTCGATCGCCGACCAGCGGGACAAGGGCCCCGAGAACGCCCCGGCGGACGCGACGTTCCTGCGCATCCGCGCCCTGCGGGGTTCCAAGGTGCTGGATTACTGCGTCTACCCGGGCGGCAATAACACCTCGAACTTCGACATACGGGCCAATACACACTATAGGCTCGACATTGTGATCCGTGGCGACGCCGAGGTCGACACCCGTATCCGGGCCTATACCGTAGAGGTGCGATGCACGCCGGAGGCTGCGCTGTCGAACGGTTTTCTGCTGGAGCGGAAGCCGATGCGCCTGACGCTGCGGCTCGGCGGGCATTACGAAGAGGCCGGGGTCGAAGCCTTCGTGGAACTGAAGACCGGAGATGTGCGGTATTTCGGTTTCGAGGGCCAATGGGGCGCCATTGCAAGGACGATGGAGATCCGGGGCCCGGAGAACGATTACGATATCCGTTACTGGCCGCCGTTCTTCACGCGCGAGGAGTGCCGCTTTATGTTCCGGGTTCATATCCTCGACCGTTACGGGGAGGTCGCCTCGTTCAGTTTCCCGTACTGCTACGCCCACCTGCTTCGGGTCTACACCAAATGGTTCGACGGCGGCAGCGGGAAAGGCGCTGTCACCTCGCCCGACGCGCTGCGTGTGGTCGAAGACATGACGCTCGCTTCGTGGTACTCGCTCGTCTACTGTCCGGGCGAAGGCTGCACGCTCGTCGCCGAGCCCGATGCGGGCCGGTTGTTCGAGGGCTGGTGCCGGAATGCCGACCATACCGGGGTTCTGAGCTACGAGGAGCAGTACCGTTTCTCCCCGGCCGACGATCCCGCAGTTATTTACGCTTATTTCAGATAAAACCATGAAAACCCTCATCCATATCCTTTGGGGAACGCTGCTTTTCGCCGGCTCCTGCTCGGACGAGATACCCGTATGCACTCCGGCCGTACACGGCCCCCGGCATGTGACCTTCACGTTCTCCTGCGACGCTCTGTCCGGCACACGGGCTGTTGCGGACGAGAGCCGCGTCGACGATATCAACCTTTACCTGTTCCCGGCAGACGATGCTCCGGCCCGGCACGTGTACGCCGCCTCGCAGCACGCCGTCGCGCTGAAGCTTCCCGACGGCCGATACACCCTCTATGCCGTCGCCAACCTCGGCACGGACACCGGGCCGCTGCCCGAAGCCGAGGTGCGGGCGCTGCGCTGCGCATGGAATCCCGACGGATCGGACTCCGGAACGCTTCCCATGTCTGCCGTGCGGACGTTTACCGTGCGCGGCACGACGCAGATCGCTATTGAACTCGTGCGGGCCGTGGCGAAGGTCGATTTCAGCTACACCGTGGCTGCCAGCTTCAGAAATTCGCTCTCCGTGCGTTCCGTACGTCTGTGCTGCGTCCCGCGCTTCGCGGCGCTCTTCGGCGAGGGCCGCATCGCCGCAGACGGGGAGTGCGCCGCGACGGAAGCCGTCCCGGCGGACGGCGACGGCTATTCCGCAGTTTACTACCTTCCGGAGAACCTGCAGGGCGAGAACGTCTCGATTCCGGGACAGGAGCAGAAGAACGAGGCCAACGCCCCGGAATATGCCGCTTATATCCTGATCGAGGGCGAGGCGGACGGCCTGCACGTCGTCTACCGCATCTACATGGGGGAGAACAACACCTCGGACTTCAACATCGCCCGCAACCGGATCTACCGTATCGAGGCCCGGATTCTGGGACGCAATACCGTGGACTGGCGGGTTTCGACCACCGAGGTATCCGTGACGCCTTTCGCCGAACGTCATGCGCCCGGCGGAACCGCCACGGCGCAGCTCCGGGTCGTTAGCACGAACAACGACCGGAGCACCTGCTTCCTGACCTGCGAGCGGGAAGAAGGCGACGGCAATGCCACCTTGGACGGCGAGCCGATCCTCTTCGGGAAGCCTTATCCATTCCTCTCCGGCAACGGGGAGAGAACCGCGGAGATCGCCTACACGCAGCAACGGAAAGGCGATGTGCAGCTGCGCCTCGTCCTGACCGACGAAACCGGGCTGCATGTCGAGCGGGTGCTGCAGACGAACTACGTCCGCGAGCCGCTGCGGATATCCTTCACGCAGGATAAATTCGAACTGGCGGCGCTCGACCGCGCCCGCGTGGACTTCACCATCGAGCAGGACGACTACGACGGGACTTATACCGTACAGGTCGAGGGTACGCCGACCCTGTTCCGGAATCTGACGGATGACATTGGGCCCGTCACAAGCTATACGGTGGCGGGGAACGGCACCTACCCGCTGCGTATCCGTCCCGAGGCTGTCGGGGAGAATCCCTACCGCATCACCGTGACGGACGAAAAGGGCGACAGCGCCTTCTTCGACTCCTTAGTTACAGGAATCAAAACCATTTCCTGCTTTACGTTCTCCTTCAGTAAAATATCGGGCGGCATCGAGGTCGTTGCGGAAGGAACCTATCCGGTTATGAACGATCTGACGATCACCCTAAACCCCACAGTGACGGTAGTGCTGCGGGGTGGGGCGACCAAGACGCTGACCTGTACGATGAACGTGAATATCGAGGCGGACCGGATGAAAGGACGTGCAACGGCGACACTCGATCTCGGAACTGGCTATACTGACTTCTCCGTGACCGATTACGAAGCGGCTTTCTCCCGCACGGCGTCCGAGAACGGAATGGTCGAATACGCCGTACAATAATCTTCAAACAGACAGAACAAATGAAAACGAAACGAATATTCATTACGGCGGTCTTGCTGTTGGCGGCCTTGTGGGGCGTGCCCCGCAGGGCTGCGGCACAGATCTTCGCCGTCAGGGCCAACGCCCTTGCGGTGTGCAGCGCGACGCTGAACGTCGGGGCCGAAGCGGCCCTGACGGATAACTGGTCGCTGGAGCTGTCCGGCTACTGGAACCCGGTGAATACCGCATCCCTCTCGATGAACTTCCATGTCGTGCAGCTCGGCGGCCGCTATTGGTTCTACGAATCCTTCGTCGGGCATTTTCTCGGCCAGCATCTCACTTATATCAGCTATGACCTCGGAAGCCGCACAAAACGCTATAAAGGTCACGCCTACGGTCTTGGCGTCAGCTACGGATATGCGTGGATGCTCTCGAAACGCTGGAACGTGGCCTTAGAAGCCGGTGTCGGGCTGTACCACACCCGGGATACGCGCCGCGACCCGACCGTCTCGGACTGGGAGGATGAATACATCTACCATTACCGACGCTGGACGCTGGCGCCATCTAAATTGGAGCTATCATTTTCCTACATTTTTTAACGATTATGAGTATACGGAAAATCCTATCAGCGGGAATTGTTTTCGGCATATTATGGACAATGTTCGGCTGTTCGGTGGCTGGACGACTTCAGCGGCATCGGACGACAGCCTCGCTCTCGCAGCTTACCCGCGCTGAACGGCAGCAGCGGCAGTCGGACTACCAATCGCAGGTCGTGAAGCTCCAACGCGACAGCGACACGTTCTATCTCGCGCCCGTAGATACGCTTGCCGACGGCGAGCGCGTCATGTCCGTTCAAATCGAGCAGGTAACGGTCACTTCACGCATGCGGTCGGTTCCCGAACGCAACGGACATGTCGTACTGGATTTCATCGTAACGTTGCCCAAGCAGCTGTTAGGCAAGAGCCGCAGTGTCGTAATCACGCCTGTGTTGCACAAGCCCGACGAGTCCGTACCGCTCGAAGACTTGGTGATCCGCGGCGGACGGTTTTCGCTCTTGCAAGAGCGCGACTACTGGCAATACGAAACCTATGTCGGACGGTTCCGCCCCGACACCGTGGGGCGCGAGGCGGCCTTCAACCGCTTCGTGAAGTTTCCCTATCCCGAGGACGTACGGCTCGACTCGCTGGCCGAAGGCCGGAGTGCCGTTACGTATTACTATTCCCAAGCGGTGAAGACCGACGAGACCTCGAAGAAGATGCTGGTAACGCTTCAAGGGCAAGTCTTGGCCGTGGATGACAGCGCCTACCGCATGCCGCCATCCGATACGTTGAGTTACGTTGTCTCCTCGATGATCTCCTTCGTCGATACCTTGCCGCGTTACCGCATCCGAATCGTCGATAAGTATCTGACGGTCGAAGACCGCAATTACATTCAGTTCTTTGTGGGCGATGCCCGCGTAGTCGATACGCTGGGTGACAATCGGCGGCAGTTGGACAAGGTCACTGACCTGATGCGGCAGATCGTCGAACAGCAGGAGTTTTACGTCGATACCATCACGCTAACGGCAGCATCGTCTCCGGAAGGAGCCTACGCTTTCAACGAACGACTTTCGCAAGGACGGGCGCAGGCATTGAAACGCTACCTTGTCCGCCGATACGGCAGAAGTATCGACACGATGCTAACTGTGCGGTGGGTGGCCGAAGACTGGGCGGAATTGACGAACCACATCCGAACAGACCGGGAGATCGTAAACCGCGACGCTATTCTGGAACTGATCGCTGCGGAGAAGAATCCCGATCGGCGGGAGCAGGCCATCCGGAAGCGGTTCCCCCAAGAGTATGCCTATATCCGTTCGGTGATCTACCCGCAGCTTCGGGCCGTGAATTTCCGCTACAATCTGCGTCGCAAAGGGATGGTCAAGGATACGATCCATACCACGGAGCTGGATACGGTCTATGCCCGCGGCGTGGCGTTGTTGCAAAAACGCAAATACGCCAAAGCCTTGTACATTCTCAACGACTACAACGACCGCAACACCGTTGTGGCTCATCTGTCAATGGATCACAACGAGCGGGCATTGGAGCTGTTGGCCGCGATGCCCGAAGATGCCGTGACGGAGTACCTGCGGGCCATTGCCTGTTCGCGGCTGGGGCGCAAGGCCGAAGGCCGGGAGCAT
>ERZ773168.2300-NODE-2300-length-14740-cov-4.703235_pt1 | contig 14740 bp, 11 predicted proteins | sample MGYA00511261_ERZ773168 | MGnify/ENA primary metagenome ERZ773168 (study PRJEB29015, sample SAMEA2737855) | human gut metagenome | biome: human gut; feature: human-associated habitat; material: faeces | place: China | collected 2012 ... | reverse complement strand
GCAAACAGCGCGCCATCCTGCGCGGCAAGGCAAACACCATGGACCCCGTTTTCATCGTGGGTAAGGGCGAGATCGACGAGACCATGATCCAGGGCGTGAAGGACTGTCTGGATGCCCGTGAGCTCATCAAGCTCAAGGTGCTGGAAAACAGCATGTACAACGCCCGCGAGGCTTCCCAGCTGCTGGCCGAGGCCACCGGTGCGGACTGTGTGCAGGTGATCGGCTCCAAGTTCGTGCTGTACCTGCAGAAGAAAAAGGACAGCGCCTACGCCGACCTGCTGAAGTAAGATGAAAACGCTGCTCTATGGCGGCAGCTTCGACCCGCCCCACAACGGCCACCTGAACAACCTGCGGGCCGCTGCTGCCTGTGTCCGCCCGGACCGGGTGGTGGTGATGCCGGCAGGGCTTTCGCCCTTCAAACAGCACACGGCTGCCCCGGCGGCGCTGCGGCTGGAGATGTGCGGCTGCTTCCGGCAGCTGGCACAGGGGGAGGAGGCCGTGACCCCGCAGCTGGAAGTCAGCAGCTGGGAGATCGCCCAGGCCGAGGCGGGCCGCCGCAACTACACGGTGCTCACGGTGGAGATGCTGGCCGCGCAGGACCCGGAAGGGGAATTGTATCTGGCCGTCGGCAGCGATATGCTGCTCAGCTTTGACGGCTGGCACCGCTGGCAGGACATCCTGCGGCTGGCCCATCTGGTGGTGACCAGCCGCAATGCAGGCGACGCCCCGGAGCTGTGCGCCAAGGCCCGGCAGCTGGACCCGGCGGGGCAGCGCATTTTGTTTGCCCCGGTCACGGCCCTGCCCATGGCGTCCAGTGCCCTCCGCCAGCGCCTTGCCGCCGGGGAGGACTGCGCGGAGGAACTGCCGGAAGCGGTGCGCGCCGTCATCCGTCGGGAGCATCTGTACCAAACGTAAAGGAAGTACCACGCAATGAACCTCAAACAGGCAAAGGAGCTTGTGCGCAGCCGCCTGAGCGACAAGCGCTACGAGCATACCATCAATGTGAAAAAAATGGCCGTCAAGCTGGCAAAGCACTACGGTGCCGACGAGGAGCAGGCGGCGCTGGCCGCCCTGCTGCACGACGCGGCCAAGGAGATCAGCAAGGACGAGATGCGCGCCATCATGCAGGCGCACCCGGAATACGCCGAGGGCGGGGAAGCGCGCCCCACGCCGGTGTGGCACGGCGTGTGCGCGTCCATTCTGGCCCGCACCGAATGGGGCGTGACCGACGAAGCCGTGCTCAGCGCCATTGCCTGCCATACGGCGGGCAAGCCGGGCATGACCCAGCTGGACAAGATCCTGTATCTGGCCGATATGACCAGCGCCGAGCGGGACTGGCCCGGTGTGGAAAAGCTGCGCAAGCTGGAGCTGAAGGACCTGGACGAGGCCATGCTGGCGGCCCTGAAGCAGACCAACGATTTTGTGCTCTCCCAGGGCAAACCGCTGGACCCCATGTCAAAAGCTGCCTACGAGGATATTCTGGCCCACAGTGCACAGAATGGAGAAAACGCTTAAAAACCGTTGCAGGGACAGGGCTGCAAAACTGATTGCAGATTCTGCCGGACGATGCTATACTATGACGTATGACAGGTTTTTGCAGAGAACTGCGTTTTTCTGCAGCACCGTGAAAGCTGAAGGAGCCTAGAAACATGAGTCAAGCGCCACGCCGCATTAACACAGACCGCTCGCTGAACCGGCCGGATCAGGCCGCAAAGGCCGCCCCGCGCCCGGCTGCCGGAACGACCGGAACATCCGGCAGACCGGCTGCAGGCAGCACGTCCGGCAGCGGACGCAGTGCGCCGCCGCGCCATTCGGCACAGCCGGCCCGGCAGGTTGAACCGCCCCGCCGCCGCAAGAAAAAGAAAAAAACTCCGCTCTGGCTGCCGTTTGCGGTGGTCATGGCGGTGATCGCCGTGGTGTCGGGCGTCGTAGTGTACGGTGTGAGCATGTTGAACAAGGTGGAGGACAGCCTCCGCCCGGACGACAGCACCCCCACCATTCAGGAAGAGGTCAAGACCGCCGAGGAGTACAAGGGCGATGTGGTGAACATCCTGGTCTGCGGCATCGACTACGAGGAAGGCCGCAATTACAGCGACTCCAGTTCCAACGACGGCATGACGGATATGATCCTGTACTGCCAGTTCGACATCAAGAACGGGGCGCTGCACATGCTGCAGATCCCCCGCAACAGTCTGGTGGCCACTCAGAACCGGAAGATCACCCTGTCCAACGGCAAGACCTACGCCGCCTCCAACTACCAGATCAACTCGGTGGCTCTGTCCAACGGCGGCAGCATCGCCGCGCTGGCTGATGTAATCTACGACCAGTACCGCCTGCCCGTGGACTACTACGTCAGCGTGGACATGCAGGCACTGGTGGAAATGGTGGACAACTTCGGCGGCATCGAGGTGTATATCCCCCACGATATGTCCTTTGCGGGCAGTGTCCTGAAGCAGGGCTACCGCAACCTGGACGGCGCATCGGCAGAGTTTTTTGTCCGCTGCCGCCACGGCGAGGGCTACGCAAACTCGGATATCGACCGCCTGAACATGCAGCGCTACTTCTATGCCGGCCTGTTCAAGCGGGTGCGCAGCATGGGCGTGACCGATGTCATTGCCCAGCTGCCCCTGATTTTCAACAACTATATCCACACGGATATGGATCTGACCACCATTGCCAAGATGCTGGTGTCCTTTACCCGCATCGACAGTGCGAACATCATGCTGGCCCAGACCCCTGTGTTCATGGGCGTGCCCAATGTGGGCAAGACCAGCAGCTTTGACGGATACTCCTGCGTGGTGCCGGATGCCGGTTCCATTGCAGAGCTGCTGAACACCTATTTCCGCAATTACACCGGCCCCGTGAGCGCCGAGGAAATGAACCTTGTGACCAACAACTGGCCCCACGGCACCGCTTCCACCAGCGCAAACGTCCAGTTCGTGGGACAGCTGGACAAGGAGTCCGATGATGCCATCCTGAGCGGCGATACCGACGTAGCAGGTGCGACCACCACCGACGGCCAGGCCGCGGGACAGTAACAAACCAGAGAGGAGACTTTTATGGAAAACAAGATCGACAGCAAGACCCTTGCCATTGAGATCGCAAAGGTTCTGGACAAGAAAAAGGCCCAGGATGTCCGCGTGCTCAAGGTGGAGAGCCTGACCGTTCTGACCGATTACTTCGTCATTGCTTCCGGCACCTCCACCACCCAGGTGGGTGCTCTGGCCGACGAGGTGGAGTACGAGCTTTCTCAGAAGGGCATCGAGCCCTACACCACCGAGGGCTTCGACTCCAAGAACTGGGTGCTGCTGGATTATTCCAGCGTCATCGTGCACGTCTTTGTGCCCAACACCCGCACCTACTATGATCTGGAACATCTGTGGGCCGATGGTGAGCCCATGGATATCTCGGAGTATCTGACCCCGGAAAACAGTCTGTAAGCTTCCCTGCCTGCAAGGGCGGCTGCCGAATATGAGGAGTGATTGAAAGCTATGAAGTATGATTACAAGGCCGTTGAGGCCAAGTGGCAGAAGGTGTGGGAGGACGAAAAGACCTTCCACGCCGAGATCGACCACAGCAAGCCCAAGTTCTACGCCCTCGTCGAGTTCCCGTATCCTTCGGGTGCGGGCCTGCATGTGGGCCACCCCCGCAGCTATACGGCACTGGACGTGGTGAGCCGGAAGCGCCGCCAGAACGGCTACAACGTGCTCTACCCGATGGGCTGGGATGCCTTTGGCCTGCCCACCGAGAACTTCGCCATGAAGAACCACATCCACCCGGCCATCGTCACCAAGAAGAATGTTGACCACTTCCGGGAGCAGCTCAAGGCACTGGGCTTTTCCTTCGACTGGGACCGTGAGATCAACACCACCGACCCCGAGTATTATAAGTGGACCCAGTGGATCTTCCTGCAGCTGTACAAGAAGGGCCTCGCCTACAAGAAGGAAATGAACGTCAACTGGTGTACCTCCTGTAAGGTCGTTCTGGCTAACGAGGAGGTCGTAAACGGCAAGTGCGAGCGCTGCGGCGGCGAGGTAGTCCACAAGGTAAAGAGCCAGTGGATGCTCAAGATCACCGAGTACGCTCAGAAGCTCATCGACGACCTCGACAGCGTTGACTACTTCGAGAAGATCAAGACCGCCCAGAAGAACTGGATCGGACGCTCAACCGGCGCCGAGGTGGACTTCACCACCACAGCCGGCGACATGCTGACCATCTACACCACACGCCCGGACACGCTCTTTGGCGCGACATACATGGTAATCTCTCCGGAGCACCCCATCATTGAAAAATGGGCAGACAAGCTCCAGAACATGGACGCTATCCGCGAGTATCAGGCTGCCGCTGCGCGCAAGTCTGACTTCGACCGCACCGAGATGAACAAGGACAAGACCGGCGTCAAGCTGGAAGGCGTCCGCGCTGTCAATCCAGTAAACGGCAAGGAGATCCCGATATTCATTTCCGACTACGTTCTGATGACCTACGGCACCGGCGCTATCATGGCGGTTCCTGCGCACGACACCCGCGACTGGGAGTTCGCAAAGGTATTCAACCTGCCGATAATCGAGGTAGTCAAGGGCGGCGAGGACGTTCAGAAGGAAGCCTTCACCGACTGCGCTACAGGTATCATGGTGAATTCCGAGTTCCTGGACGGACTTTCCGTCGAGGACGCCAAGGTAAAGATCAAGGAGTGGCTCACCGCAAACGGCAAGGGCCGCGAGAAGGTAAACTACAAGCTGCGCGACTGGGTATTCTCCCGCCAGAGATACTGGGGCGAGCCTATCCCCGTTGTAAACTGCGAGAAGTGCGGCTGGGTCGCTCTGCCTGAGAGCGAGCTTCCGCTGAAGCTCCCGGACGTAGACAGCTACATGCCTACAGACACCGGCGAAAGCCCGCTGTCCACGCTTGAAAGCTTCATCAACACCACCTGCCCGTGCTGCGGAGGTCCCGCAAAGCGCGAGACCGACACTATGCCCCAGTGGGCTGGCTCAAGCTGGTACTTCCTGCGCTACTGCGACCCGCACAACGACAAGGAGCTTGCATCCAAGGAAGCGCTCAAGTACTGGATGCCCGTCGACTGGTACAACGGCGGTATGGAGCACACCACGCTCCACCTGCTGTACAGCCGCTTCTGGCATAAGTTCCTGTATGATCAGGGCGTTGTTCCCTGCAAGGAGCCGTACATGAAGCGCACCTCCCACGGAATGATACTCGGCAAGGACCCCGAGCGTCCCGGCGAGTTCACAAAGATGTCCAAGTCCAAGGGCAACGTTGTAAATCCTGACGATGTTGTAAAGGAATACGGCGCCGATACCCTCCGTCTTTACGAGATGTTCGTAGGCGACTTCGAAAAGGCTGCTCCGTGGCAGGAGAACGGCATAAAGGGCTGCAAGCGCTTCCTCGACAGAGTATGGGCTATGCAGGAGAAGGTAGTTCCCGGCGACGAGTACAGCGACAAGCTCCGCGCTTCCATGCACAAGACCATCAAGAAGGTCAGCGAGGACATCGAAACACTTAAGTTCAACACCGCCATCGCTACGATGATGGGTCTGCTTAATGAAATAGATGCCGCAGGCTCTCTGACCCGCGCAGACTACAGAACTCTGCTGATACTGCTCAATCCGTTCGCTCCGCACATCACCGAGGAGCTGTACCAGGTAATGGGCTACGAGGGCGTGCTCAACGAGCAGAAGTGGGTAGAGTACGACGAGAAGCTCTGCGTTGAGGACAGCGTTGAGATAGTAGTTCAGGTCAACGGCAAGGTAAAGGCTCGTTTCAACGCGCCCGTTGACTGCGCTAAGGAGGAGCTTGAGAACCTCGCGTTCGATCTCCCCGAGATAAAGGCTCTGACCGACGGCAAGACTGTAGTTAAGAAGATCGCAGTTCCGAACAAGCTTGTAAACATCGTTGTAAAGTAAGATGAAAACGAACATGATAATCAAAACAATTCTGGCAGCTTTTACCGCTTTGACGATGCTCTCCGCATGCACGGGAGCGCCGTCCGGCAGTTCCGCAGACTCCACGCAGGGCGCGGAAAGCACGGCGGATTCTGCAAGCGTTTCAAGCACTATCGAGAAGATAACTTCCGAAGTGGAAAAGCTCACCGAAGAAATCACCGCCGGAACATCAGACAGCACAAAAAACGATACAGCGGAGGAAACAGAAATGAGCCAGGACGTAAAGTACATCGCGCTGACCTTTGACGATGGCCCTAACGCTACCACAACGAACGATGTTATAGACAAGCTGGAGAAGTACGACATAGTTGCCTCGTTTTTCCTCATCGGAAACAACATCAACGATGAGAGCGCCAAGGCGGTAAAGCGCGCCTACGACCTCGGCTGCGAGATAAACAACCACAGCCGCACACACAGCAACATGACGGAGCTTTCCGCCGAGGATATCAGGGCAGAGTTCGAATACACCGATGAAAAGGTTTACGAGATAACCGGCGAACACACGAAGTTCTTCCGCCCGCCGTACATTTCGGTACACCAGATAGTGTTTGACAATATCGACGTTCCGTTCATCGCCGGAATCGGCGCGAACGACTGGGAGGACAGAGTAACCGCTGAAATGCGCGCTAAAATGATCCTCAAGCAGGCTAAGGACGGCGATATAATCCTGCTCCACGACGCAGAGGGCAACTCCATGACCGTGGAAGCGCTGGACACCATAATCCCGGAGCTTCAGAAGCAGGGTTACAAGTTCGTGACCGTCACTGAGCTGTTCAAAATCAAGGGTATCGAACCCGACATGGAAAAGGTCTACACCAACGTACTCCAGAAGAACATGTACAACTGATAAGCAAAAATAACCCCCGGCGGTATGCCGGGGGTTATTTTATGGTAACCTCTAAAAACCGGGACACGAGCAGATTTCGTACATGACTTATATCAGATGCTAGGCGTCAAACCGCAGTAATACTGTATGTATTTCAAGGTTTGACAACGAAGCAGATGATATAAGTCATAGAAATCTGCCGTGAAGGAGGTTTTTAGAGGTTACCTTATATAAGGTCATGAAATGCTCAGTTTCTGGGGTGGCGCTTGTGCCTTGCCTTGTCAGAGTACATCAGGCGGTCTGCCAGCTCTATCAGCTCATCAATGGAATCCACGCCCTCAAGTGAAGCTGAATACACTCCGATACTTACCTTCACCGCAAACGGTCTGCCGCTCGCGGCGTTCAGCTCGGCAAGGGCTTTCACAAAGCCTTCGCGGAACTTATCCGACTTCTCCTTCGCGCTGCCCTGGCAGACTTCTGCCGCTACGAACTCATCTCCTCCAAACCTTGAGCATATTGCATTCCCGCCGCAGTGCTCCGCAGCCCGGGTAAGTGCCGCGGAAGTTATGCACAATGCGTCGTCGCCTGCCGAATGACCGTAATTGTCGTTTATGTACTTCATATCATTGAGGTCTATCGATACAATAAAGACCTCCCTGGAGCCGACGATATCAGCGCAGCTCCTGCGGAATCCATTGTAGAACCCATACCGGTTGTATATCTGTGTAAGATGGTCATGTGTGAACATGAACTCCAGACGGCGGTTAAGTATACTCATATGCTCGTGCGCGCACATCGTCTCAAGGCAGCGGTTGAGGCTGGTACAGAATGTGTACAGCCGCTCGTTGTGATGTTCGTCAAGCACGTAATGCGTTATGAAGTACCCATGCACCGTATCCTGAAAGTGCAGCGGGATTATGAACAGCGTATTGTTAGCACCGAAGGAATTCTCGAGCTGCGGTATCAGCCTTGCCGCCGGGAATACCGTTCCCTCGTCGCTCCTGCCCTCGAATGTCGACAGGAAAACCCGCATGTCCCCGAATCCGGTGAACGCAGGCAGCGAGTCGTCCTGACCGTGGAAGTAACGGTTCAGTTCCTCTGTAAGGCAAATCATCGCATTACCCGGGCAGTATTTTTTCAGCACATTGTGAACGTTCCCCGGAGCAGGATCTGCGGCGATCTCGTTTTCCATGTGGTTCACGTACTCCTCGTAGTTGAGAGCGTTCCTGTAGCCCTCCATGATATCCGCGACCACGCGGTTCGGATCCGCGCTCTTCCCTGTTCCGCAGCCGCAGCTCTCGCTGAATACCGGATCGTATTTCAGCTCTACCTTATAAGGCTCCAGACCCGGCTCCGCGCATATTCTGGCAATTATGCCGAGCACCGTGTCCGCGATCTGGGAATGATCCCTGGAAGCTGTAGTCAGCCTCGGTTTGTGGTACCGCTCCAGATTTATCCCGTCAAAGCCGGTCACTATCACGTCCTCGGGCACGGAATATCCGTGCTCCGTAAGTTTCAGGCAGACCGCCATAGCCATTGCGTCGTTGCAGCAGATGAACGCTTCCGGCAGCGGTTCGCCGGATTCAAAGAACCTGTCCATTGCTTCGTATGTCGGATTCTCCCAGAATTCGCCGCATATTATGTCGCTGTCATTCAGAGTCAGACCGTGCAGCCGCATTATCTCCCGGCAGCGCTCGACACGCTGCTGCGAAAACGGATTGTCCGCAGGACCTGAAACCAGCTTTATCCGCCTGCACCCGTGGACGTCCAGAACATGCTCCACGATAGTGCCGAACGCTTCTCCGTAGCCAAACTGCACGGTAAACGCGCCGGGTATCTCCATATCAATGGAGATAAGCGGAACATCATGCTTTATGCACTCCTGCACTACCTGGTCGATAACGGCGTGATCGTGCATAGAAAACGGAACGATGACCATTGCGTCGAGCATGTCGTAATTTATCAGCTTATACACGGAAGCGCCGCCGATATCCGTCGGGGTGTTCATGTGCATATCCTCGAAGCACTGGAACACCAGCATTTTGTGACTTCCGGTCTTTTCAAGATGTTTCGCGATGGCGTCGATTATAGGCTTGGACGGCTCTTTGTTTGCCGCCGTACAGCACAGACCTATAATTCCCGATCTATTCAGCATTTAAGCGCGTCCTTTCTGTCTGCAGGCCATTGAGTTCCGGCCGTAAAATTATTATTTATATTTTATCACACCATGCCGGAAAAATCAAGACGATATTCCCGATACACCTCAAATTCTACCGTTTAAACTGCGCCAGTATCCTGCAATTTTCGGCGGAAAACTACTTGCTCAGGTCAAAGCGACAAAAGCGAACAAAAACGATTCCCCGCACATGCATGCGGGGAATCAGTCATATCATTCGGAAAGATCAGTTCGGCGTACTGCGTCGCGCACCTTCAGCACGAAGCTGGGAGATACGGAAAGCTCGTCTATTCCCATTCTGAGGAACCGCTCCGTAAGCGTGGTATCTGCGGCAAGCTCGCCGCATATTCCTATCCATGCGCCGTTCTTGTGGGCGTTCTCGGCGCTCATTTCAATGAGCCTGAGTATAGCCTCATGGTGCGTGTCGATAAACTCCTCAATATCGGGATTCTGTCGGTCGCAGGCAAGCGTGTACTGCGTCAGGTCGTTGGTGCCTACGCTGAAAAAGTCCACCATCGGAGCCAGCCTGTCGCTTATCAGCGCGGCTGCGGGAGTCTCTATCATGATACCAAGCTCGATTTTGTCGGAGTACTCAATGCCATCGCTGCGAAGCTCCGCCTTGACCTCCTCGCATATTTCCTTGATACGCTCGACTTCCTTCACGCTGGTTATCATCGGGAACATTATGCCGAGATTGCCGTAAACGGAAGCGCGGTACAGCGCCCGGAGCTGCGTTTTGAATATCTCGGGGCGGGTAAGGCAGATACGGATAGCGCGATAGCCTAGCGCGGGGTTCTCTTCCTTTTTCAGCCCGAAATAGCCTACCTGCTTATCAGCGCCGATATCCAGCGTGCGTATGATGACCTTCTTGCCAGCCATGCTCTCGAGAACGCGCTTGTACGCGTGGAACTGCTGCTCCTCGGTGGGAAAATCGCTGTTTTCAAGATACAGGAACTCGCTGCGGAAAAGTCCTATGCCGCCCGCGTCGTTGAGCAGCACGGCGCCGATGTTGTCGATTCCGCTGATGTTGGCGTAGATGTTGATTTTTCTGCCGTCAACGGTGACGTTCTCCTTGCCCTTGAGCTCCTGAAGAAGGCGCTTTTTCTCCTCGTCGGAAGTGCGCTTTGCGGTATATTCGGCGACTGTCGCCTCGTCCGGGTCGACTATCACGGTGCCTGTGTAGCCGTCCACTATCGCCGGAGTCCCGGAGGATATCTCGGTCAGGAACTCATCGCCCATGCCTATTACAGCCGGAATATTCATGTTCCTGGCAAGTATGGCGGTGTGGGAATTCGACGAGCCATGCGCCGTAACGAACGCAAGAACCTTGTCCTTGTCGAGCGCCACGGTCTCGCTGGGAGCGAGGTCGTCCGCGCAGACTATCATGCTGTCGCAGGACTCAGCGGAACTGTCCGCAGTGCCGGTGAGGTTAGCGATTATGCGGTTGGAGATATCCCGGACATCGGCTGAACGCGCCTGCATGTACGCGTCGTCCATTGCGGCGAACATCTCTGCGAAATTGTCGGAGGTCACGGCTACGGCGTATTCCGCGTTGACCTGCTGGGTGTCTATGATGTTCGCGATGGATTCGTTGTAGTCCTCGTCCTCCAGCATCATTATGTGTATCTCGAAGATCTGCGCGTTTGCCTCGCCGACCTCTTTGAGCGCCTTGTCGTGAATAGCCTGAAGCTGCTCCGCAGCCGCCTGCTTCGCCTTTTCGACACGCGCCTTTTCAGCGGCTGCGTCCTCTACATGCACGCGTGTGACTGCTGCGTCATTCTTTTTCAGTACGGAAATTTTTCCGATGGCTATAGCGCCGTATACGCCCTTGCCGGAATACTTTTTCATACAAACACCCCACTCTTTTTAATTCGGAATTATGAATGCGGAATTCGGAATCAATGTGTCCCACTTCGTGGGACGTATTTAATAACCGCCGAAGGCGGCACCATAATTCCGAATTCTTAATTCCGCATTCCGAATTTATATATTACTCTCCGAATCCGCTCTCGAAAAGCTCTACTGCCTTGTCGAGCGCTGCCTGCTCGTTTTCGCCGTCTGCAATGATCTCTACCTGGGTTCCGCACTTGATGCCTGCCGCCATTATCTGCATTACTGCGGAAGCCTTTGCAGTCTTGTCAGCGGTCTTGAGGGTCACGGTGCAGCCCGCGAACTTCTTCATTTCTGCCGCGAGGATTCCAGCCGGGCGCATGTGCAGACCCTGTTCATTCTTTACTTCTACTGTCTTTGTTACCATGATGATTTCTCCTTTGTCGTGTTGATGTACGGGGGCTGAACGCCCCCTCCGGGTGAATTTCTTTTTCCTTTGTTCTGTATAATTATTTTTTCTTCGCAGATACCTTTTTCTTTTTGAGCAGAGCCAGCAGGAGCATTCCCACGATAGAACCCGCAGCGAGCGCTGCCAGGTACATCGCCCAGTTGCCGACTACCGCGAACACGAAGATACCTCCGTGCGGAGCCATCAGCGTGCAGTTGAACGCCATTGAAAGTCCGCCTGCAAGGCCTGCGCCGACCATGCACGCCGGGATAACTCTCAGCGGATCAGCCGCAGCGTAAGGGATCGCGCCTTCAGTGATGAAGCTCAGACCCATGATGTAGTTTACAGGGCCGCTCTTGCGCTCCTCCTCGGTCCATCTGTTCTTAAAGAACGTGGTAGAGAGCGCTATCGCGATGGGGGGAACCATACCGCCGACCATTACCGCCGCCATGACATCGTAGTTTCCCGCCGCGATCGCTGCGGTTCCGAATACGTAAGCCGCCTTGTTGAACGGACCGCCCATATCAATAGACATCATCGCTCCGAGGACTGCGCCGAGGAGTATTTTACTGCTGCTTCCCATATTGCTCAGGAAATCCGAGATACCGGTGTTTATCATGCCCATAAACGGATTTATCGCGCACATTACCACTGCGATTATTCCAAGTCCGGCAAGCGGGTAGATGAGTACCGGCTTGATACCGTTGAGCGCCTTCGGCATTTTGTCGCAGAGCTTCTCAAGACCCAGCATGATGAAACCGCCCGCAAAGCCCGCCAGCAGAGCGCCGAGGAATCCGGACGGCATTGCGCCGCCGACGCTTGCGAATGTCGAGCCTGTGGTTGCGAGGTATCCTCCGACCAGACCTACAAGGAAGCCGGGGCGGTCTGCGATACTCTTACCGATGTAGCCCGCCAGCACAGGAACCATGAAGTTGAACGCGAATCCGCCGATGGTCTTGAACCATGCCGCCGCGGGAGTAACCGTACCGAAATTGTCGCCGGGCTGTACGCCTGCGATAGTGTCTATCAGGAACGCCAGCGCTATGAAGATACCGCCTGCGACCGTGAACGGAAGCATGTTGGAAACGCCGTTCATCAGATGCTTGTAAATCTTTCTGCCGAAGCTCTCGCTGCCGGTGGAGGAAGCCGCCGAGCCGCTCCCGCCCTCATGATGGTAGACCGGAGCGTCGCCGTTCACAATGCGGTTTATCAGCTCGTCAGGAATCTTGATACCGTCGGATACCTTTGTCGAGATGACCTTCTTGCCGCTGAACCTTGCCATTTCAACGGTCTTGTCTGCGGCTACGATGATACCGTCGCACTTCTCGATCTCCTCGGGGGTGAGGATATTCTTTGCGCCGCCGGAGCCGTTCGTCTCCACCTTGATAGAGATACCGAGCCGCTTTCCCGCCTTTTCGAGCGCTTCCGCCGCCATGTAGGTATGCGCGATACCGGTGGGGCAGGCGGTAACTGCGAGTACTCTGTAGCCGCTCTCCGCGGTAGCCGCAGGGGCTGCCGCCGGCTCGTCAGGGTATTTCTCCCTTTCAGCCGCGTCAATAGCCGCCAGGAAGCTCTCCTTGCTGTCAGCCGCCAGTAGCTTCGCCCGGAAATCCTCGTCCATCAGAAGAGTCATCAGCCTTGAAAGCACCTCGAGGTGAACGTCGCCGTTATTAGGAGCCGCGATCATAAACAGCAGGTTGGACGGCTCGTCGTCCATCGCTTCGTAGTCAACCCCGCCGGGTACCGTCATCGCCGCAAGCGACGGAGCCTTTACCGCTTCGCTCTTTGCATGGGGTATCGCGATCCCCTCGCCCACTGCGGTGGAGCTCATAGCCTCACGCGCCAGAATACCCTTTTTGTAGGCTTCCCTGTCTGCGATATTCCCGCCTTTTACCTGTAAGTCGATCAGCATGTCTATAGCTTCGGATTTGCTGGTTGGTGCGCCGCCAAGAAGAATGCTGTCTTTATTAAGAAGGTCAACTATTCTCATGTCATTTCCTCCTGTTATTGTTATCCGTAACCTGTCCGTTTATCCAAATCAGTCTGCTTTGTCTTTAGCCTAACTGCCCGAGCAGTTCGTATATCCTGTCCTTTTCAGCAAGACCCTCGGAGAAAGCCGTTGCGCCTCCGGAAGCGGTTCCGAGCTTCAGGGCGTATTCGTAATCGCCCTTTTCGCAGCCCGCAACGAATCCCGCGACCATCGAATCCCCCGCGCCTACGGAGTTCTTGACCTTGCCCCTGCACACGCCGCAGACGTGGGTCTTTCCGTTCTCGTCGAGGAGCACCGCGCCGTCGCCCGCCATTGAAACGAGGACGTTCTGCGCGCCCATTTCCTTGAGCTTTCCGGCGTACTTCACGATATCCTCCGTGGACTTCATCTCAACGCCGAATATCTCGCCAAGCTCGAAGTTGTTGGGCTTTATCAGGAACGGTCTGTACTTCAGCACGTTCAGCAGAAGGTCCTTTGTGGCGTCCACAACCGCGCGTATCTTCTTTCCGCTCAGCCGTTCAAGTATCCTCTCGTAGATATCAGCCGGCAGCGACGAAGGTATCGACCCTGCAAGCACCAGTGTGTCGCCGTCCTGTATCTCGTCAAGCTTTGCGTAAAGCTCCCGTATAGCCTCGTCGGTTATCTTCGGACCCTGGCCGTTAAGCTCGGTCTCCTCGCCGGACTTTATCTTGACGTTGATCCTTGAAAATCCCTCGTTCAGGTGGACGAAATCTGCGTCGATCCCCTTCTCGGCAACGCCCTTTTCAATAGCCTCGCCGGTGAATCCCGCCACGAATCCCAGCGCCTTTGACTTAACTCCAAGCTCGCTGAGGACTATCGAAACGTTGATGCCCTTTCCGCCGAAGTAGATCTCCTCGCTGTCGGAACGGTTCGTAGCGCCCGCTATGAGCTGCTTTGTATGCACGATATAGTCGACAGCCGGGTTGAATGTGACTGTGTAAACCATTTTACATAACCTCCTTGATAGATGTGTATTCTGCGTATTTCCTGTTCGAAAGCCTGTCCGTGATAATGTTCGCCTTGCCAAGCTGCGCGAATGTCGCGGAGCTTATCTCGTCGAACTTCGAGTGATCAGCCAGTATGTAGGATCTCCGGCTGCTCTCCATCGCCGCGGATTTCACGCGGGCTTCATTTACGTCCGGCGTGGTGAATCCTGCGGTAAGGGAAATGCCGTTGGTTCCCATGAAGCACTTCGTGAAGTTGTAGTTCTTGAGCGTCAGAACGCACTCAGCTCCGATTATCGCTTCCGTTGCCGCCTTGATCTCGCCGCCGGTGATGAACACCCGGAATCCTCTCTGCGCGAGCTTCTTCGCGTGGATAAATCCGTTGGTGACGAAGGTGATGTCCTTCTGCGGCAGGAACTCGTGCAGAGGGGGATCCAGGTAGCGGATGGTCATCGGGCGCTCACCCATGATGCGGTACATGGCCTCGAAGTCACCCTGCTGGAACGGCTCGACCTTGGCCAGAGCAGCCTCGCGCTCTTCCACGGTGC
>ERZ773168.2294-NODE-2294-length-14769-cov-3.485184_pt1 | contig 14769 bp, 14 predicted proteins | sample MGYA00511261_ERZ773168 | MGnify/ENA primary metagenome ERZ773168 (study PRJEB29015, sample SAMEA2737855) | human gut metagenome | biome: human gut; feature: human-associated habitat; material: faeces | place: China | collected 2012 ... | reverse complement strand
GGCGTGTGTGTAACTCATGGGAATAACCCCCAATAGAATAGCTAATAATAAAAAACAATTTGTTCTCATAGTCATACGAAAGTTCTTATGGTTGATTTAATATGAATATTGTCAAATTTGTGCCTGCAAAAATAAGCGATGAATTTATTAGTTGCTGTTAAAAGAAACAAAAGAATACAATAAGAAAGATTTCCTTTGTTTTTTTCGCATGCGCGGCGCAGTCCATCACCTCAATTAAGGAGGTCAGGTTGGAACGATAGCGTTTTTTGTAGGTTTTTGCAACGCCGGGAGCCAGACCATAATCAAAGTTTGCGATAGACTGACCGCCGTGCTGGTCATTCTGGTTGGACTGGATAGCAATACAAGCCAGAGAAGCATAGCTTGCGATATCGTTGGGCTCTCTCAGTACACCATGCCCTGTGGAAAAGCCATCATGGAACAGCTTGATTAAATCAATCTGGCAGCAGGTGGTTGTCAGTGTATAGAAGTCCAAATCATGAATATGAATATCCCCGTTTCTGTGCGCCTCGGAATGGGCGGGGTTCAGCACATAGCTTTCATAGAAATGCTTTGCGCCCTCGGAGCCGTATTTCAGCATAGAGCCCATGGCGGTGTTGCCGTCGATATTTGCGTTTTCGCGCTTGATATCGCTGTCGGTTGCATCCTTGTAGGTGATGTCCTCGAAGGTTTTCATCAGTCTGTCGTTCATGTTTCTGACTCTGGTACGTTCTGCACGATAGAGGATATACGCCTTTGCGGTGCGTACATGCCCGTGGTTAATCAGTACGCGCTCTACGGTATCCTGAATCTGCTCTACCGTAGGGGAGTCAATTTGTTTTTCTTCAAAAATATCGGAAACCTCCTGTGCAAGTGCAAGGCAGATAGCGTAATCCTTTTTGCCGATGGTTGCTGCAAAGGCTTTTTCGATGGCACTGGCGATTTTGTTGATATCAAAATGCACAGTGCGCCCGTCTCTTTTGGTGATGGTTGTAATCATAATCATTCCCTCTTTCCGATTTTCCCTGTTTTTTCTATTTCCATCCAAATGAATTTTTATCTCAAATAAACCACAAGATGTAGGTCTTGTTTAAAACGGTAAGCATATATATTGTATGGCATTCAAAGAAACTCGTCAAGGGGAACAGTGTGAAAAATATGAATTTAAACAGATTGCCGAAAGTGAGCCTTCGGACGGACTTTTTTCGCATAAAATTAAAAAAGATTACCAAAAATGGGGGAGAGAAAAATGAAATGGGAACGGTTTTCCTGCTTACAGGAGAAGGAAGTCATCAATATCTGCGACGGAAGGCGGTTGGGGTGCGTCTGCGATTTGGAGATGGATGCGATTTCCGGAAAAATCTGCACATTGATCATTCCGGAATGTGGCAGTAAGTGGAATTTCTTCGGAAAGGAACGGGCATTTTTCGTGCCTTGGCGGTGTATTCGCCGCATCGGTGACGATATCATTCTTGTGGAGGTGGATGGAGAGGAAATCCTAAGAAAAGATGGGGACTGACGGGTGTTGACCTGCGGCAGAATCTCCTTTATACTGAAGAATAGATTTTTATGCTGTTTATATGCTATTTAAAGGAGGAAATGGCTTTGAAATGCCCTTTTTGCAATTATAATGATACAAAGGTAATCGATTCCCGCGGACAGGAGGATAACTCAGTCATTCGTCGCCGCCGCCTTTGTGAAAGCTGCGGCAAACGCTTCACTACATATGAGCGGATTGATATGATTCCTATTACGGTGATTAAAAATGATGGTACAAGAGAAATTTTCGACAAAACCAAGATTATCAACGGTGTAATGAAATCCTGCAACAAGCGTCCCGTTACGGCACAGCAAATTCAGGAGCTGGCGGATGATATTGAAAATACGCTGATGGGTCTGGGTGAGAGAGAGGTAGAAAGCAAGCAGATTGGCAATATGGTGATGGATCGTCTGAAAGAGGTAGACGAGGTGGCGTATGTGCGTTTTGCATCGGTTTATCGTCAGTTCAAGGATATCAATACCTTTATTGACGAGCTGGAAAAGCTGCTTGTGGAAAAGAAGAAGGGATGATTTTATGGCAGAGGTGCAGACAAAGGCGCTTTTCACCTGCACAGAGGCAGGCTATGATGCTGCATTATCCATCATGGAGCTTTATCGCAGAAACGGAATGCAGGCATTTTTCTACGGCATTGCGGAGGAAGCAGACCTGGTTTCTCTGGGGGAAATAAATAAAATGACACATGTACTGCATTTTGTGGATGAAGAAAGCATCAGGCTGGTCAGCATTGCGGATGAAATGGGCGGCTTTACGGTGGACATCAGCATCAATGATTTGATTCTGCCGAAGTAATTTTTTTCGCAGGAAAACGAAAGCAAGACAGGCAAGAAATTCCAAAATACCTCATAGGATAGGAGTGTAACAAGAATGCTTTTATCTTAAGGAGGTATTTTATTATGTGTGGATTTGGTTGTGGGAACGAAAACATCATCTGGATCTTGCTTCTGTTGTGCTGCTGCGGCAATAATGATGGCTGCGGCAGCTGGGGCGACAGCAGCTCCTGGCTGTGGATTCTGATTTTGCTGTGCTGCTGCGGCAACAACAAGAGCAACAGCATCGGCAATGCCTGCGGGTGCTGATAACCCGACAGAAAGGCTGTTTCAACAAGTCGAAACCCTGTTTTCGACCTAATATTCTGTGGCTCCCGTATTTTGCGGGAGCCTGTCTGATTTTGCGGAGAAAAAACAGGAACTGCCACACCTTTCCTTTTACAATAAAGGGGAGGTGATTTTTTATGTGGGAAAAAAGAAAGAAGGAAGAGCAGCTGGCGCTTTGGATTGAGGCGGAACGGGAGCGGCTTTCGGCGCGGGCGTATGCGCTGGAGGATGCGTTTTTGCGGGCATTTTTCGCGCAGTGCGTGGAAAGCACGGCGGCAGATGCGTATGAGGTTTTTCTGGAAACGCCGCTTGCGTATAACTATTTTCGGGAAAATCTGGGGCGAATGGATGAAAAAACGCTTGTCCGTTTTTTTAAGCTGGCAGCAATTTATCATACGATTCGCACGGTCCGCCGTAGGAAAAGTGGACTGGACTGGACACGCATGTGGACAGGGTTAACGGCGGTTTTTTCGCTGAGTGGACAGGAGAGAAAGCTGACAGAGCTCCTGCACTGCTGTGCGGAGCTGTATCAGAGCGGCTTTCAGGAGCTATTTCATAAAACAACGGCGCGGTATTTATTCGGTGACAGAGCCCTGAGTGGTTTTTCCTTCGCATTCATCGGGAATTTCTGGTATAATTCCTATAGTAGTTTTATGAGCTCCTTTACGGGCTATGTTCCCTTTCACATCCGCTTGAAACGGGCGCAGTAAGCCGAGGGGGCAGTGTGGGGAGGAACGGCGATGGCAAACAGATGGACAAAAGAGCAGAAACAGGCGATTGATGCGAGGGGCAGTGATTTGCTGATTGCGGCGGCGGCAGGCAGCGGCAAAACGGCGGTTCTCGTGGAGCGCATTATCACGAAGCTTTTGCGAGAGGAGCAGGAAATAGACAGACTGCTCGTGGTGACGTTTACGAATGCGGCGGCATCCGAAATGCGGCAGAGGATTGGCGTGGCGATTGCGAAGCAGCTGGAGGAAACGCCGGAGGATATCCATTTGCAAAACCAGATGGCGTTTTTGCCAAGGGCAGATATCAAGACCATCCATGCCTTCTGTTTGCAGGTGATTCGGGAATATTATCATTTGCTGGAGCTTGACCCGAAGGTGCGCACTGCCGACCCTGCGGAAATCAAGCTGCTGCAGAAGGAGGTGCTGGAGGAGTTATTCGAGACGCTTTATGCGGCGGAGGATAGCCAGTGGTTTTTTGATCTGCTGGAAACCTTTTCCTCCTCTACGAAGGATACGCCCTTGCAGGAGCTGGTTTTGCAGCTGTATACCTTTGCGGAGGGCAGCCCGAACCCGAAGCGGCAGTTAGAGCGGCTGGCGGAGAGCCTTTTCCTTGCGGAGGGGGAAACGGTAGATGCCTGCGGCTGGTTTTCGCTGATTCGGCAGAGTGTGGAGACTGCTCTGGACTATGCGCGCTATCAGCTGAAAAAGGCATGGCAGATGGCAGACGAGGGTGAATTTGGCGGCTATCATAAGCTTTTGACGAACGAGGTCGCGATGGTGGAGAATTTTGCGGCGGCATTGCAGAAGGGGTATGCCAACTGGCGGCTGGCGTATTTTGCGATTGATTTTGCGCGTCTGCCTGCCTACCGCGGCGAGGAAAAGGAAACGGCGGAGCGCATTAAGGCACTGCGAAACGAAGCGAAGGATACTATCAAGAAATTGCAGGAAGCCATCTTCGCCTACAGCCCCGAAATGCAGGCAGACCTGGTGCGGCGGATGTATCCTGTTGCGCAGGGGCTTGCGCGGCTGACGAAGCTGTTTCTGGATGCCTTTGCGGCGGCAAAGCGGGAAAAGAATATGATAGATTTTCATGATTATGAGCATTTTGCACTGGAGATTCTGATGAACGAGGATGGTACGCCGACAGAAGCGGCGGCAGAGCTGCGGCAGCGGTATGATGAAATCATGATTGACGAATATCAGGACAGTAACTTAGTGCAGGAAACGATTCTGGCGGCAGTTTCGGGCGAAAGCATCGGCGAGAATAATCGGTTTATGGTGGGCGATGTGAAGCAGAGCATTTATCGCTTCCGTCAGGCGATGCCCGAATTATTCAATGAGAAATATCAGCGGTATCCTGCGGAGGAGGGGCAGAAGGAACGGAAAATCGTGCTTTCCAAAAACTTCCGCAGCCGTAAAAATATATTGGATGGCGTGAATTTTATTTTCCGCCAGATCATGCAGAAGGAATTCGGGGACATTGCATACGATGATGCGGCAGCGTTATATGCAGGAATGACGTTCCCCGACTGCGCAGAACCGCACGGCGGCGAGAATGAGATTCTTCTGATTGCGACAGCGGAGACAGAGGATTCCGAGCTTTCGGAGGAACTGAAAGAGCTGGACAGACGGCAGGTGGAGGCGACCGCGATTGCCGCAAGGATTCGCGCGCTGATGGAAAGTGGCTATCAGGTTGTGGATAAGAAAACAGGCGCATATCGCCCCCTGCGGTATGGGGATATTGCGATTCTGCTGCGCTCCATGAAGAATTGGAGCAGTGTGCTGGATGATGTATTCGGCAAGGCAGGGATGCCCTATTATGCGGAAACGGCGGAGGGCTATTTTGAGGTGCCGGAGGTGGAAACCATGCTGCATTTGCTGCGGCTGTTGGATAACCCCAGACAGGATATTCCCCTGCTTTCGATTTTACATTCGCCGATTTATGATTTTTCTGCGGATGCGCTGATGCAGATTCGGTTGCAGGGCGGCAAGGGATTGTATTATGACTGCCTGCGGCGCTATTTGCAGGAGGGTGAGGATGCGGCACTGCGCGCGCGGATTTCGGCTTTTCTTGCAGATTTAACGCATTGGCGGAACGAGGTGCGGAATTTTTCTCTGCATGAGCTGCTGCGGCTGCTGTACCGCGAAACGGGGTATTATGATTATCTGAGTGTGACGGCAGGGGGGACGCTCAGGCAGGCGAACCTGCGGCTTTTGCTGGAAAAGGCGGAGCAATACGAGAAGGGCAGCCACAGGGGACTGTTTTATTTCATCCGCTATGTGGAGGATATGAAAACGGCGGAGGCGGAGACATCTTCCGCAAAGCTGCCGACCGAGGGCGAGGATCGGATGCAGGTGATGACGATTCACAAGAGCAAGGGTCTGGAATTTCCTGTGGTTTTCGTGGCGGATATGGGGAAAAGCTTTAATGAGCTGGATATCCGCAGTGCGGTGCTGCTGCATCAGAAATGGGGCTGCGGTATGGACTATACGGATATCGAAAAACGGGTTTCCTACCGCACACTGGCAAAGCGTGCGCTGGCAGAGGCAATCAGGGAGGAAAACCTTGCAGAGGAGCTGCGCGTGCTTTATGTGGCACTGACGCGTGCAAAGGAAAAGCTGATTCTGACGGGAACGGTGAAGGATTTTGAAAAGGCGTTTCTGAAATGGGGCAGTACGGCGGACTGCGATACGGAGATTCTGCCTGCATCCCGTCTGCGGCGTGCGAAAAGCTATCTGGACTGGGTGATGCCTGCCTATCTGCGTCATCCTGCGAGAGAGCGGCTTGCAGCAGAATGGGAGGACGTATTGCCTAAGCAGTGTGTGTTTTCTGCGGAGGCATCGGCATGGAGGCTTTCCTGCGTGACAAAGGACGGGGCCTTGCAGGAAACGGCGCAGGAGCAGAAGACTGCCGAGGAACAGCGGGATTTCTTTGCGGCATGGGAAAGCCCTGCGGAAATGACGGAGGAGCGGCAGGCGGTTTTCCGCATTTTAAGCTGGCAATATCCCCATGGGAAGGAGACAAAGCTGCCTGCGAAGCTTTCCATTTCGGAAATCAAGCGGAAATATCAGGAGGAAATGACAGGCGAAATCATTACGCCGGCACATCAGGAAATCAGACTGCCCGATTTTGCGGAAAAGCGGAAGCTGAGCAGTGCCGAAATGGGTACGGCGATGCACACCTTTATGGAAGAAGCGGATTTTCGGAAGAAATATACGAAGGAGGAAATTGACAGCCTGACGGCGGAGCTGGTGCAGAGAGGCAGACTGACGGAGGAAGAAGGAAAATATCTTCGGAGAAGGGAACTTCTGCAATTTTTCAAGTCCGAACTGGCGGAACGGCTGCGTTTGGCGGATACCATAGAAAAGGAACGCCCGTTTTCTGTGCTGATGCAGCCGAAGGAAGTATTCTTCGGGGAGGAATATCGGGAGGTGACGGACGAAATTCTGGTAAACGGGATTATTGACTGCTACTTTACGGAAAAAAATGTCGGGATTCTGATTGACTATAAGAGCGACCGCATTTACGATGAAGAAGAACTGAAGGCGCGATACCGCATCCAGCTGGAGCTGTACCGGACGGCATTGGAGCGGGCAATGGGGATTTCTATTCGGGAGACCTATCTCTATTCCTTTGCGATGGGGAAGGCAATTCTTTTGACATAAGAGGAAAAGGAAGCATACTCAAGTAAGACGAAACGGATTTTTGATTTATTCAGACAAAAAAAGACAAAAAAAGTGAGCCTGACGGCTCACTTTTTCGCTTTAAGTAAAAATTATTCAGCTTTGATTGCGCCTGTGGGACAGTTGCCTGCACAAGTACCGCAGTCGATGCATTCAGCAGCGTTGATAACGTAAACACCGCCGTCTTCATGGATGCAACCTGTAGGGCAGCCGCCTGCGCAAGCGCCACAACCGATGCATTCGGGACCGATTTTATGAGCCATTGGAAACACCTCCTTCATCTTTTTACATGCCTATTTTATCGCAGAACAATGTAATTTGCAAGGTGTATTTCATGTTTTTATGAGAAAAAGCTATTAAAAGGCGGAAAGTCATGGTTTTTTTGGAAAGGAAAAGGAGGGTTTCTTCTTACAGAAGTCTGTCATTTTCCTGCTCCTGTCTTTTGTATTCTGCCTTATATTCCTGATATTCCTGCGTGGAAATGCGGATTTCATCATATTCTGCCTGCGTGATGGGGCGGACGATGCGGCAGGGGACACCATACGCCATGTGCCCCTTGGGGATGTGCATACCGCGCTTGACGATCGCGCCTGCGCCGATGAAGCAGTTCTCCTCGATGACTGCGCCCTCCTGAATGATTGCGCCCATGCCGATGAGGACGTTATCATGAATGGTGCAGCCATGGATGATGGCGTTATGCCCGATGGTGACACCTGCGCCGACATGGATATCGTAACCCGTTTCTACATGGAAGGTGACATTTTCCTGTAAATTTGTTTTGTTGCCGATAGTGATTTTTCCATAGCCTGCACGCACGACCGTACCGGGATAGACAATGACATCCTCGCCCAGCTCCACACTGCCGATGATTTCTGCGGTAGGGAAAATGAAACAGCTTGCGGGGACTTTGGGAATTAAGTTTTTATATTTACGAATCATGTGAGAGCTCCTTTCAAAAGAAAAAATAAATGCTATTCTCATCATATCGGGAAAGCGGACGCTTGACAAGAGAAAGATGATTGTATACAATGCTATCATATCTAATTGCAAATGATTTGCAACAAGAAATTTAGGCGAAATGGCGGAGAGAATATGAAAAAGAAGGGACTTGTGCTGTTCTTGCTGTCAGCCTTGCTTTTTACGGCATGCGGCACGGAAAAAAATAAAACCGGAGAAACAGATAAATTGACGGTTGTGACTAGCTTTTATCCTGTTTATCTGCTGGCGCAGGAGATTGTGCAGGGAGCAGAGGGAATCAGATTGGAAAATATGGCACAGCCGCAGACGGGCTGTCTGCATGATTATGAATTATCCATTTCGGATATGAAGCTGCTGGAAACGGCGGATATATTCATCATCAACGGCGGCGGCATGGAAAGCTTTCTGGAGCAGGCACTGGAGCGATATCCCGAACTGACGGTGGTAGATACCTCGGAGGGAATTGCTTTGTTAGAGGAAGAAGCGCATCATCACCATGATGAGGAGGAAGAAGCGGAAGCGCATGAACATGAGCATGAGCATGAACATGAACATGAGGGCAATTCCCACATCTGGCTTTCTCCTGCAAGGGCGGCGCAGCAGGCAGAAAGCATTGCGGCGGCGTTAAGCGAGATGGATCAGGCGGATGCGGCTGTTTTTGCGGAAAATGCGGCGAGGTTCAAGGAGGAAACGGATGCGCTTTTGCAGGAGGCGGCGCAACTGAATTTGCCGGAAGGCACGGAAGCAGAGGTATTCCATGAGGGCTTTGCGTACTTTGCGGAGCTGTTTGGGATGGAAATTGCAAGCGGTATTTTTGTGGACGAATATCAGGTACCTTCTGCGAAGGAGCTGACCGAAGCGGCAGATGAAGCGAGGGAGCACAACATCCGATTCTTTCTGACGGCGGCAGATGACGGCAGGATTTATGCCGAAACACTGGCGCAGGAAACGGGCGAAACGATTACGCTCTTAGACCCACTGACAACGGCGGCGGAAGGAAACCCCTCTTATATTGAGCGAATGAGAAGAAATATACAGGCTGTTGCACAGCATTGGAAGGAGGCGGCGGCATGAGCAACCATAACAGCTGCGGACTTTGCAGCATCGAAATGAAAAATATCAGCGTGACGAGCGGTGAGGATATATTGCTTGACAACATCAATCTGACGTTTCACTGCGGTGAGCTGACAGCCCTAATCGGGAAAAACGGCGCAGGGAAAACCACACTGCTGCGTACCCTTCTGGGAGAACGACACTATAAAGGGAGCATTTCCTTTACAGACCACCATGGCGTTGTGCTGCCGATGCCGCGGATTGGCTATGTGCCGCAGCATCTGGAATTTGACAAGGAGATGCCTGTGACGGTGGAGGATTTCCTCGCCGCCAGCCTGACGCGCCGCCCGGTGTGGACGGGGGTCGGCAAAAAGACCCGCGCGCAGGTGATGGAGGCGCTGAAAATGGTGGAGGGCGAAAAGCTGCTGCACCGCCCGCTCGGCCGCTGCTCCGGCGGCGAACTGCAGCGCGTGCTGCTCGCGCTGGCGCTGCATCCCGCGCCGGATCTGCTCGTGCTGGACGAGCCCGTCTCCGGCGTTGACCAGAACGGCTTGCAGATGTTTCTGGATACCGTCGTGCGCCTGAAGGAGCATCACCATATGGCGATTCTGCTCGTCAGCCACGACCTGAACGTCGTCCGCCAGTATGCTGACCATGTGGTGCTGCTGGACAAGACGGTGCTGAAGCAGGGCAAGCCGGATGACGTGTTCGCATCGCCGGAATTCCAGAAGGTGTTCGGGCTGGGCGCAAAGACGCTCAATGCCCAGCGGCTGCATGGCGCGGAACGCTGGATGGGGCGCAAGGCGGAAACGCCCGAGGAGGAAATCGCCCGTGCCGCCGCCGTGGTGGACGACGAGACGAAAGGAGGCCAGGCGTGATGGATGCGATTCGCGCGTTTGTGCAAACGCTGCTGCCCTTTGAATTTATGCAATTTGACTTCATGGTCAATGCGCTGCTGGCGATTCTGCTGCTGACGCCGCTGCTGGGGCTGCTCGGCACGATGGCGGTCAACCAGCAGATGGCGTTCTTCTCCGATGCGCTGGGTCACAGCGCGCTGACGGGCATCGGGCTGGGCATCCTGCTTGGCGTGTCAAGCGACCTGCTGGCGATGCTGGTGTTCGGCATCGTCTGGGCGCTGCTGATTTGCCGCATCAAGCAGACCGGGGCAGCGTCCACCGATACAATCATCAGCGTCTTTTCGTCCACGTCAGTGGCGGCGGGCGTGCTGGTGCTGTCCATGGGCGGTGGATTCGCGAAGTATTCGTCCCTGCTCGTCGGCGACGTGCTGGCGGTACAGGACAGCGACCTGCTCTATCTGTTGATTGCGCTTGTGGCGGGCATTGCGCTGTGGGCGGTGATGTACAATTCGCTGCTGCTGTCGGGCATCAGCCCGTCCCTGGCGCGCAGCCGAGGCATCCATAATCGGCTGGTGGAGTGCGCGTTCGTAGTGCTGGTGGCGGTCGCGGTCATGCTGGCGATTCGCTGGGTTGGCGTGATGCTGATTAACGCATTGCTGATTCTGCCCGCGGCGGCGGGGCGCAATCTGGCGCGGTCAAGCCGTCAGCACGCGGTGTACAGTGTGGTGATTGCGCTGGTGTGCGGCGTGGCGGGGCTGATTTGCGCGTATTATCTGGATACGACGGCGGGTGCGGCAATTGTGCTGTTCGCGGCGGTGTGCTACGCCATCTCGCTGGGCATTCGGGCGCTGAGAAAATGATACTATTTTCAGATTCACCTGCGCCATCTTGGCACATGTTCATCTAAAAATAGTATAACGGAGGAACGATATGGAGCGAATCCTGATACTGATGCAGGCGGCGAACTGGGCGGAAGCGACCGAGGCGCTGACCTCTGCGCGGGAGAACGCCCTGCACCGCAACGCGCTGTCGTACGCGCTGGTGCTGCCGGAAGCCCCGACATCCCCCGAAGAATGCAATATGGCGGCGTTCGGGGCGCTGCAATACCTTGTCAGCCCGGAAATGACTTTTGCTGCGATGGAAACGCTCTGGCACGGCGAACGCTATGCGCTGCTGGCGCATCCGGCGATGCGCTTTGAGCGCGACTGGGAGAAGAAGCTCCTGCGCGCACTGAACGACTGCCCGGTGGAAAACGCTCAGGCGGTGCTGACGGGCTATCTGCCGGCGCAGGATGACCCGATTGGGGCGGTCTGCCCGGTTGCGGCGGAGCGCATTGACCCGGACGGCACGCTGTGCTTTGCGCACGGAATGCCCCTGACGCTCGCGGCGCACCCGATGCCGGGCGCATTTCTGCATCCGGACTTCTTCTTTGCGCGCGCGGGCTTCATCCGGGCAATGGCGCAGGGGAGCGGTACAGCGTTCCTGCGCGCGATGGTGCAGGGCTGGCAGTGCTGCACGCTGAATCAGCCCGTCATCACCCTGACGCACGATTTGCCCGTGCCGCCCGCGCGGATAGACCCGCAGGAGGATGGCTTGGCGCAGCTGAAGGAAGAATACGGCGTTGATTTCGCGGCGGGTACGCTGTCCGCGGCGGCGAAGCGAGGCTTGAAGTCAAACAGCCTCGACATGACGCTGGCGGTGACGCCGCTGATGCGCATCAAGTCGGCAGTGCAGCGGCGGCGCAGAAAACGCACCGACCCGCTGCCGCTGTGCGTGACGGTCTGCCCGGCATCGCTGGACGAAGAGGGGATGCACTGGCTGCGCCAGCTGACGCAAATGCAGGATTTGGCGCTGCTGTGCTATGCCGAGGGGCTGAAGCTGCGCGAAGTGGCGGAGTTCCACCCGAACGTGCTGGAATACAAGCCGCGCTATGCTCTGCCGATGCCGACGGGCAAACCGCCGCTGTTCAGCCGCGCGGCGATGCTCAGCGCGGCGCGCGACCGGGTGCTCTCCAGCACGCACTATATCTGGATGGCGCCGGACTGCGTGCGCTATCCGCTCTATACCGGCATGGCGCTGCCGTGGAAGCGGCTGTGCGGCGAGAAAATCGTGCTGGCAAGCGTCAGAAACCGCCTCGACCTGTCCATGGTCGTTGTGCCGGACAAGCAGATAAAGCCGCTGATGAGCGCCATAGGGGAGCAATTACGGGCATTGCTGGCGGCAGGGACGATTCCGGAGACGGAGGAAGCGCTCTGGACGGGCATTGTGAAGGAACATCCGGACTGGTTTGAGTTCCGGGCGCTGCCGGTGGAAAAACAGCTGTTCACATTATTGCTCTGAGGGAAAATCATGCAGACGATTGCGTCTCGGCTCATCAAGGGGATTATGCTGCCTCCGGGGTCAGCGGCGGCGGCTGCTGGAGGAGGAATCCGATTTTCAAATTCATATGCGCACTCCCCGCAGACAAGCGCATAATACGGACAAATCTGCCGTATCAAGCGGGGAAAGTTCGGGAACGCAGAAAAAACGTTTTTTCGCCCGATTTTCGCCGCCAGTGGAAGCTGTTCTGTTTACCGGGCTTGCGGCGCTTCGGGCGGTTTTCGGCTGTCCATTTCGACCAGATTCAGCATTGACAAGAGCCGCTCCAGTGGTGTATGATGGCTTTCGTTCCTGCTTTGCAGACACTATATGTAGCATGGGCAGGAGAAAACATCCACAACTTATGCCGAATGAACGGCTGGTTATCAATTGGTTCTCAAATGGGAAATAATACGGATAGAATAGAGAATGATGGAGGCACCGACCATGGGCATTGATATGATTCGCAAACGCGACGGACGCGAAGTTCCTTTTGATCAGGACAAGATTGAGCAGGCCATTTTCGCGTCTTTTCAGGCGTCGGGCAGTGCGCGCGGGCATGAGACGAGCCGCAAGCTGACGGAGGAAGTCGTCCGCCTGCTGGAGAACAACGAGAACATCAGCGCCATCCCCAGCGTGGAGCAGGTGCAGGACACGGTGGAGCAGGTGCTGATGCGCAACGGCTTCACCCGCACGGCGAAGTCCTACATCCTCTATCGTGCCGAGCGCAGCCGCGTCCGCGAGATGAACTCCCGCCTGATGCGCACGTTTGGGGACATTGTGTTCAAGGATGCCAGCGAATCCGACATCAAGCGCGAGAACGCCAACATCAATGGCGATACTGCCATGGGCGCAATGCTCAAGTTCGGCAGCGAAGGCGCAAAGCAGTATTACGAGAAGTACGTCATGGATCCGCGATTTGGTCAGGCTCACATGGACGGCGATATCCACATTCATGACATGGACTTCTACACGCTGACGACGACGTGCTGTCAGATTGAACTGAAGAGCCTGTTCAAGGGCGGCTTCTCCACGGGGCACGGCTATTTGCGTGAGCCGCAGGACATCACGTCCTACGCGGCGCTGGCGTGCATTGCGATTCAGGCGAACCAGAACGATCAGCACGGCGGTCAGGCGATTGTGGACTTCGATTACGGCATGGCGCCCGGCGTGAAAAAGACGTTCATCAAGCGCTACCGCATGAACCTCTCCCGTGCGCTGGAGCTGCTGCTGAACGACGCTGAGTGCGACGCGCACGCCAATGAACTGGTGGCGCAGACCAAGGCGGAGAACCTCGAACCCACGCTGGAAGAGAACGCTGATCACCGCGCACGCATGGCGGAACTGCTGACGAAGTACGTCGCGGACGAGCAGATGATTGCTCGCATCCTCGACTTCACGCAGCGCCGCTCCGAGCAGGAGACAGACAAGGCAACCTATCAGGCAATGGAGGCGCTCATCCACAACCTGAACACTATGAACAGCCGCGCGGGCGCGCAGGTGCCGTTCTCGTCCATCAACTACGGCATGGACGTGTCGCCTGAAGGCCGTTTGGTGATGAAGAATGTGCTGCTGGCGACGGAAGCAGGTCTGGGCGGCGGCGAAACGCCGATTTTCCCGATTCAGATTTTCCGCGTCAAGGAAGGCGTCAACTTCAACCCCGGCGACCCGAACTACGACCTCTACCGCCTCGCCATCCGCACGAGCGCAAAGCGCCTGTTCCCGAACTTCTCCTTCGTGGACGCGCCGTTCAACCTCCAGTACTACAAGCCCGGCCATCCGGAAACCGAAATCGCCTACATGGGCTGCCGCACCCGCGTGATGGGCAATGTCTACGACCCTGATCGCGAAATCGCCCCGCGCCGCGGCAATCTGTCCTTCACGTCCATCAACTTGCCGCGCATCGCCATTGAGGCGAACGGCAACGTCGATGTGTTCTTCAAGGTGCTGCAGGAGCGCATGGAACTGGTGATTGACCAGCTGAACGAACGCTTCCGCATTATCAGCAACAAGCGCGTGAAGAACTTCCCGTTCCTGATGGGCGAGGGCGTGTGGATTGACTCCGAAAAGCTGAGCTGGAACGACAAGGTAGGCGAAGTGCTCAAGCACGGCACGATGACCATCGGATTCATCGGCTTGGCGGAAGCGCTGGTTGCCTTGCGCGGCAAGCATCACGGCGAGGACGAGGAAAGCCAGAAGCTGGGCCTGAAAATCATCCGCACGATGCGCGAATACACCGACAAGGTGTCCGCGGAGACGGGGCTGAACTACTCCGTCATTGCCACGCCTGCGGAAGGTCTGTCCGGCCGCTTCATTCGCCTCGACAAGCAGCGCTTCGGCATCATCCCCGGCGTGACCGACCGCGAATACTACACGAACTCCTTCCATGTGCCGGTTTACTACCACTGCACGGCGTTCCATAAGCTGAGCGTGGAAGCGCCGTATCATGCGCTGACCAA
>ERZ773168.2288-NODE-2288-length-14775-cov-6.698505_pt1 | contig 14775 bp, 9 predicted proteins | sample MGYA00511261_ERZ773168 | MGnify/ENA primary metagenome ERZ773168 (study PRJEB29015, sample SAMEA2737855) | human gut metagenome | biome: human gut; feature: human-associated habitat; material: faeces | place: China | collected 2012 ... | reverse complement strand
CAACTCGAAAATGCATGAGGAGCTGCTACAGGGCGGAGTAACGCAAAAAATGCCGTAAAATCGTGTGTTTTGCAACAGTTCGGAGCACAAAAGTCCATCAAAGTAAGCTTTTTAATCAGAGGGCCAGGGATTCGAGTTCCCTCAGACGATCAGGCCCCGGGTGGTGGCTTTGAACGACAACACGGTTTGCGGAGCAAAGTGATAAACCATCTGACAGAGATTTTCAAGCATTGAAAATCATGGTGATAAAGTGGATTTTTGTTACAAATCAATAAAAATGTTGAGGAAAAAATCCTTCTGTGGTAAAATAATTGGAAAGATGCTGCGAAATTGCGGAGGGAGGATCTGTGCTGTATGCACCGGCTCCATAAACGCCTTACAGGTGCAGCCAACAGTTCCATAGAAATCATCATTGCTTGGAGTGAGCTTTTGCAGATGCGTAAGAGACTGTTTGTTAGAAACTGGATCCGAAGGCTTTTAAGGTATCTTTGTATTCCGGTTGGGTTCTTCCTGGTCGTGTTTCCTCTGTATAGCCTGATGATCCGCCAGACGATCCAGGCGCAGTCCTCCAGTGCGATGGAAATGCTGGCAATCGGCACCACCCAGTTTGAACGCTGCCTGAGCAATATCCGCAGCACGACGAACAAATTGTTCAGCGAAACGGAGTATACTCTGCTTGCCAGCAGTTATGACAACAGTATTCTGGGAGATTATCAGACACTGACGAGAGCCAGCAAATCGTTACAGGATAAGACCTACGATTCCTCTGTGATCACATACAGCTATATTACATTTGAGCGGAATGGCATCATATTGGATGACCGGAGCGCGTATGAAAGCCATAGCAATTTTTACCCGGGAGCACTTGAGTATGAGGATGTGTCTCAGGAGGAATGGGATGCACAGAATCAGATCGATGTAACGACGATAAAGCCCGCCCATGTTGTCAAACTGATGCATTCCAGCTATGGCAATTCATATACCACGGTATACCAGCCCTATGTGAACACGGCGGGCCGCCTTTGCGGCGCAATGACGGTGCTGATCAAGGAAAAAGATGTCGTTTCAATGTTCCTTTCGCAGCAGCAATGGCGCAAGGAAGGCCTTTTTTGCCTGATTTCCGATGACGGAACGATCCTGGCGGGAAATAACTATGACGGAACGACACTTTCCCTGGCGAGTGATGATACGGGTTGGGAGACCTATCAGGGAAAGCGCTATCTGATGGCAACGCGATATGTGGCATCTCTGAATGCGACGGCGGTCATTGGAATGCCGCCGTCGCTCTACGAAGCGGGTCTGTTGGCAGTACAGCGTGCAATTTGTCTGTATCTGATCGTGGGCGTTCTGGGCTGTGTATTGATCAGCGTCTGCATGACACTGGAGGATATGAACAGCCTGCGTCCGATGCTGGATACGCTGGACGAGTCGGATCTGGCATCACGGAAAGTGCTGAATGAGATCTTTCTCCGTAATGTAAACAGCCAGCATGAACTGGCGCGGGAACTGGAGCATTCACGCAGCGAGCTGGAACACGGGAAAATGGAAATTTTGCTGCGTACAGGGTCTGTAAGTCAGGAATCCCTTCAGCAGCTGACGGATGCGGTGCAGCTGAAAGCCTATAACTTCCTGCTGCTGATCCCATCTCTTCAGGAAAACGCCGAGTGCTCACTGAAAGAAGAGCTGCGTACTGTGGTGGTGTCAGAGCAGATACGTCAGATTTATGGGCAGAGATTTTATGTACAGGCAACGGCAGATGACCTGATCCTGGTGATCCTGACGCAGGAAACGGATGAAGCAGAGGAACTGCGGGAAATGTGTTTCCGCACAGAGCAGCTGTATGATGCGCTGCATCTGACAACTCCCCTGATATTGAGCGATCCTTTTGAGAAAATGGAGCAGCTGTCAGATATTTATTGGAAGGCCCGCAATGTGGCGGCCTATGCGGATCCGACACAGAAGATCTGCTATTTGGGGAACAGCAGTGCGCAGCGCGGTACCACGGTCAATGCAACCAATGCAGCGCGGCTTCGGGAGTATCTGCTTTCCGGATGTACGGAAGAGGCGGTTTCGCTTCTGAGTGAACTGTTCTCGGTGGATAATCTGGACCCGGAAAACTTTAAGCAGGATTTTTACACGGCAGGCGGCATTCTGCTGAACACGGCAGAAAGGGTACGCTGTCCGGATATCGCCTATCTGTGCAGTTATGACTCTAAACTGACTGCCCGCCAGATGCTGAGCCGGTTGCAGGACTGCTGTGTGGAGATCTGCAACCATGTGCAATTCTTGAAGCATAGCCACAATGATGCGCTTCAAAAGAATATTCTGGACTGGCTGGCACAGAATTTCCAGAATCCGGAGATCAATGCGGCGATGACGGCAGAGCAGTTCAAGATCTCGAAAAAGTATCTTTCGCAATTCCTGAAGGAGCAAACCGGAAAGAGCTATACAGAGTATGTGGAAGAATTGCGTCTGGATCATGCAATGCAGCTGCTGAGAACGACAGATCTGAATATTACGGATATTGCAGAACAGTGCGGCTTCTCCACGGCAAATACATTCTATAAGGCATTCCGGCGGAAGTATCAGCTCTCGCCTTCTGCAGTTCGCAAGGGAGACAACTGATTTCAGCGCAGAGAAAAAACGAACGATGTCATCCGATCCAGACAGACATCGTTCGTTTCTTTTTACAGGTGGATTCAGGGATGGATGCTTATGGTCACGGTGCAGGGAGCATCCAATGCAAAGGTCAGCTCAAGCAGCCCATCATGGCGTGTGGTCACGGTGCAGGGAACAGAGGCTGTAACAGCCTTGGAACCCGGCTGCAGAACAGCCAGAACAGTGCTGCGGCCCGCTGCAGTAAAATCCAGTGTGGCATTTAAGGCGCTGTTGTCCGGTGCCCAATCCGTATGCCGGACAAAGGCATCAAAACCGGTCGTGAGGGTGCCGGGGCGGTAGTAAGCGGAAAACCACTGTACAATGGGAGAAGAAAGCCCGCTGAACTGATGCCAGCCGGCACCACGGCGGCTTTCGATCATAAAGTGTTCAAAACAACAGTAGCTTTCGGCACACTCGTTCTGCCACAGGGTAAGAGCGGTGTCGGCAATGCGGTAAGCAAAATCGGCAAGGCCCGCATCCAGTGCAGATTTGAAGAACATCCACTGATAAGGCATCCATACAGCGCCGTTCCAGTAGCCGTCACGCCGATAGTACGGCGCACTCTGATCTACGGTGGAAAGGCCGCAGGCACACCACAGGTGTTCCGGGCTTTGCAGCTTCTGCCACAGAAGTTCCTTCTGCGGTTCTGTACAGGCACCTGCAAACAGCGGCGAAGCGCCATCCAGGCCCATGTCGTAGTTCAGCCCCTGCTCGGTGCGCAGAATATCTGCAGCATCACCAGAAGGATCGTGCAGGAGGTACCCGAAGTAACCGCTTTCCTCGTCCCATGCAGTCTGCAGGGAGCGCCCCAAGCGAAGTGCATCGGCATCAAATGCATCTGCATCGGCTGTCTCACCCAGCAGGCGGGCGGTGTACGCCAGGATCTTGGCGCAGCGTATCGCATGGGCAGTTGTGACCACGGGCGCGCAGCTGGCCTGCAAACGGCGGCGATGGACCTCCTGCTGTGGGGGATAATCGTCCCATCCACCGGAATTATAGAAATAATCCCAGGGGCGCAGCAAGCCGCTATGCAGGTTGGCGGTAGTGGAGCCGCCTTCCTGCCCGGTGAAGAAGCGATAGTACAGCTTCAGGCGTGGATAGCAGTAGGCGGCAAGTTCTCTGCTGCTGGTGCGATTCAACAGCTCGGCGTACAGATAAAACTGCGTTGGCACCATGGAGCCATGGTGTAAAAAAGCAGCATCCACAGAATCCGGGGGCATCAGGTAGGTGTTCAGGCAGTCAAAGGCATTGCGCAGGCTGGTCTGAGCCAGACCCATTCCAATGAATCCGGAATCCCATGTGTAGACACAGTCCCACCAGCGTCCGGGAGTGTAGTGGCGGATATACTGTCCCCGCGTGTACACCGGATACACAACGTTGGTGCAGAGAACTGCGTTCATCAACTGTTGGCCCAAGGCAAGCGATTCGGCAGCCGGTAAAGCGGGCGGTGCTGCAAGGGAGGCAGAAGCCTGCTGCCATACATGCTCCCAATCGCTGCGCTGCGTCAGCAGTTCATGGCAGCGCAGCGCGGCGGCAGAAGCATCCGGCGCAGCACAGACCGCTCCATAGATCACTTTTGTCTGTCCTGCCTCCAAGGGGATCGGCCCCATAAAGAGATTGACGTAATGCCCTTTTCCGTTGCCGCGCAGCGTGGCGTTTACATGGTCGTGTACGGTGTCACGCAGAAAGATATCCAGTTCATCGTTTTCGATCGTGCGAATATGGGTGGTGATATCATCCCACAGGATCCCGTAGCACTCCTGAATGTGGGGATACTGCAGGGTCAGATAGTTTTCATCTGCGGCGGGTTCAGCCTGAGGCCGGGAGCCATCTCCACGCAGTGTGACGGTAAAGCTGCCTGCGTCCGCTTGCTCGCACAGAGCGAGACAATCCAGCTTCGCCCCTCCAACACCGGCAGCAGTCAGGGTCAGAGTGAATTTCCCGGCGGGAATAGAAGCATCCAGCGGCAGGATGGCAATAGAAGGCTTCTGACAGGGCGGCAGCCGCAGCGTGTCCTGACCATTGACATCGTACTCGGAACTCTCATCTGCCGGATTCCAATACCGTACACAGAGACAGGGGGTATGCAGGGGCGCGGTAAGGGAAAGCGTAAAGGTAACGGTGTCCCCTTTTCCGCTGGGCATGACCTGCCCAAAAGGTCCTTTGCCTTCGGAACAGCCGAACCCCATGCCAATGCCGTATCCCTGACCAAAGCCGGGAACGGCTTCTTCGCCCCGGCGCAGACCATCCCAGGTCAGACATTCATTGGGACGGTGGATGGAAAAATCCAGGGTGTCATAATCCTTTGCCCAGACAAAGGCGGCGTTTTCCGGCAGGGATACCTCACAGCCCGGCAGGGAGAAGCCGCGGTAGGAAGGAACGGGATCCCAGGCGGATGCCATATAATGAAGCACCAGATTCTGCGGAGCATCGGTATTGTTGTGGAGTTCAGCACGGATCAGCCGGGCATCCTCCCCCAGGGGGGCAAAAGAGATGTCTGCATACAGCTGATCCTTCCACAGGAGCTCGTGGCGGAACGTGTAGCAGCTCAGGTCCGGAGCCGCAGCCCAGGGGTGAAAGCCGCTTTCAAACCGTACATTGGGCACATCGACCCGGCGGCGATACATTCCCGGAAAAACGGACAGGTCAAACCGAACGCCATCGTTGGCCGCAGGAACATGGGAAATGCCGCTGTAACGTTTGGTGTAGGGGCCCCACGCAGGCAAGGAAAGATCATGTGATTGCATGGTGTGGTATCCTCCCATCAGCCCTTGACCGCGCCAATGGTAACGCCGGCAACAAAGTACTTCTGCAGGAACGGATACAGGCACATGATCGGCAGGGTGGAAACCACCATGGTGGCATATTTCAGACCATCGCCGATGACCTCGACATCACCGGTGGAACCGGCCATGTTGCCGATGTCGCTCTGAATCAGGACCTCACGCAGGATCATCTGCAAAGGGTACAGAGAACGATCCCGAATGTACAGCAATGCCGGGAACCAGCTGTTCCACTGCGCAACGCCGTAGAACAGCGCCATAACGGCGAACACTGCACCGGAGAGCGGAAGAACAATGCGGAAGAAGGTCGTGATATCGTTACAGCCGTCCAGGGCTGCGGCCTCGATCAGCTCATTCGGGATGGTGTTTTCAAAGAAGGTGCGCATGATGATCATGTTATAGGTACTGATGGCGGAAGGCAGCACCAGCGCCCAGATCTTATTCAGCATACCCAGCTTCTGAATGATCAGGTAAGTGGGGATCATGCCGCCGTTGAAGAACATGGTAAAGATGAAAAGGCTGATAAAGACATTGCGCCCGAACAGATCCTTGCGAGACAGGGGGTAGGCGGCGCAGGCGGTAAGGGTCACGCTGATCAGGGTGCCCAGCACGGTATACAGGATCGTGTTCAGATAACCCGTCCAGATGCTGGCATCCTTCAGAACCTTCTCATACATGGAGGTCGTAAAGCCTTTGGGCCAGAAGGAAACATTGCCTGTCAGCAGCTGCATGGGATCACTGAATGAGCCGCTGATGATGTGCAGAAGCGGCAGAATAATAGTTGCGCTGATCAGGATCAGCAGCAGATACACAACAATGGTATAGATTCGTTCCCCGATGCTTTCCTTCACTTTCGTGGGGTGATTCATCGCATCAATATTCTTTTTCATCACCACAGGCTCACCTCACTGATCTTTTTGCTGAACTTGTTGAACAGCACGATAATGGTAAAATTGATCACAGAATTGAACAGGCCCACAGCCGCAGAGAAGCTGTAATCGCCGCTTTCAAAGGCGCGGCGGTAAACGTAAGTGGAGATCACATCGGCAGTCTCATAGGTTGCAGGGTTGTACATCAGCATGATCTTTTCATAGCCGACCGAGAAAATAGAGCCCATGCGGAGGATCAGCATGATGATGATCGTGGGCAGCAGGCCGGGCAGCGTGATATGGATCAGCTTGTCCCATTTGGAAGCACCGTCAACGGTGGCGGCCTCGTAGAGAGAGGGGTCGATGCCGGTCAGTGCCGCCATGTACACAATGGAACCGTAGCCGGCGCTTTGCCAGATGTCAGAAAGAACATAGATCGTCTTGAAGTACTTGGGCTCGGCCATGAAGTGGATCGGCGTACCGCCAAAGGCGGTGATCAGCTGGTTGATCAGGCCGCTGGAAGGAGAAAGCAGGGCGCTCAGAATACTGACAACGACCACGGCGGAGATGAAGTGGGGCAGGTACACTACGGTCTGTACGCTGCGTTTGAAGAATTTACCGCGGACTTCGTTGATGAGCAGAGCCAGAATGATGGGAATGGGAAAGCCCACAATAATGGAATACAGGCTGATGCCAAGCGTGTTTTTGATCAGACGGCCAAAATACTCGGATTTAAAGAACTGGATGAAATATTTGAAGCCGACCCACTTGCTGCCCGTGATGCCCAGTACGGGAGAAAAATCACGGAAAGCGATCTGCGCGCCGTACATGGGCGCGTACATGAACACGATATACCAGATCAGGGCGGGCAGCAGCATCAAAAGCAGATAACGGCTGCGCCAGAACTTTTTGCAGGCATGATCAAGGCGGTTCGCTGTTGGCAGTGTGATCGGTTTTGCTGCGGTGGCAGTTTTCATGGTGGTATTCTCCTGTTTTCGTTCTGAAGAACCCAGGAAAAAATAGGCCGGGAACAGGGTGTTCCTGCCCCGGCCGTTATTTTACTGGATCAAAAAATAGGTGCCTGCTGAGGCATCAGCCATTCAGCGTCTTCTGGTAGATATCGATGACCTCTGCAATGCCCATGCCATTGACCTTTTCAACGTAGGTGTCCCAGTTGGACAGCGGCTCACGGCCGGAAACAAACTTGATGATCATCTCATCAACGTAAGTATCCACGTCTGCCATTACTGCACGACGGACGGCATCGTCCTCAGAGGAGAAGGAGGTAGAGCCGGGGATCACATACTTCTTGGATTCTTCCAGGAAGGGAATGATGCAGTCCTGTTTTGCGCGGTTGACAGACTCATCATCCAGCTGTGTGACCTCATCCTGGCTCAGAATGAACGGGCCGGAGCTCTGTGCAAAGGTGAAGGTGCCGATTGCATTCTTGGGAGACAGGCCGTCAGGGTTCTTCATTACATAATCGGTGAAGATCGGCTTGCCGTCCTGCATGGTGTAGTGAGTGCCCTCAATACCCATGTTGATCAGCCGGGTGCCCTCGTCGCTGTACATGTAATCCAGCAGAGCGACCACGCGGTCAACGTTCTTGCAGCTTGCGGTGATGGTGGCGGCTGCAATGGCACGCGGCTCCTGATCAATATAGGAGTGGATCTGTGCATCGCCCTTGGGGGGTACGGTGGCCTCAACATGGAAGCCGGGGAAGGAGGCAGGCATGGTGGCGTTCTGTGCAGCCAGCATACCGCCCAGCGGGCCGTAGAAGGAAGCCACCGCGTTCTGGGCCAGCTTCGGCACGAAGGAAGCGTAGTCCATGGTGATGATCTCGGGATCAATATAGCCCTTCTCGTACATATCGTGCATCCAGGTCACGGCCTTTTTGTACTTGGGGTCGATGGGGCCGTAGTGGACCTTGCCGCCATCGTCCGGGTCGGTATAAAAATCATCCAGGCAGCCGAATGCGGTGCAGAAGTTCCGCAGGCCGGTCATATCGTAGGAGCTGAAGGGGATCTCATCGTTGGTGCCGTTGCCGTTCAGGTCGGTGGTCTTGACCAGATGCCAGTAGTTCTCCCAGTCCTCCAGGGTCACGGGGCTCTCAATGCCCAGCTTTTCCAGCCAGTCGGTGCGGACGATGTAGGGCATATTGCCGGAGACCTTCTCATCCAGCATGGGCATATAATAAATATTGCCGTCGCTGTAAGTCAGTGCTTTTTCGACACCGTCCCGCTTGTCGATCTCCTTCTTCAGGTTGGGCATGTTGTTCTCGATGTAGTCGTTCAGGGACAGGATCACGCCGGACTCGCCGTATTTCAGCACCTCGGTGGTGGGCATATCCATAATGATATCCGGCAGCTGAGCATCCATCATCACAAGGTTCAGGCGCTCGTTGTAGTTGTCCTGCGGGGGATTATCAAATTCAAAATCCATATTGAATTTTTCGCCCAGGACCTTCCAGACATCCATCTGCTCGGCAGCAACCTCATTCGCGGCCTTGGATTTCAGGATGCGAACAGTGATACGCTCGTTGGAAGCAGCTGCTCCGGAACCGGCAGCAGAAGAAGTAGTAGAGGAAGAGCTGCCACAGCCCTCCAGAACACCCAATGCCAGAGAAGCGACCATAGCGCTGCATACGGCGCGTCTGCTGATTTTTCTTTCTTTCATAAGATCTTTTCCTCCTTGATTTATGGAATGGGACGGGGGAGATCCCCGTGCTTCCATAACCTCCGTTCAGCTCGTACGCTGCCGCCCAGTGGTTTTTCCTTACTCAGAAGCATATCATGTTCTTTTTGGAATTGCAACATTTTTTGATACAAAACGCACAAAAGATTTTCTCATTTTTGAGTGTGATTGTTGCACAATATCCACAAAGATGCATTTTTTCTTCCTTTTGTCATGGTGCGGGATGAAATGTCATGCTCCTTCAACTTGACGATTCCGGCACAAAAAGATATGCTGGAAACAAAATTGGAATCGGAGATCCATTCAAAAGAAAGGAAGAGAGAAACTATGAGTAAGCAAATCACAGCCATCATCGTGGGCGCGGGCCATCGGGCGATCCTGTACAGCCTGTATGCGCTGGAACACCCGGACGAGCTGAAGATCGTGGGCGTAGCAGATCCGGATCCGATCCGGCGGAAAAAGGTTGCGGAGATGCATGGCTTCGGGGAGGAAATGTGCTTCAGGAACGCTGAGGAGCTGGCAGAAAGGCCCAAGCTGGCAGATGCGGTGATCAATGGAACCATGGACCGCCAGCATGTGCCCACTGCGGTTCCGCTCCTGCGTGCAGGATATGATATGCTGCTGGAAAAGCCCTTCGCGATCAGCGAGGAGGAAGTAAACTATTTATATAAGGTGGTAAAAGAGACCGGGCGGAAGGTGATGATCTGCCACGTTCTGCGGTATGCGCCCTTCTATGTCGCAATCAAGCAGAGACTGCTGAGCGGGGAGATCGGTGACATTATCAACATTCAGGCCACAGAACATGTCAGCTACCATCATCTGGCCGTCTCCTTTGTGCGCGGCAAATGGGGCAACGAGGAAAAATGCGGGGCTCCGATGCTGCTGGCAAAGTGCTGCCATGACATGGATCTCATTATGTGGCTGAAGAGCGGCGTTTCGCCCAAACAGATCGCAAGCTTTGGAAGTGACTTCCAGTTTGATCCTGCCAAAAAGCCCGCAGGGGCAGGCAAGCGCTGCCTGGTGGATTGCCAGTGCGAGGAGACTTGTCTGTACTCTGCCAAAAAGCATTATCTGGATCACCCGGATCGGTGGGCGTTCTATGTATGGGACTGCCTGGAGAATATTGAGGAGCCGACGCTGGAGGACAAGCGCAAGTCGCTGATGACAGACAATATCCATGGACGCTGTGTGTGGGATTGCGAACATACGGTGGTGGATCATCAATCGGTGCTGATGAATTTTGCGGATGGCGCAACTGCGACCCTGAACATGATCGGCGGCACCGCGAAGCCGGAGCGTAATATCCATATCATTGGTACAAAGGGTGAGATCAAGGGTGTGTTTGACGATTCTGTTTTCACTGTGCGCACCATAGATACCGCCAGCGAGAAGGGCTGGAACGAGGAAGTGGTAGACCTGAAGATCGGTGGAGATAAGAGCGGCATGACAGGCTCTCATGGCGGCGGCGACCTGCGGCTGGTGGAGGACTTTGTTCATGTGCTTCAGGGCGAGGAGCCTTCCATCTCCTGCACGACGATCAAAGATTCGATCAATGGACATCTGGGGGTCTTCTGCGCAGAGCGTGCTCGTAAAGAGAACGCAGTCATAACGATGCCGGACATCAAATAATACGGTTCTGACATAGAAAACGTCCCCGTGCAGTTTTGATATCCTGCACGGGGACGTTTTGTGATCTTTTTATTTCCCCATTTCCGCATTCACCCATTCCCGCACGCGGTCAGGCCGGTTGGTGACAATGCAGTCAGGGCCAAGGGGCAGCAGGGAACGGACAGCGTCCTGAGTGTCCACGGTCCAGAACGCGGCCTGGATGCCCATGGCGTGGAGCTGGTTCACGAGATCGGGGTTGGAGTAGGCGGTGTGGTACTCGCAGCTGACGATGTCCACAGGAAAATCCAGCGTTTTGATGTAGGCGGCCACATCTGCCTGCTCCTCCAGATGACCGATGACCTGCTCCACGGTCTCGCCGGGGAAGTTGGCGCGGAGCATATCCACCTTGTCGGCCACAGTGCGGTAGATGAGATTATTCCGCAGGTCGATGCAGTTTTCCTCGCTGAAGGGCTCATCCATGCTGTTCACAAGGCCCAGATCCTTCCATATCACCGGCGGGGGAAGCACCATGCTGAGGAAAGCGCCGTAGGTCAGCGCGCCTACCTTCAGCTCAGGCATCAACTGCTTTGCCTGCCGCAGCTGGGAGTGGTGGAAGGAGATGAGGGTGAGCCGGTCAGTGAGCCCGGCGGCGCGGACCGCATCCAGCACCCGGGGCACAAAGTCGGGGTCGTCCTGCAGTGGGCTTTTCAGTTCCAGCTGCACCTGCGTGCCCTCCATGTCGGCGCAGAGCTCCAGCGCTTCCTGCAGCGTGGCGATCCTCTCGTTGGCGTAGATGGCATCTTTCCAGCTGCCAAAATCCAGGGTCTTCAGCTCGCCCATGGTCAGGTCGTAGATCTGGCCGGAGATGTCGGTGTGCATATCCACCATATAGTCGTGGTGGATGACCAGCTCGTTGTCGTAGGTCTTCTGTACATCCATTTCCACGCCGTCTGCGCCGATCTCCATCGCCTTGCGGAAGGCGACCAGCGTGTTCTCAGGGGCCAGATAGGATGCACCGCGGTGCGCAATGATTTGGGGTGTCGTCATCTTGTGCTATGATTCCTTTCCTCACAGTTGGCTCAGGCCAGATCTTCGCCGTCGGAGGCGATGACCTTTTTATACCAATAGAAACTATCCTTCCGGCTGCGGGCCAGCGTGCCCTTGCCTTCGTTGTCCTTGTCCACATAGATGAAGCCGTACCGCTTCTTCATCTCGCCGGTGGAAGCACTGACCAGGTCGATGGGGCCCCAGGTGGTGTAGCCCAGCAGGGGCAGGCCATCCTCGTTGATGGCCTTTTCCATCTGCTCAATGTGGGCCCGCAGGTAGTCGATGCGGTAGGTGTCGTGGATGGAACCGTCTGCTTCCACCTTGTCCACCGCACCCAGACCGTTCTCCACGATGAAGAGCGGCTTCTGGTAGCGGTCATACAGGCTGTTCATGGTGATGCGCAGACCCACCGGGTCGATGGCCCAGCCCCAATCGCTGGCCTTGAGGTAGGGGTTCTTGACGGCATCCATGATGGCATTGCCGCTGGCCTTGTTCATCAGTTCGGGGTCCACAGTGGTGCAGCGGCTGGAATAGTAGCTGAAGGAGATGAAGTCCACAGTGCCCTCTTTCAGCAGCTGCTCGTCGCCCGGCTCCACCTGCAGGGCGATGCCTGCACGTTCCATCCTCTTTTTGGCCCAGACAGGGTATTCGCCACGGGACTGGACATCAATGAAGAAGTAGTTGTCGCGGTCAGCCTCGGCAGCGGCCTGCACATCGGCAGGGGCGCAGGTGCGGGGGTAGAACTGACCGGCGGCCAGCATACAGCCCACCATGGCATCGGGCATGATGGCATGGGCCAGCTTGACGGCCTTTGCGCTGGCCACCAGCTCGTGGTGAGCGGCCTGATACTTGACCTGCTGCACGTTCTCGCCGGGCGCAAAGAGCAGACCGGCTCCCATAAAGGGCATGTGGAGCAGCATGTTGATCTCGTTGAAGGTCAGCCAGTACTTGACCTTACCCCGGAAGCGCTGGAACAGCACCTCACAGTAGTGAGCGTAGGCATCCACCATCCGGCGGTCTTTCCAGCCGCCGTACTTTTTGATCAGGGCAATGGGGGTATCAAAGTGGCACAGGGTCACCAGCGGCTCAATGCCGTACTTGTGGCACTCATCAAAGAGCTCCTCATAGAAGCGCAGGCCCTCTTCGTTGGGCTGCGCGTCATCGCCGTTGGGCAGGATGCGGGTCCAGGCAATGGACAGGCGGTAGCAGCGGAAGCCCATCTCGGCAAAGAGCTTGATGTCCTCCTTGAAGTGGTGGTACATGTCAATGGCTTCGTGGGAGGGGTAGAAGTGCTCGGCATCGCAGTCCAGCATCTTCAGCTGGCCCAGCGCCACGGGGAAGCGGTCGGGGCCAAAGGGCACCACGTCCACGCTGGACAGGCCGCGCCCGCCCTCGTTGTAAGCGCCCTCGCACTGGTTGGCGGCAGTGGCACCGCCCCACAAAAAGTCTTTCGGGAATTTGCCCATAGGTCTTACCTCCTGATGCAGTTGGATTCTGATGATTCAATGATACCATGTTCTGAGCCGCTGTCAACCGGGAAAGTACGACTTTAGTCGTCAATTCGACGAAAAATGTTGCTGATTTTTGACACTTTTCACGAAGAAATCGAAAATTGCGGGCAATTTTCCTTGGAATCTGTTTCTTCCAAACGGACAGTAAGTGTGATAGACTGAATAGGTAAACGGAAAACGGCTCACCCTGCCCTTCATTGCTTCGCAATGCCGGAGCGGGCGAGGACGTTGATGAAAGAGCTATCAGGAAAAATGGAGTGTTTGCTATGACTGAATTCAAGCCCATCAAGGAAGGCAAAGTCCGCGAGATCTATGACAATGGCGACAGCCTCATTATGGTTGCCACCGATCGTATCTCTGCATTTGATGTGATCCTGAAAAATAAAGTGACCAACAAGGGCAAGGTGCTGACCCAGATGAGCAAGTTCTGGTTCGACTACACCCGCGATGTGCTGCCCAACCACATGCTGAGCGTGGACACGAAGGATATGCCGGAGTTCTTCCAGCAGCCCCAGTTCGAGGGCAAGTGCATGAAGTGCCGCAAGCTGACCATGCTGCCCATCGAGTGCATCGTGCGCGGCTACATCACCGGCAGCGGCTGGGCCAGCTACCAGCAGAACGGCACCGTCTGCGGCATCCAGCTGCCTGAGGGCCTGATCGAGGCTTCCAAGCTTCCCGAGCCGCTGTTCACGCCGTCCACGAAGGCCGAGATCGGTGACCACGACGAGAACATCTCGTTCGAGCGTTGCTGCGAGATCGTGGGCGAGGACATCGCCACGCAGATTCGTGACCTGTCTCTCAAGATCTACAAGGCCGCTGCTGAGTACGCCGCGACCCGTGGCATCATCATTGCCGACACTAAGTTTGAGTTTGGTGTCATAGATGGCAAGGTCACGCTGATCGACGAGTGCCTCACGCCCGACTCCAGCCGTTTCTGGCCTGCTGCCAGCTACGAGGAGGGCAAGATCCAGCCTAGCTACGACAAGCAATTCGTCCGCAATTGGCTCAAGGCCAACTGGGATATGACGGGGGAGACCCCGCACCTGCCCGCCGAGGTCATCGATGGCACGTCTGAGCGCTATCGCGAGGCCTTCCAGATCATCACGGGCTCCCAGTTCAAAAGCATGAAGGAGAACGCATAAGTGAGTACCCGTAGCGCCACGAACAAGCGCACGCAATCCCACGAAGTTACCGGGGTTGCGCGCAAGTCTGCCGCATCTGCTAAGCCCGCCCGCCAAGCAGCGAGCTCCGTTCGCGTCGTGCCGGCTTCGTCTAAGGCACGCCGCAAAGAGCTCGAGAAGGGTGAGAACCTCGAGGGCCTCTCTAAAGAGGAGAAGCGCGCCCGCAAGGCTAAGCAGCGCGCCAAGGAGGACCGCATCTATACGGTGTCGAATATCCTCCTCAAGCAGGACGAGGACTACACCAAGCGCCGTCGCATCTGGTGGATTGTGCTCGCCATTGGCATGGTGCTCGTCGTGGCCATTTGGGCTTCGCTGTACTTCGCTCCCGCTGGCATGGTGTCCAGCCCCGTCCAGATGGTCGGCATCGTTTTGTCCTACGTCATCATTTTGGGCGACTTTATCTATGACTTCGTGCGCATCCGCC
>ERZ773168.2274-NODE-2274-length-14843-cov-3.573776_pt1 | contig 14843 bp, 8 predicted proteins | sample MGYA00511261_ERZ773168 | MGnify/ENA primary metagenome ERZ773168 (study PRJEB29015, sample SAMEA2737855) | human gut metagenome | biome: human gut; feature: human-associated habitat; material: faeces | place: China | collected 2012 ... | reverse complement strand
GGAGAAGGAGGTGGAGTCCCTGACACAGGCCGCCCGCTACGAGCGCAGCGAGGCCCGTCAGGGCTACCGCAGCGGCCACTATGACCGCAACCTCACCACGACCTCCGGCGATGTCACGCTCCATATGCCGCGGCTCAAGGGAGTGTCCTTCGAGACCGCCATCATCGAACGGTATCGCCGCCGAGAAAGCAACGTGTCGTCAAAGCCGCGCATGAACATCGAACTCCGACGTGCCACCATGTGCGGGAACACGCCGAAGAGCTTTTCCTGCAGGTCGTGCTTGTGAATACCATTATGATAATAGAGTCCCGCCTGTGCGCCCCAGCAGATGTGAAACGTGGAATAGACGTACGTCTTCGTTTCGATCTTCGCCGGCATCAGGGTTCAAAACCAGAATCTGCAGCGGTCGGATGTCCTGTGTCACGGTGCGCGTCTCCTCCTTCACGGAGATGTTTTCGCCGGCAATCCGTTCGGTATTTTGATCGTTATCGGGGTTCCTCCTCATTTTTTCACAGTCAGACAAAGAAAGGCGGTCATGGACAACGCACCCATGACCGCCTTTGGAAATTTGTTCAAGCAGCTCTCAGAACAAACCAAAGACGGTCTTGCACATCATCATAACCATACCGATATTCATGCTGCGCACCGTCCTTTCGTCTGAATTCCTTGGGGATATTGTAACGTATTCTGCAGGACTTGTCAGGAAAAGCGCTTACAGGAGCCGATACGTCCAGCCCATATCATCGGCAACCGTCCCGGTTTGCATGCCGTAGAGCGTATCATAGAGCTTCTGCGCCACAGGACCGACCGTCCCATCCGCGACCTGAACATCCGTGCCCATCACATTTAGCCAGCCGATCGGCGAGATGACCGCTGCGGTGCCGCTGGCGAAGATCTCCTGCAGGCTGCCGTCCTTCGACGCGGCAACGACCTCGTCGATCGAGAGCTTCCGCTCCGAGACCTTCACGCCCCACTTTTTCAGCAGCTGGATGACAGAATCGCGCGTGATGCCGGGCAGGATCGTGCCGGAATCGAGCGGCGCGGTGATAACTTCGTCCGCGATGCGGAAGAAGGCGTTCGACGTGCCGATCTCCTCGACATACTTATGCTCCGCCGCGTCGAGCCACAGCACATCCTTGCAGTTATATTTCATCGCGTCCTGACTGGCGCGCATGCCGCCGCCGTAGTTGCCGCCGACCTTGGCATAGCCCGTGCCACCGTGCGCCGCGCGGATGTATTTGTCCTGCACATAGATGCGCGTCGTGGCCAGGCCACCGTCGTTTGCCGCGTAGTAGGAGCCCGTCGGGCTGAGGATGATCATAAATTTGTAGTGCTTGGCCGGCAGAACCGAGAACGAGACCTCATCGCCGAAGATGAACGGCCGGATATACATCGCAGTGCCCGGCGCGGAGGGAATCCAGTCGCGATCCGCCTCAATCACAGCCTTGACCGCCGCGAGGAACAGGTCTCCCGGCAGCTCCGGGATGCACATGCGCTCATTCGTGCGGGCCATACGCTTGATATTCATGTCCGGCCGGAAAATCTGGACGCCACCGTCCGGCGTGCGGTAGGCCTTCATGCCCTCAAACATCATCTGTGCGTAGTGCAGCACGCAGGACGCCGGCTCGATGAGGAACGGCTCGTGCGGCACAACGCGCCCGTCGTGCCAGCCCTGTCCTTCGTCATAGTCCATGACGAACATGTGGTCGGTGAAGTATTTCGCAAAGCCCAGCTTCGTCTCGTCGGCAGGACGGGGCTTGGGGTGCGTAGTCCTTATCACAGGGAAGTTGTATTCCATTTTTCATTCCTCCTGATGTTCATAGTACATATAAAAGCTGTTTGTAGGGGTGGAGCATCGATCAGACCCGATAGAGCTCCGCCCTCCGGTCGCGAAAGACATTGATGGAGCTCCGGATTCCATCCAGCATCTCCAGTTCACAATCCGCGGCCAAAATCTGCTCGTCCTGCCCGCCGGCGGCGAGCAGCTCCCCCCACGGATCAATGATTGCGGACGCGCCGCCGTAATGCGTGTCGCCCGCGTCGCCGCAGGAATTGCAGCAGATGACGAACGCCTGATTCTCAATCGCCCGCGCGACCGTCAGCGCCCGCAGATGTCCGATGCGCGCCGCTGGCCACTGGCTCACGACGAAGAGCATGTCCATCCCCTGCACGGCGAGTGTCCGCGTCAGCTCCGGGAAGCGGATGTCATAGCAGATTACAAGGCCGCAGTCGTGTCCGTCGAGCCGGAAGCGGCAGAGATGATCGCCGGGCGTGAAATACGCATGCTCGCCCATCGGCGTAAACAGGTGCGTCTTATCATACTCTGCGACGCAGTTCCCCGCGCGGTCAAAGACGCACGCCGTGTTATAGACCTTTCCGCCGCGCACATTCGCGACGCTGCCCGCCACAAGATTCACGCCAAGCTCCGCAGCCAGCCCGCCGAGTTCGCGTTTCACCCGCGCGCAGTCCCGCTCGGCCAGCTCGGAAAGACGCTCTTTCGGGAAAAACCCGGTGTTCCATGTTTCCGGCAGGACAACCACGTCCGGTCCGCTCGCCATCGCTTCGCGGATGAGCCGCTTCGCTTTCGCGAAGTTCTCCTCCGGCTGCGCGAAGAGCATGTCCATCTGGATGCAGGCGGTCTTCATCCGGCGAACTCCTTCCCAGCCTGAAGCGCCTGCATGTTGAGGTCGAAAAGGTCGGCCTTGCGCGCCGGGATGACCTTGTGCAGCGCGTCCGCGAGGCTCTCCTCCCGGACACACCCGGTCTTCGCGATCAGCGCGCCGAGCAGGATCATGTTGGCAAGCGTCGGCATTCCCATGTCCATTGCCATCTTCGTGGCCGGGACGTAATAAGCCTCCACATCCGTGCGCGTAACCTTGCGGGCGATGAGCGTGGAGTCGAGGAAAATTTTCCCGCCCGGCTGCACGGCGTTTTCATATTTATCGAGCGAAGGGTTGTTCATAACCATGAGCACGTTCGGCGTGTTTACGATCGGCGAGCCGACCGGGGCGTCCGACAGAATGACGTTGCAGTTCGCCGTGCCGCCGCGCATCTCCGGGCCATAGGACGGCAGCCAGCTGAGCTCCCGCCCCTCGATGAGCCCCGCGTAGGCCAGAACCTTTCCGGAGAACAGCAATCCCTGTCCGCCGAAGCCCGCAATCACGATTTGATGATCTGCCATCTCTCAGCCCTCCTTGTCCCGGTAGACACCCAGCGGATAGTACGGGATCATCTTCTCGTCGATCCACTCCAGCGCCTTCTGCGGCGTCAGGCCCCAGTTCGTCGGACAGGCCGACAGCACCTCGATCAGTGAGAAGCCCTTGCCCTCCACCTGATAACGGAACGCCTTTTCGATCGCTTTTTTTGCGTTTTTCACGTTTTTCACATTGTTCACGGTCACGCGCTCGAGATACGCCGGGGCCTCCAGCGTCGCGAGCATCTCGCAGATCCGGATCGGCCAGCCGCAGGTGTTAACGTCGCGTCCATAGGGCGACGTCTGTGTGATCTGGCCGGGCAGAGAGGTCGGGGCCATCTGGCCGCCCGTCATGCCATAAATCGCGTTGTTGACAAAGATGACCGTGATATTTTCGCCGCGCGCCGCGGCGGAGACGGTCTCGCAGAGGCCGATGGACGCGAGGTCGCCGTCGCCCTGATAGGTGAAGACGATGTTGTCCGGCAGCGACCGCTTCACACCCGTCGCGACTGCGGGCGCACGTCCATGCGACGCCTCGACCATGTCACAGGTAAAGTAGTCATAGGCCAGTACGGAACAGCCGACCGGCGCAATGCCGATCGTCCGGCCCTCGATGCCGAGCGTGTCGATCGCCTCGGCGACGAGCCGATGGATGATGCCATGCGTGCAGCCGGGGCAGTAGTGGAATACAGCGTCGGTCAGCGCCTTCGGTTTTTCAAATACAACAGCCATCAGTCGTTCCCTCCTTCGTTTGCCTTACGGATCGCGTCCAGCACCTCATCCGGCGACGGGATCATGCCGCCCACGCGGAAGCAAAGGTCGACCGGCTTTTTGCACGCTACCGCCAGCTGCACATCCTCGCGCATCTGGCCCATGTTGAGCTCCACGCAAACGAACCGCTTCACCTGATCAGCGGCCTTGCGCAGCGGTGCCTTCGGGAACGGCCAGAGCGTGATCGGCCGGATCATGCCGGCCTTGATGCCCTGCTTGCGCGCTTCGACGATCGCGTTGCGCGACACGCGCGCGGTAATACCGCAGGACACGATGCAGATCTCGGCGTCCTCCATCATGAACGCTTCCCACATGCACTCATTCTTCTCGATCTCGGCGTATCGCTCGAAGCGCTCGATGTTCAGCCGCTCGAGCTCTGCCGGGCTGAGGTAGAGAGAGTTGACAACGTGATGCTTCCGCTGGCACTTCGTTCCAGTGACGGCCCAATCCTTTTCAGTTGTGTCCGGGTCACGCGGCTCCGGCAGCTGAACGGGCTCCATCATCTGGCCCATCGTGCCGTCAGCCAGCAGCATTGCCGGCATCCGGTATTTTTCCGCAAGGTCAAACGCCTTTCCGGTCAGGTCGGCCATCTCCTGAACCGACGCCGGAGCCAGCACCAGCACATGGAAGTCGCCGTGGCCGGGTCCGCGCGTCGCGAGGAAGTAGTCGGACTGCGATGGCTGAATGCCGCCGAGGCCGGGCCCGCCGCGCTGCACATTGACAATGACTGCGGGCAGATCTGCGCCCGCCAGGTACGAAATGCCCTCGCACTTGAGCGCGATACCGGGGCTGGAGGACGAGGTCATCGCCCGCTTGCCCGTCGCGGCCACGCCGTAAACCATGTTGATGGCCGCGATCTCGCTCTCGGCCTGCAAAAACGTCCCGCCGATCTTCGGCATTTTCTTCGCCATATAGGCCGCGACCTCGGTCTGCGGCGTGATGGGATAGCCCAGATAGTGGCGGCACCCGGCGAGGATCGCGGCCTCCGCGATGGCCTCGTTGCCCTTCATCAATACTTTTTCCTGCATCTTCCCGCCCTCCTTACTTTTCTACCGTAATGACACAGTCGGGACACATCGTCGCGCAGAACGCACAGCCGACGCACTTGTCCGGCTCCGTCAGCTCCACGGGTGCATGTCCCTTTTGATTCAGCCGCGTCTTCGAAAGCGCCAGCAGCCCCTTCGGACAGGCGTTCACGCACAGGCCGCAGCCCTTGCAGAGTTCTTCCTGAAATATCAGTTTTGCCATCTTGTGCCTCCATTTATCGTAATTGGTAATATAGCTTCTGGATCTCCATCGGGAACAGGTTTGGAATGCTCCCGCGCAGCGCGTCGCAGAGCCGTGCAGCGCAGCAGGTCATCTTGAGCGGCAGCCCTGCCCGCGCAGCGACCGCTTCCGCATAGGGCATGCTTGACAGCACATCCGCCGCCGCCGTCGCCTGCCCGAGATTCGTATTGTTGACGACTGCCGTGAACGGCAGCCCACAGGCGGCCTCGATTTCCCGCAGCACAAGGATCGTATCCGCTACCGTCCTTGTCAGCGGCCGGGCCCGGTTGATGACGAACAGCATCTCATAATCACCCTCCGCCCGGATCTCCGGAACATAGCGCCCCAGTGCCAGCGCTCCGCGGTCGTCTCCGCCGATGTCCAGCACGCCGCATTCTCCCCGCTCCGCAATCAGCGCGTAGGTCTCCTTCGGCATGGCCGGAACATCGAGATTCGAATTAGCAAACGGTGAGACGATCAGTCCGATCCCCTCTTTTTTCAGATCTTCTTCTGAATCCTTCGTCCGGAAATAGGGATTTACAATGTCAAGATCGGCCACAGTCACGGCTTCGCCTTTTCGCCGGAGCCACCGCGCATAATTCAGCGCGATATTCGTCTTTCCACTGCCGTAATGTCCGGCAAAAAGAGTTAGGCGTTTGTGTGTCATGGCCGACTCCTCCTTCAGAGCTTGCTTCTGATGATTTTTCCGCTGGTGGTCTTTGGAAGCGCTTCGCGGAATTCCACAATACGGGGATATTTGTACGGCGCAGTATGCGTCTTGACATAGGTCTGAATTTCTTTTTTCAGCGCGTCCGTGCCCTCGGTGCCCTTGACCAGTACGATGCTGGCCTTGACGACCTGCCCGCGGATCTCATCCGGGGCGGCAGACACACCGCATTCGAGCACATACGGCAGCTCCATGATGACATTTTCGATCTCAAACGGTCCAATGCGGTAGCCAGACGATTTAATGACGTCATCCGCACGGCCGACATACCAGTAGAAGCCGTCCTCGTCACGCCAGGCGAGGTCGCCCGTGTGGTAGAAGCCATCGCGCCACGTTTTTGCCGTGACCTCCGGGCTGTTGTAGTATTCGTAGGCAAGTCCGCAGGGAATGCCGTTTTGAATGTTGATGCAGATCTCCCCCGTGTCGCCGGCCTCCGCTTCATGCCCGCTGCTGTCCAGCAGATGCACATCGTAGAGTGGGACAGGCTTGCCCATAGAGCCGATCTTATGGCTGTCTCCAGCCAGATTGCCGATGATGAGCGTCGATTCAGACTGCCCAAAGCCCTCCATGATGCGCATGCCGGTCGCCTTTTCAAATTGGCGGAAGACCTCAGGATTGAGCGCTTCACCGGCGATAGACGCATGCTGAATAGAAGAAAGATCAAATCGGGACAGGTCCTGCTTGATCAGCATGCGGTACATCGTGGGCGGCGCACAGAATGTCGTGATCTGATACTTCGCAAACATCGGCAGAATTTTTTCTGCATCAAAGCGGTCGAAATCATAAACAAACACAGCCGCCTCACACAGCCACTGACCGTAGAGCTTTCCCCAGAGGCTCTTGGCCCAGCCGGTGTCGGAGATGGTCAGGTGCAGCCCGTCCGGATTGACCTGATGCCAGTATTTTGCAGTGATAAAATGTCCAAGCGGATATTTATAGTTGTGTGCTGCAATTTTCGGGTATCCGGACGTACCGGAGGTAAAGAACATGAGCATTGGCTCGTCGCCGCAGGGCGCGTCGTCCCTGCGCGTATAGCGGCGGGAAAACAGGCCGTATTCCGCATTGAAATCGTGCCAGCCGTCCCGGCTGCCGCCAACCATGATCTTTGTCAACTTCATCCCGGTGTCGGCCTCTGCAATGTCGACATGGTACGCAGTATCGCCGTCTGCCGTGCAGAGAACTGCACTGACGCCCGCTGCCTGGAAGCGGTAAGAGAAATCATGCTCCACAAGCTGATTGGTAGCCGGAATCGCAATGGCGCCGATCTTGTGCAGACCCAGAATGGCAAACCAGAACTGGTAATGCCGCTTGAGCACGAGCATCACGCGGTCGCCGCGTCGGATGCCGAGCGAGGTAAAGTAATTGGCGGCCTGGCTGGAAGCATCTTTCATGTCCTTGAATGTGAACCGCCGCTCCGTTCCATCCAGAGCCACATGCAGCATGGCGAGCTTTTCAGGCTTTTCACGGCCCAGCGCATCCACAATGTCAAATGCGAAATTGAAGGATTGCTCATTTTTGAAGGCGATGGACTGCAGTTTCCCGTTTGCATCCTCGGGCGCATCGACGAAGCGGGTGTAAATGCGCGCCTCCGGATCCGGACTCTGCGCCGTCTCGATCATGGCAGCGCGGTCGCCGCCGGCCTCCGGGAGGCTCGGCTCCTGTGGGCGGAGCACGATCGCATAGAACAGGCAATCCTGACCGTCCGCAGCAACCATGCCGTGCGGAATGGAGCTGTCATAGTAGATGCAGTCGCCTTCATGCAGAAGCTCGGTATGTCCGCCGACCTGAACTTTCATACTGCCGCGAATGACAAGATCACATTCCTGCCCGACGTGGCTGGTCAGCTCAATGTCCGAATAGAATGCTTCATCAGAGTATTTGTTTTCAACGAACAGCGGGTCTGCAATGCGGTTCTGAAAGCCGGCGGCCATGTTGTAATAGATCATCTCATGGGCCTGCTCGATCTTCTGTCCATTACCCGCGCGTGTCAGCGTATAGGATCGAAGCTTTGGGCTGCTGCCCTCGATGAGATCTGTAACGTCAACGCCAAAAGCCAGCGCGCAGCGGTAGAGAAAAGCGAAGTTGAGGTCGCTCTGCCCGGCCTCACAGCGAAGATATTCTTCTTCGCTCGTGCCTGTTTTCAGCGCCATCGTCTGCGCCGAAAAGCCGGAGATCTCGCGCAGCTCTCGGATGCGTCCCGCCATTTCCTGAATTTTGAAGTCCAGTCCTGTGAGTGTTTTTTTCATGGTGTTACCTCCGTGGATGCAAAAAGCCCGTCTCAAAGAAATGATTCTTTGAGACGGGCTGCATACAGCATACCCGCGGTACCACTCAAATTGCACCTGCCTCACGGCAGATACCACTCATCGACTTCCAGCAAAGTCTAAGCACTGACGCAGCTGACGCGGGAGAGGTCTACTTGCCATTACGGGCGTTCTTCTCTCCGGCTCGGGAGCTACAAATTCTGCGCGTCTGTTACCGGTTCACACCATCCACCGGCTCTCTGAAACAGGACTTGCGCGGAACCCTCTCCGTCGTAGCCTTTATTGTTGTTAAGAATCATAACGAAAAAGTATGCAATTGTCAAGAAAAATTTTCGGTGGTTTTCTGTTGTCATCATCCCTGTCTGCCGGAGCTGCATATGGGGGCAAACCAGCGAAACCCAGAGAACACATATTGAGCGTATGCCGGTCCGGTTCAATCGCCGCATCGTCGAAAGATCCCGGTCATCAGAGCTTGCTTCGGATGATCTTGCCGCTGATGGTCTTCGGGAGCTCTTCTTTGAACTCCACAATTCTCGGATACTTATACGGCGCGGTATGCTGCTTGACGTAGTTCTGGATTTCCTTCTTCAGCTCCTCCGTGCCCTCGGTGCCCTTGACGAGCACGATGCTGGCCTTGACGACCTGCCCGCGCACCTCGTCCGGCGCAGCGGACACGCCGCACTCAAGCACATACGGCAGCTCCATGATGACGTTTTCGATCTCGAACGGCCCGATGCGGTAGCCGGAGGACTTGATGACGTCGTCCGCGCGGCCAACGTACCAGTAGAAGCCGTCCTCATCGCGCCACGCGAGGTCGCCGGTGTGGTAGAGTCCGTCGTGCCAGACGGCCTCAGTGCGCTCCTTGTCCTGATAATAGCCGAGGAACAGCCCGCAGAAGTGCTCTCGTCCCGCGGTATGGATGACGATCTCGCCCGTGTCGCCGTCGGCAGTCGGGGTGCCGTCCTGATTGACAAGGTCGATGCCGTAGCCGGGGATGGGCTTGCCCATCGAGCCGGGCTTGAGCGGCTGGCCGACGAGGTTCGCAATGCCGAGCGTCATCTCCGTCTGGCCGAAGCCCTCGGCGATCTGCAGCCCCGTCGCCTTTTCAAACTGATAATAGACCTCCGGGTTCAGCGCCTCGCCCGCGGTCGTTGCGTGCTGGATGGAGCTGAGGTCGAAGCGGGACAGATCCTGCTTGATCAGCATCCGGTACATCGTGGGCGGCGCACAGAACGTCGTGATGTTGTATTTGGCAAACATCGGCAGGATCTTCTCGGCGTCGAACCGATCAAAGTCGTAGACGAACACCGCACCCTCGCACAGCCACTGGCCATACAGCTTGCCCCAGAGCGCCTTGCCCCAGCCGGTCTCGGAGATCGTGAAGTGCAGTCCGCCGGGCTGCACCCAGTGCCAGTACCGGGCCGTAACGTAATGGCCCAGCGCATATTTGTAGCTGTGAACGGCGATCTTCGGATAGCCGGTCGTGCCGGACGTGAAGAACATGAGCATCGGATCGTCGCCGCAGGGCGCGTCGTCCTTGCGCGTGTAGCGCCGGGAGAACAGGCCGTATTCCGCGTCAAAGTCGTGCCAGCCCTCGCGCTTGCCGCCGACGAGAACCTTCGTCAGATGCGCACCCGCGTCGGCCTCCGCGATGTCGACCTGATGTGCCGTGTCGCCGTCCGCCGTACAGACGATCGCGCTCACGCCCGCCGCCTTGAAGCGATAGGTGAAATCATGCTCCATCAGCTGGTTCGTCGCCGGGATGGCAATCGCGCCCAGCTTATGCAGGCCGAGGATCGCAAACCAGAACTGATAGTGCCGCTTGAGCACCAGCATCACGCGGTCGCCGCGCTTCACGCCGAGCGACGTGAAATAGTTCGCCGCCTGACTCGAAGCGTCCTTCATGTCCTTGAACGTGAACCGCCGCTCGATCCTGTCGTTTGCGATATGCACCATCGCGAGCTTGTCCGGCTCACGCCGTGCGAGGCCGTCCACGATGTCGAATGCAAAATTGAATTTGTCCTCGTTGTGGAACTCCAGCCGCTCCAACGAGCCGTCTTCCTTTTCCACCCCGTGGACAAACTGGTCGCAGAGCAGCTGCTGCTCCGGCGTCTCCTCCAACGCCCGTGTCCGCACGGACAGGTCCTGCTCCTTTTCGCTGCTCGCCATGATCATTGCGAGGAATACACAGTCCTGCCCATCCACGGCGATCATGCCGTGCGGCGTGGAGCTCTTGTAGAAGATGCTGTCGCCCTCGTGGAGGACTTCCTCGTGCTCGCCGACACGCACACGGAGCGTCCCCTTCACGACGAGGTCAAATTCCTGTCCGTCATGCGTCGTGGTGTGGATCGGCTGGCTCTGCAGCTCCTTGGAATACTGATAGGTGACCCAATACGGCGTCGCCAGCTTCTGCCGGAACATTGCCGCCATATTCTGAATGGTGATGCCGTCCTCGCTGGCCGTCACCGGACCCATGCCCCGGCGCGTCACCGTGTAGCTCGAGAGCTTGGCGCTCTGGCCTTCGAGCAGATCCGTCAGCTCCACGCCGAACGCCAGCGCACACTTGTGCATGAACGTAAACGGGAAATCGACCGTGCCCTGCTCATAGCTGTGATACTGCTCGACGCTGACCTCGGTCTTCTCGGCCATCTCCGCTTCGCTGTAGCCGACGATCTCGCGCATCTCGCGGATTCGCTCTGCGATCTCCATCAGCGGGTTGGCAGCCGGCTTCTTGGTTTGCATCATCATAGTGGGTTACTCCTGTGTTAAACTGTGTAAGTTACTTCGAACGAAAAAACTCGCCTCAAGGATTCCTAAGAATCTTTGAGGCGAGTTTGTGAATCACAATACCCGTGGTACCACTCAAATTGCAGCTCTGAGAACTGCCGCTTCAGGCTCTGACAAGCCCTATCCCGTAACGTGGGCGGACGAGAGGCGTCTACTTGCGAATGGTGTTCGGGCCTCCAGCTCGGAAGTGATAGGTCACAGGAGTTCGTGCTGCCGGTTTGCACCAACCACCGGCTCTCTGAAAGCAGTCCGTCCGACCGTCTTCGTCACAGCTTTTTTTGATTTGAACTTGCCCCAAATTTAACACAGTCTTTGCAGGCTGTCAAGTATAAATTTTACTAATACCGGCTATCGGTGCTTACCGCTTCACCTGCTCGGCGGTCTGCGCCGTGTCGATCCCGGCCGCGCCCTCCAGGCCGAAGCGCTCCGTCGCCTCCTCACGCATCTTGTATTTCAGGATTTTTCCGGCTGCGTTCATCGGGAATGCGTCGACAAAATCGATGTATTTCGGCACCTTGTGCCGTGCCATGCTGGCCTTGATATAGTCCAGCATCTCCTCCACGGTCACGCTGCCGGGCTCCTTGAGGATGATGCAGGCCATGGCCTCCTCGCCGTATTTCTTGTCCGGCACGCCGATGACCTGTACGTCCTTGACGGCCGGGTGGGTGTAGATGAATTCCTCAATCTCCTTGGGGTAGATGTTCTCGCCGCCGCGGATGATCATGTCCTTCAGCCGCCCGGTGATGCGGTAGCAGCCGTTTTCGTCCCGGCAGGCCAGATCGCCGGAGTGCAGCCAGCCCTCCTTGTCAACGGTGGCGGCCGTGGCCTCGGGCATCTTGTAGTAGCCTTTCATGGTGTTGTAGCCGCGCGAGCAGAACTCGCCGTTGACGCCGTCCGGCACTTCCTCGCCGGTCTCGGGGTCGATGATCTTGCACTCGATGTGCGGGAAAGCGTAGCCGACCGTGTTGCACCGCAGATCGAGCGGGTCGCCGCAGGCGCTCATGGTGCTGCCGGGGGCGGATTCGGTCTGGCCGTAGACGCTGACGATGTCGGTCATGTGCATCTCGTCCGGCTGGGCGGCCCGGCGCATGAGCTCCGGCGGGCAGCCGGAACCGGCCATGATACCGGTGCGCATGTAGGAAAAATCGGTCTTTTTGTAGTCCGGATGGTTGAACATGGCGATGAACATCGTCGGCACACCGTTGAAGCAGGTGATGCGCTCCTGATTGATGCAGGCGAGCGAGACCTTGGCCGAGAAATACGGCATCGGGCAGAGCGTCGCGCCGTGCGTCATGCAGGAGGTCATGGAGAGCACCATGCCGAAGCAGTGGAACATCGGCACCTGAATCATCATCCGGTCGGCCGTGGACAGATCCATCCGGTCGCCGATGCACTTGCCGTCGTTGACGACGTTGTAGTGCGTCAGCATGACGCCCTTCGGGAAGCCCGTTGTGCCGGAAGTGTACTGCATATTGCACACGTCGTCCGGCCGCACGCCCGCGGCCATGCGCAAAATCTGCTCGCGCGGGACCATATTGGCCCGATCCATCGCCTCGTCGAAGGTCAGGCAGCCCGGCATCCGGAAGCCGACGGTGATGACGTTGCGCAGGAACGGCAGCTTGCGGCAGTGCAGGGCGGAGCCGGGCTTTGCGTCGGCCAGCTCCGGGCAGAGGGTCTGGATGATCTCACGGTAGTTCGAGTCCAGACAGTGGTCGATCATGACGAGCGTGTGCGTGTCGGACTGCCGCAGCAGATATTCCGCCTCATGGATCTTGTACGCCGTGTTGACCGTGACGAGCACGGCGCCGATCTTCGTCGCGGCCCAGAAGGTGATGAACCACGCGGGCACGTTCGTAGCCCAGATGGCGACCTTGCTGCCCCGGCGCACGCCGAGCGAGACGAGCGCGCGGGCAAAATCGTCCACGTCGTCGCGGAACTGCGCGTAGGTCCGCGTGTAGTCGAGCGTCGTGTATTTGAACGCGTACTGGTCCGGGAATTCCTCGACCATCCGGTCGAGCACCTGCGGGAAGGTCTCGGAGATGAGGCTGTCTTTCTTCCAGACGAACTTGCCGGTATGCGCGGCGTTGTCGTAGAGCGTCTTTTTCTTGCCGCGCGGGGAATCGAAGCGGTGCATGTAGTTGACGAAATGTGGGAAGATGACCTCCGGGTCGGTCAGGTCGGGCATCCATTCCGGCTTCCACTCGAGCGAGATGTACCCGTCATAGTCGATGGAGGACAGCGCCTGCATCATGCTGCCGACGGGCAGCGTGCCCTCGCCGATGAGGTCATAGCTGCCGTCGTCGTCCGAGTCGCGCAGGTGAACGTGGCGGACGTAGGCACCGAGGTTTTTGATGGTCGTGTCGGCGGATTCGCCGTGGTCCCGGTAGGGATGGTGCATATCCCAGAGCGCGCCCAGCTGGTCGCAGGCAAACGCATCGAGCAGCGTGCGCAGCCGGGCCGTGTCGGAAAAGACGCCGCTGGTCTTGAGCAGGATCGTGATCCCCTGCGCCTCGGCGGCGGGGAGGAGCGCTTCGAGTGCGGCGGAGATCCGCGCGTCGTCATCGCGCTGCGCAGTCACGGAGACATACGGACACTGCACGTCGTGCGCCAGCTGCATGAGGGCTGTCACGGTCTCGGTGCAGTCCTCGCCCGCGATGTCGCAGGCGGTATCGAAGCACGGGATGCACAGGCCCTTCTGCCAGAGCTCCCGCGCCGTCGCGGCGGCGGTATAGCGGTGCAGCGGGCCGCCGCGGCCGGTCAGCTCCGGCGTCTTGTGGACGTTATAGGGCTCGACGCCGCCGAAGCGCATGGTCTCGGCCATCTGTACCTGCTGCTCCCAGGGGATCTGCTGCCAGCCGCGTGTGGAAAACGATACATTCATGTGCTGTTTCCTCCTCAGGCGTTCGCCGCTTCTTCGTAGACGATCTTGTTGATGGCGTTGAGATACGCGTGCACGGACGCGCCGATGATATCGGTCGAGATGCCGCGGCCGGAATAGAGCTTGCCGCCGCTGCGGAGCTTGACGACCGACTCGCCCATGGCCTCGCGGCCCTCGGTGACGGCCTGGATCTGGAAATCATCCAGCTCGTAATGGCGGCCGAGGATCGATTCGATGGCCAGGAAGGCCGCGTCGACCGGGCCGTCGCCCAGGCTCACGCCCGAGAGCGTCTGGCCGTTTTTCGTGAGCTTCATCTGCGCCGAAGCGCTGATGGTGTTGCCGGTGTTGATGACGTAGCTTTCGAGCCGGTACGTCGGCGGCACCTGCAGCGCGGCGGAGGCGATGATGGCGTCGAGCTCCTTCTCGCCCACGGTCTGCTTCTTCGCCGCGATGCGGCAGAAGGCCTCGTAAACCTTCGCCCCGTCCTCCTCCGAAAGATCGTAGCCGAGGGCAGCGGCCATCTTCATGACGGCCTCCTGCGTGTCATGCACGGTCAAAACTGCGCCGGAGGAGGTCTGCACGCCGTTGTCAAACGGCGAGAGCTGGCTGCGGCCCGTCTGACACATCCAGGCGATCTGTGACAGCAGGCGGTTCATCTGCGTGAACTGCAGCGTGCTGACGACGCCGAAGTCCTGGGCCTTGGCTGCCAGCAGCTTCGCCATGTGCGCGAGGTTCGCAGTGTCGACGCAGTAGGCCGCGGCCTTGATCTCGCCGGCCCCGGCGGCGATGGCGCTCACGGCGCACGCGTCCGCCATCGACAGCGCGTCCGAGCAGCTCACGCCGAAGCGCACGTCCTTCGTCTGCGGCACAGCTTCATAGATCCCGCGCACGAAGCGGCCGAACGCGTCCGGCAGCATGCTCCCCGCTGCGTCGCAGACGGTCACGCCGGCCGCACCG
>ERZ773168.2241-NODE-2241-length-15006-cov-3.002609_pt1 | contig 15006 bp, 8 predicted proteins | sample MGYA00511261_ERZ773168 | MGnify/ENA primary metagenome ERZ773168 (study PRJEB29015, sample SAMEA2737855) | human gut metagenome | biome: human gut; feature: human-associated habitat; material: faeces | place: China | collected 2012 ... | reverse complement strand
TCCAAGTTTACGCCTCTTGAGAAGTTCCGGGAGGCTATGAACAGCTATATCCAGTACATCAAGAGTTGTCCAACGACAAATGAAAACGTGACCATTTATATGCCGGGCGAGATCGAATATGACCTGAGAGAAAAACGCCTGCGGGAGGGGATCCCCCTGCCGGAATCGATCATCAATGATTTGGCGCAGCTGTGTCGGGAATCTGGCATTGATCCGCATGGCCTGGTGTAACACGGTACATCAAAAGGGAGGAGTGTGACCGTGCGTTGCACTCCTCCTGAGACAAACAAGGAGAGAATTATGCTTAATTTTGAATACTACGCTCCGACAAAAGTGATTTTCGGCAAGGCTACGGAAACGCTTGTGGGGCAGGAAATAAAGAAGTATGGAGGCAAGCGGGTCCTGATCCATTACGGCGGTGAGAGCGCCAGACGTTCCGGCCTTCTGGACCGTGTAGAAGAATCGCTCCGTCAGGCGGATATTGCCTTCGCCACGCTCGGCGGTGTAAAGCCGAATCCCCGTCTTTCCAAGGTGAGAGAGGGAATCGAACTTGCAAAGCGAGAAAACATCGACTTTTTGCTGGCTGTCGGCGGCGGTAGCGTCATTGACTCGGCAAAGGCGATCGCTTATGCCATGGCCAATCCTGAGCACGATATCTGGGACTTCTTTGACGGCAAAGCAGCGCCGTCGGCCTGTCTGCCTGTCGGTGTTGTGCTGACGATTGCGGCTTCTGGCAGTGAGATGAGCAATTCCTGCGTGATTACGAAGGAAGAAGGCGGTATGAAGCGTTCGCTGAATACCGACCTTGCCCGTCCGCGCTTTGCCATTATGAATCCTGAGCTCACCTTTACGCTGCCGCCTTATCAGACGGCAGCCGGTTCTGTGGATATCATGATGCACACGCAGGAACGTTACTTTGCCAACGAAAAGAACAACGAACTGATCGACCGCATTGCTGAGGGCTTAATGGTGACGGTGCTGCACAATGCGCCCATCGTAATGAAGGACCCTACCGATTATAACGCACGTGCGGAGCTGATGTGGGCGGGCAGCCTGTCCCACAACGGCCTGACCGGTACGGGACGCCTGGGTGATTTTGCCTGCCACAAGATGGAGCACGAGATCGGCGGCATGTTTGATGTGATTCACGGTGCGGGACTTGCCGCAATTTGGGGAAGCTGGGCGCGCTATGTCTGTAAGCACGATATCGGCCGCTTTGCGCAGTTTGCCGTGCGTGTGATGGGCTGCCCGATGGATTATGATAACCCTGAAAATACGGCGCTGGCTGGTATTGAGGCGTTGGAGAACTTCTACCGCAGACTTGACATGCCCACCAATCTGCGTGAGCTGGGCCTTGCGGACGTGACGGACGCACAGATTCACGAAATGGCGGAAAAGTGCACAAACGGCGGCAAGAACCGTATCGGCAACTTCGTGCCGCTGGGCGAGTCGGACATTGAAAAAATCTTCAAGATGGCGCGATGAGCGCGGGAGCGAAGAGATTATGAACATATATATCACAGACTGCAATCACGAAAATCTTAAACAGGAGGAGAGTGTCTTTGCAGCGGCTGGAATGCATGCGGCGCTCCTCCAGTGTAAAACCGAAGATGAGCTGATCGGGCAGTGTGCACAGGCCGATATCCTGCTCAACCAGTACGCCCCTATTACAAGACGCGTGATGGAGAACCTGCCGCGGTTGAAATTTATCGTGCGTTACGGCGTAGGCACGGACAATATTGATGTTGCCGCGGCTGAGCAGCTGGGAATCCAGGTCGGCAATGTGCCGGATTACGGCATGAATGAGGTGGCTGACCACGCCATTACCTGCATGCTGGCGCTGATACGCAAGCTGCCGCAGATGAATGACCAAACCAAGGGAGGCAAGTGGGATTATACCACCTCCATCCCGGTCCACCGCCTCGGAGAGATGACGGTCGGTGTGATCGGCCTGGGACGCATCGGCCGCAATTTTGCCCGCAAGGCCAGTGCGATGGGAATGCATGTTCTGGGCTACGATCCCTATTATACGCCCAATGCAAAGGACGGCACGGACTTTATCATACCGGTCTCGGAAGAACAGCTGCTGCGCGGATCGGACGTGGTATCGATTCATTGTCCGTTGAACAATTCCCGCGGGATGCTTGAGCGCACAGCGATGGAAATGATGAAGTCCGGCGCGTATCTCATCAATGTGGCACGCGGCGGTATTGTGGACGAGGAGGCGCTTGACTGGGCGCTGACGAGTGGCCATTTGGCCGGCGCTGCCCTGGATTGCATGGCAAAAGAGCCAGCTCCGGCGGAGTATCCCCTTTTCCACCATAAGAACCTCATTGCCACGCCGCATATGGCCTGGTATTCCGAGGAGGCGGCGCAGGAGCTGAAACGTAAGATCGCTGAAGAGGCTGTCCGCTTTGCGCGGGGAGAAAAAATCCACTATCCGGTCAACCATCCGGAAAAGCCCCGTGCTTGAGACAACCCGACTATCTGACAGCAAGAAGAGAATATAAGGAGCCTATTGACAATGAAACAGAAAATTTATGGCGTTGTTCCCCCGATTTCGACTCCCATTGATGAGCATGAGCATGTAGATGAAAAGGCCCTGCGCAAGCTGATCGACCACTGCATCGACAAGGGGCTGCACGGCATCTTTGTGTGCGGTACGAACGGCGAGTGCCTTGGCCTGACCCAGGCGGAGCGCAATCGCGCCATCAAGATCACACTGGACCAGGTCGCCGGGCGCGTTCCCGTGCTGGTGGGCGTCACCGACACGTCGCTCGACGAGAGCGTCAAACTGGCCGCCCATGCCGCGAAATGCGGCGCCGTGGCGGTCGTGGCCGCCGCTCCCTACTACTTCGCGCCCTCGCAGCAGGAGCTGATCGAATACTACACGGCGCTGGCCGACGCCCTGCCGCTGCCGCTCTTCCTCTACAACATGCCGTCGCACGTGAAGGTGTTCCTCGAACCCGCGACCGTCAAGACGCTGGCCGAACACCCGAACATCGTCGGGCTGAAGGACAGCTCGGCCAACATGACCTATTTCCAGACGCTGCTCTACCACCTGGGCGACCGCGAGGATTTCGCCCTCTACGTGGGTCCCGAGGAGCTGACGGGCGAAAGCGTCGTGATGGGGGCCGACGGCGGCGTGAACGGCGGCGCCAACATCTTCCCCGAACTCTACGTGCAGATGTACTACGCCGCCTGCAACCGCGACGTGAACACGATGCGCGCGCTACAACGGAAGATCATGCAGATCAGCACGTCGCTCTACACCGTCGGGAAATACGGCTCCAGCTACCTCAAAGGCGTGAAGTGCTCGCTCTCGCTGATGGGCATCTGCGACGACTACATGTCCTACCCCTACCGCCGTTTCCGCACCGAGGAGCGCGCCCGCATCCGCAAGGCCCTCGAAGCGCTGGGAACCGCCTGCGGCGAATGACACACGACCGAACTACCTAACCCGACAAAAAATGGAGATAACCTTACTCGATTACCTCGTCTTCTTCATCTTCGTGGGCGGCGTCGCCCTCTTCGGCTGCTCGTTCTACTTCCGCAGCCGTAAGGGCGCCGCGGCATTCACCGCCGCCGAAGGGTCGCTGCCCACCTGGGTCGTGGGCATGTCGATCTTCGCCACGTTCGTCAGCAGCATCAGCTTCCTCGGACTCCCCGGCGACGCCTACAAGGGTAACTGGAACCCGTTCGTATTCAGCCTCTCGATCCCCATCGCCACGTGGCTCGCGGCCAAGGTCTTCATCCCGCTCTACCGCGGAATCGACAGCGTCTCGGCCTACCACTACCTCGAAATGCGCTTCGGCTACTGGGCCCGCTGTTACGTGGCTGTTTGCTATCTGCTGACGCAGCTCGCCCGCGTGGGATCGATTCTGCTGCTGCTGGCCCTGCCGCTGAACACCATGTTCGGCTGGGACATCCAGACCATCATCATCTGCACGGGCATCGCCACGCTGATCTACACCCTGCTGGGCGGTATAGCCGCCGTGGTCTGGACCGACGCCATCCAGGGCATCATCCTCATCGCCGGCGCCATCGCCTGCGCCGCGATCCTCACCTTCACAATGCCCGAAGGCCCCGGGCAACTCTTCGAGATCGCCTCGGCCCACGGCAAGTTCAGCCTCGGCAGCTTCGGCGCGAGCCTGACCGAACCGACGTTCTGGGTGGTGCTCATCTACGGACTGTTCGTCAACATGCAGAACTACGGCATCGACCAGAACTACGTGCAGCGCTACATGACGACCCGCTCGACGGCCGAAGCCGTGAAATCGACCCTTTTCGGCGGACTGCTCTACATCCCCGTGTCGCTGGTCTTCGTCTACATCGGCACGGCGCTCTTCTCCTACTACACGGCGCGTCCCGAACTGCTGCCCGCCGGCACGCCCTCGGACCAGGTATTCCCGTGGTTCATCGTCCACGGACTCCCCACGGGACTCACCGGACTCGTGATCGCCTCGCTCTTCTCGGCCGGCATGTCCACCATCGCCACGAGCATCAACTCCTCGGCGACGATCGTGCTGACGGACTTCGCCAAGCGGCTCTCGAAAAAGGAGCTCTCCGAAAAGAAGAGCATGCGGGTGCTCTACGCCACGTCGTTCGTCGTGGGGGCACTGGGCATCGTCATGGGACTGCTGATGATGCGCATCGACGGCGTGCTGGACGCCTGGTGGAAGCTGGCGTCGATCTTCAGCGGCGGCATGCTGGGACTGTTCCTGCTGGGCGTCGTCTGCAAAACCGTACGCCGGGCCCATGCGGTCGTCGCCGTGATTCTCGGACTGCTGACCATCGCCTGGATGAGCCTCTCGCCGCTGATTAACGAAGGTTCGCCCTTCTACCGTTTCCACAGCCCGCTGCACACCTACCTGACGATCGTCTTCGGAACGACGGTCATCTTCCTGACGGGCTTCCTGCTTACGAAGCTCACGAACCGCAAAGCCGAAAACGCATGAAAACCCGACTGAAAACCGGTCTGCTGCTCTGCGGCGGCGTCCTGGGCGGCAGCGCCGCCGTCGCGGCCCAGAAACAGCCCAACATCCTGCTGGTGCTGAGCGACGACCAGAGCGCCTTCGCCGTCGGCTGTTACGGCAACGCCGACATCCGGACGCCGAATCTCGACCGTTTCGCCGCCGAGGGCGTGCGCTTCAACCGCGCCTACGCCACCTCGCCGCAGAGCGTGCCTTCGCGCGCCTCGATCATGACGGGGCGTTCGCCCGTGGCGGTGAACATGACCCGCTTCAACGTGACGCTCGCCCGCCGCTTCCGCGCCTTTCCCGAATACCTGCGCGAGAACGGCTACTACACGGGCGTCGCCGGGCGCGGCTACCACCTCGACGGAGCCGTCAGCGGCCGGGTCGGAAAGATCAAGGAGGTCGAACTCTACTACGCAGAGCACGGCTACAAGACCTTCCCCGACCGGCTCGACACCTGCATGGTCGTCGCCGACGCCAGCAGGGGCAAGAACCACGGGAAGATCAACGCCCAGTTCCGGACCTTCATGGAGCGCCGCGACAAGGACAAGCCCTTCTTCCTGCAACTCTGCTATTCCGATCCCCACACGCCTTACGACGCCCCGAAGGTGCACGACCCCCGGTCGCTGACCCTCCCGCCGTTCTATCCCGACACGCAGCTGGTCCGCGAATACCTGGCGGCCTATTACGACGAGATACACCGGATGGACTCCGATTTCGGGGAGGTGCTGCGCTACCTCGACGAACACGGCCTGAGCGACGACACGATCGTCATCTTCATGGGCGACAACGGCGGAGCGCAGTTCATGGCCAAAGGCACGCTCTATGAAAACGGAATCCGGGTGCCGTTCCTGGTCCGCTGGCCCGGGCGCATCGCCCCGGCCGTGACGGACGCCGTGGTCTCCAACGTGGACATCGCCTCGACCTGTCTGGCGGCCGCCGGGCTGCCGGTTCCCGAAGAGATGGAGGGTGCGGACCTCCTGCCCCTCATGGTGCAGGGCGAAACCCCGGCCGAAAGGTGGGTCTACTCCGTGCGGAGCTGCCACGCGACCAATTCGCTGCCGGGCAAAACCTCGGTCTTCGACCAGATGCGCTGCATCGTCGGCGAACGGTACAAACTCATCTACAACCTGCTGCCCGGTCTGCCGTGGGTGCCCGTCGATTTCTCCGGCACGGAGATGTTCGCCGAACTGAAACGCATGCACAAGAGCGGAGAGCTCGATACGCTTTCGAGCCGCCTCTATTTCTCGCCGACACGCCCGATGTTCGAGCTCTACGACCTGCGGAACGACCCCTGCGAACAGCACAACCTGATCGACGATCCGGCGCTGAAAGAGATCCGCAACGACCTGATCCTGAGACTGACCTACAAGATGATCGAGGACGAAGATTTCGTGACTCTCCCTCATCCGAAAATTTACGAATAAGAACCGAAAAACCATCCGACCTATGACAAACCATCCTAAAATCGGTATCCGTCCGATCATCGACGGCCGCCGCGGCGGTATCCGCGAATCCCTCGAAGAGATAAGGATGGGTTGTTGCGAAACGCGGCCGAATTCTTTCCTCGGAGCCTCAGAGATGTATGCGGAAAACTCCTCTTGTTCGGACGGACCGCACCAGACATCATCCCAATGAAGGACAAGTCCCATCTCTCGATCGAATCCGTATCCATACTCCCTCCAAAAGCATATCGGCACGAACAACGCCGATGATGATCCCATTTTCGCTTCCGGAAAGAACTCGGAGTGCAGACCTCCGGACCTGCAATACATTCGGCCCCTATACATGAATAATATTCCCTAACAACCTTAACCCATTAACCTATGAACAAAACACTACTCTGTACATGGAGGAGGAATATCCTGCGACGCATCCTGTCAGGCATATTCCTGATCGGGATGTTCGTTACCGCAGCGGCCCAGCAAAACCGCCAGGACGCGGTCAAAGGCACTGTCCTCGACGACAAACAAGCGCCCGCCGTAGGAGCGACCATCGTGGTAAAAGGTACGAACCGGGGAACGATCGCCGACGGGCAAGGAAAATTCTCGATTGAAGCCTCCTCACGAGATACCCTGCAAATCAGTCTGATCGGATACCTTCCCCAGGAGATACCGGTAGGCAGCCAGGCCGAAGTGACCGTCTGGCTGAAAGAGAACCTGCTTTCAATCGAAGACGTGGTCGTGGTCGGCTTCGGTGTCCAGCGAAAAGAGACCGTAACCGGTGCCATCAACAGCATCGGCTCCAAAGAAATCCTGCGTTCGCCGACAGCCAACGTCACCAACGCGCTGGCAGGCAAGATGGCCGGTCTGACCGCCGTACAGCGCGGAGGAGAGCCCGGCAAGGACGGAGCCACATTCAAAATCCGCGGCATCGGAACGCTGAACGAAGGCAGCGAATCCGCCCCGCTTATCCTGATCGACGGCATCGAACGCACCTCCCTGGACGTAATCGACCCGAACGAGATCGAAACTATCAATATCCTGAAAGACGCTTCCGCCACCGCGGTATATGGAGTCCGGGGAGCGAACGGAGTCATTCTCGTCACGACCAAGACAGGCCAGCCCGGACGCGCCCAGGTCACGCTGACATCCAATTTCGGATGGCAGTCCTATACCATGATGCCCGAACTGGTCAACGCTTACGAATGGGCGACCCTTTACAACGAAGGGCTCGCACACGAAAACAGCACCAAGGCGCCGTTCCCGCAGGAAGCGCTCGATGCCTGGAAGAACCACACGAGCCCGGTACTCTATCCGGACGTAGACTGGGTGGACAAACTGCTCCGCAAATCGGCCCCTCAGCAACAGTATAACGTCAACGTAAGCGGCGGAAGCGACCGGACCAAATATTTCGTCTCCTTCGGAATGCTCCATCAAGAGGGCATTTACAAGGAGTACGACATCGACGGCGTGGACTTCTCCGTCAATCCGGATTACCGCAGATTCAACCTACGCGCCAATCTGGACATCGACGTGATGAAGGGCATGACGCTCGGACTCCGGCTCGGTACCATCTTCACGGACGGCAACTACCCGAACGCATCCACTTCCAATATTTTCGACTATCTGTTGCGCACGGTCCCGGGAGGAGGTCCGGGTCTGATCAACGGCAAGCTCGTTACGGGTTATTCGGGCGACGATCCGCTCGAAAACTACGAGCGCAGAGTATCCAATCCGATTTTCGACATCCTCGAACAGGGGTATCAGGAATACAACACCAGTACCTACAACCTGAGCGCAGACCTGAACTACGACCTCGGATTCCTCGTCAAAGGGCTGTCGGTACGGGGCAAAGTCGCCTACGACGACTACGGCACCCACCGGGTAGCATACACGACGGGAAGCATTCCGCAATACACGGTCGTGGTGGACAACGACTACGAAGACGGATACCGCCTCGTCAAGGCTTCCGACGAAACGGCCTTCGGCGCCAAGGAGTCTTACAGCACCCGTTACCGTAATGTATACCTGGAAGGCGGCATCAGTTATGCCGGCCAGTTCGGCCGCCACAGCGTCACCGCCCTGGCCCTCTACAACCAGCGGGTACAGGACAATCCCTCGTTTCAATACGACCTGCCCAAAGGCCTGCTGGGATTCGTAGGACGCATCACCTACAATTTCGACAACCGCTATCTGGCCGAATTCAACGCCGGCTATAACGGTTCGGAAAACTTCGCCGAAGGCAAACGATTCGGCTTCTTCCCCGCATTCTCCCTGGGCTGGATTCTGACCGAAGAGAAATTCATACCCCGCAACAAATTTCTGACCTACGCCAAAATCCGCGGGTCATACGGAGAAGTCGGAAACGACCAAATCGGCGGCGACCGCTATCTCTACCTGCCTCCGACATTCGTATACGGTTCGAACGGCTACAACTTCGGAACATTCGGGCAGAATTCGCAGTACTATCCCGCCTCCGCCGAGGGAAGCGTCGGCAACTCCGACGTGACCTGGGAAAGGGCCAAGAAAGCCAATATCGGACTCGACCTGAAAATGTTCGACAACCAGTTGAGTTTCACGGGAGACTATTTCTGGGAAAAACGCGACAACATCCTCTGGGATTACGGAACCGTCCCCTCGATCGTGGGTACGACTCTTTCGGCCGCGAACCTGGGCCGGGTGGACAACAAAGGTTTCGAACTCGAACTGGGCTGGAATTCCAAAGTCCGGAACTTCGAGTATTGGATTTCCGGCGTATTCTCCTATGCCAAAAATAAGATCGTCTACATGGACGAAGCCAAGCAAGCCTATCCCTATCTGGCGCAAACGGGTTACTCCGTGGGCCAGTACAAAGGCTACATCAACGAAGGGTTCATCAACACGGATGCCGACCTCGAAAACCAGCCCGCACACGGCTGGGGCGGCGACCGGTGGGCCAAAGGCGAACTGAATTTCATCGACATCAACGGCGACGGCATCGTCGATACGAACGACCGTGTAACAATCGGGTACGGCTCCTATCCCGAAATCACGTTCGGCGTGAACCTCGGATTCCAATGGAAAGGGTTCGAAGTCAGCGCCTTGTTACAAGGAGCCGCAAACGTCTCGCTCTACCTGAAACAGAGCGCCGTCTGCCCGCTGTATTACACCCGGAGCGCCCAGAAATGGCACATGGGCCGCTGGACCGAAGAGCGGTATCTCGCCGGAGAGAAGATCACCTATCCGCGCATTCTGTCCGACAACATCTCGTCTCCCTCGTTCCTCGACCAAAATCCGCTCTCTACGTTCTGGCTTTACGACGCTTCCTACCTGCGCCTGCGCAACCTGGAAATCGCCTACACGCTGAAATCGAAAACGCTCAAAAACTCGGGCATCTCCTCCATCCGGCTCTATGTCAGCGGCACCAACCTGTTCACAATCACAGGCATGGATAATTTCGACCCGGAAGCGCCCTCCGGCATCGGAAGTTTCTACCCGATGCAGAAAGTCTATAATGTAGGTGTCAAACTTGTTTTCTAACTCCGTAACCAGAAACCCATGAAAAGAAAAATCCACCTATTCGTTGTTGCGGCACTGTTTCTATCGAGTTTGTTCACGACGACATCGTGCCTCGACATCCTGGAAAAACCGACCAGTTCCGAAATCACGATTGATACGATCTTTTCCAAAAGACTTTATGCGGAAAGTTACCTGTATCAGGCCTACCATATCCTGATTCCCCGCGGATTCCCGTTTACCAACGGAAATCCCGCCGCCACCCAATTCAGCACGGAGTTCGCCCGTTCGACCCTGGCCAGCATCACCGACGAGGGCTGCAACGTCCGCGGAGCCAGCTGGGGCTGGTATGTCAACACGTCCGGCTTCGACCCGACGAGCAGCGCCAAAAACCAGGAAGACGGGTTCGGATTCCGCTGGAAAGGAATCCGCGCCGCCTATATATTCATTGAAAACCTCGACAAGGTTCCTGAATCCGAAATCGACAATGCCGAAAAAGCGCAGATGAAGGCCGAGGCCAAAACTCTGATCGCACTGGCCTATCAGGAGATGCTCGTGCGTTACGGAGGCGTGCCGATTGTCCGCGAATCGTTCAGCACCGGCGTAGCTCCCAGCGAAATGGCCATTTCCCGGAGCAGCGTGGAAGATGTGATCGACTTTATCCTGTCTCTCTGCGACGAAGCCAAGGAGATCCTTTCCGATGCTTACTCCTCCGACAAACAGGGCCGGATCACCAAGGGAGTCGCCCTGGCTATCAAATCGAGGGTGCTGCTCTTCGCAGCGAGCCCGTTCTTCAACAGCAGCGCGGCGGACATGGTGCTCTCTTACGACCATCCCGAATACGTATGTCTCGGCGAATACCGGAAAGACCGCTGGCTGGAAGCCGCCAAAGCCGCCAACGACGTACTGGTATGGGCGTCCACGAAAGGCGGAGTATCGCTCATCATGCCCGAGGATATCGAAGGCGGGGAGACCGACGCCAAGCACAACGCCTACGGCTACGCCACGTCCGTGAAAGACAACAAAGAGATCATCCTGGCCAACAAAGGTTACAACAGCAGCAACAACGGTTTTGCGGACGGCATCTACTGGAAATTCACCAGCCGCGGCCTTTCCGTCATGCAGAGCATCATCTACAACTTCCGCAAGGCGGACGGCTCCGATCAGACATGGCCCGCCACGCTTGAAGAACGTCATCCGTTCTCCGAATACACGGCGAAAGTCAATGAGATGGAGCCCCGCTTCACGCAGTGCTGCTGGCCGGTCGGACAAGCCGCACCCAACTTCTCGGCAACCGGAAACTACGCCAAATGGCCGTTCAATTCGATCGACGACAACATGGGAACCTCCGATATGTACGGAGCCTGCCCGATGGTCAAATTCCACTACAATTACAGCAGTTCCACAAAGATGCAGGATTGGATCGTGTTCCGCCTGGCCGAATTCTACCTCAACTATGCCGAAGCCGTGAACGAATACTACGGACCGGACGGCAGGGTAGAAGGTGCCCAGTACACAGCGGTCGAGGCCCTGAATGTGATTCGCAACCGCGGCGGTCTGCGCGATTTGAACGAAGAGGAAAGCAAGGACGACCTCTCTTTCCGGGCCCAGGTACGCCGGGAACGGGCCGTGGAGCTCTTCGCCGAAGGGCAGCGTTTCTTCGACTGCCGCCGATGGAAAATCGCGGACGAAAAGTTCGGACAGCAGCTCCACACCCTGCGCTACGTACAAAACGCCTCTAAAACCGGCTACGACTCTTACTACCTGGCACTGCACGACAAACGGGCATGGTCGAAAGCCATGTATCTGCATCCCTTCCCCCAGGAAGAGGTAGACAAGGGGTATCTGCAACAGAATCCCGGTTATTAACGGACCATGTGTAACCAATAGCAACCAATTCGATGAATAAACATAAAAACAACCTCAGAACCACGATATGCGGCGCCTTAACGGGCCTGATGCTGCTGGCAGGCGGCCAGGTCTATGCACAACGCACCGCACAGGGACATGTCGTGGACGAATCGGGTTTCCCGATCGCAGGCGCCATCGTCACAGCCGGCAGCAAAACGGCGACAACGGACAACAAAGGACGGTTCCGCATCGAGGACGCCACCTCCCTGCGGATCGAAATGCCGGGGTACATGCCCCAGATCCTCGATCGCCTTTCGGACAAGATGACCGTCACGCTGAAAGAGGACGATCTTCAACGCAGCCTTTCGACCCCTGCCGGCATCCGCAGCCGGTTCGGGATGGCATCCGCCGTTTCGACCATACAGGGCGACGAGCTGAACGACGAATTCGTATCGAATGCGGGCCGGATACTCTCCGGCAAGCTCCCCGGACTGACCGTAGAACAAACCTCCGGCGAACCGGGCAACGATTCCCCCGTATTCTATATCCGCGGCCTCGGTTCGTGGAACACCAGCAAGCCGCTGATCTACGTCGATGGGTTCGAAGCCCCGATGGACCGTCTTTCCCCCACGGAAATCGAGTCCATATCCGTACTCAAAGACGCCGGAGCGCTGGCCCAGTTCGGAATAAAGGGAGCCAACGGCGTGATCTGGATTACGACCAAACGCGGTTCGATCGGGAAACCCAAGGTGAAAGTAAGCCTCAACCAAGGATGGCAGGAAGCGGTATCGCTGCCCAAGTTCATCGACTCGTACACCTATGCCTCCCTTTACAACGAAGCGGTCAGCAACGATCTCGGCAGATGGAACCCATACTACACCGAGGCGCAGCTCAATGCCTATAAGAACGGGAACGACGGCACGATCGAACATTACGACCAACTCTATCCAAACGTAAACTGGCACGACGAGGTGCTTCGCTCCTTCGCCCCGGCAACCAACGCCGATGTCAGTTTCTCCGGCGGGAGCAAAACGGTGCGTTATTTCCTGGCCCTGGGTTACCAGAACATCGACGGTCTGTACAAAAACACCGACAAGGACCGCGATGTGAACTCCAATCTCAATTTCCAGAAATTCAACTACCGGGCGAACATCGACGCCCGGCTGGGAAAGATTTTCGACGTTGCAGCATCGGTGGGCGGCGACATTTCTGACCGCTACACCCCCAACTATTCGACCGAAACCCTCTGGACCAACATGGTGAAATACCCCGCCAATGCCTTTCCGGCCCGGACTCCCGGCGGATACGGCGGCACGGTCATCTATCCCGACAACCCGATCGGATCGGTGCTGGAAACGGGATTCCGGCATTTCCACTACCGGAATGTGCAGGCTACCGTCACCATCGGGGAAGATCTGAGTTTCATCACCAAAGGCCTGCGGCTGACGGAGACAATCTCGCTCTACAATCACCAAGGCCAGTATTACTACAAGACGAAAGACTATCAGCGTTTTGCACCCTACATCTCCGATGGCGCGCTCCAATATTCCACCATAGGCACGCAGGACACCGATTTCACCATCTCCAACACCGGCAACAACCGCAATGCGGCCCAAAGCCGGCTCAACACGGAAATCGCGCTGACCTATGAACGGGAGTTCGGCAAGCACCGTGTATCGGGCTCATTCGGTTATCACGGCGACAAATACACCATAGAGGGAACCCAGGTGCCGACCTACACCCGCGGATTCTCCGGCCACTTCAATTACAGCTACGATTCGCGGTATTTCGCAGAGATCGGATATGCCGTCAACGGCATGTCGCCCTACTCCCCGAAAGACAACATCGGATGGTTCCCCTCCCTTTCGCTGGCATGGGTGGCCTCCAACGAAAAATTCCTGAAAGAGAACGACTGGATCGACTATCTGAAAGTGAGGGGCTCGGTAGGACTGGTCGGAATGGCCGACCTGGAAACAGCATCCAACTACTTCATGTACCAGCAGTACTACAAGAGCAAGGATATCGGCCCCTGCTTCGGCTGGGAAGGAACCGCCGCGATGAACGCACTCTACGAATACTACATCGCCAATCCCGACGCTTCCTGGGAAAAGCTCCTGCGTACGAACATCGGAATCGACGGACGCTTCTTCTCCGAGCGGCTGAATGTTTCGATCGACGTATTCTACGACCGGCGTTACGACATCCTCACGAAAGCCAATGTCCCGGAGTATTTCGGCATCCTCTCGGATACGAACATCAATCAGGGCAAAACTTCCAACCGCGGTGTCGAAATCAGTCTCGATTGGAGCGACCGGATCGGTGAATTCTCGTATTACGTCAATCCTATCTTCTCGTTCGCCCGCAACAAGATCATCAACATGAACGAAGCCCCGACCGCTTACGCATACCAGCGCCGGACAGGCCATCCTATCGGAACGTTCAACGTGCTGCAAGCCGACGGACTGTTCCAGTCATGGGACGAAATCAACGCTCCCGGAGCGCCCCAATCGCTCTATGCCGACGTACAGCCGGGCGACATCCGTTATATGGACCTGAACAAGGACGGCTATATCGACGACAACGACATCGCCTACCAGGCAGGACATTACACGGCCGTTCCCGAGATCACCTACGGCATCACCCTCGGTGCGGCTTACAAGGGTTTCGACCTCAAAATCTCCGGCTACGGAGCCGCCCATCGCACCATAGGCGTGATGAATACCCGGAACAACGCCTTCCAGAACGGTACCGGCAACGTCACCGAATGGGCGCTCGAACGCTGGGCCTACTATCCCGAACAGGGGATCGACACCCGTAAGAGCGCCACCTATCCGCGTCTTTCCGCCGGTTCCAACACCCACAACTGGCAGAATTCGACTTTCTGGCTGCGCAACGGCAATTTCTTCCGCCTGAGCGACATCACGCTGGGCTACACCCTTCCCAGACATTTGCTCAGCAGGGTCGGGATCGACAAGATACGCCTCTATTTCACGGGCACCAACCTCTGCGCAGCAGACCATCTCAAAACCGGAGACGCCGAAGTCCAAACGGGTTATCCGCTGATGAGAACATTCAAAATCGGGTTGAATCTTAACTTCTGACAGCATGAAACTGACCATATCCATCAAAACGATACGCATGGCTCTTGCCGGACTGGCCGTGCTCTCCATGTCCGCCTGCGAAGGCTTGTTACCCGACAACAAGGTAGATCTCGATCTGACCGACAAAAACGCCTCGCAAGC
>ERZ773168.2228-NODE-2228-length-15065-cov-3.475416_pt1 | contig 15065 bp, 10 predicted proteins | sample MGYA00511261_ERZ773168 | MGnify/ENA primary metagenome ERZ773168 (study PRJEB29015, sample SAMEA2737855) | human gut metagenome | biome: human gut; feature: human-associated habitat; material: faeces | place: China | collected 2012 ... | reverse complement strand
TTTCAAACCAATATGCAACAGGCAGATTTGTCTTTTCTTCATATTGCTTTTGCTGTTTTTTTAAAGCAATTACGCCAAATTTTTCAGAATCTGCCAATTTAACTAATATAAATGGATTTTCTTTATCTGACACCTCGTAAATACTTCTTTGGGACAGCATATAAACCGGAAGTCCCTTTATTTTTTCAATTTTCTTCATTTCAAAATCAGTTCCAAACATTTGATTAATCGTGTTTATCATAAAGTGCCTCCTTTAGTAACATGTTTTTATATACAACAACATTTTATCAGTTATTGTTCAAGTTTTTTGTAATCAAAAAAAGAACAGGCCATGACAACCCGTTCTTTTTCTTTATCCGATATTCTTTTATCTTTCCGAAATAATATCCGCATACCGTCCGTTCACCGCGCGAATTAAATCATCCGGCTTTAACATGATCTGTTCGCCGAGGCGTCCACCGGATACGATCATCTGAGGAAGTGTTTCCGCACTTTCATGGATCACGGTCGGATATGCTTTCTTCATGCCGATCGGCGTACAGCCGCCGCGGATATAGCCGGTAACCTTGTTAATATCTTTCACAGGAAGCAGTTCCAGATTCTTCTCGCCAACCACTCTGGCTGCTTTTTTCAGGTCGATCTCTTTGTCGATTGGAAGTGCAAATACATAATATCCCTGACTCTTTCCGACCGTAACGATCGTCTTGAAGCTCTCGTCGTAGCTCTGTCCAAGCATATCTGCAACATGCACACCATCGATAAATTCTTCACAGTTATATTGATTGAGCGTATACGGAATCTTCATACGATCGAGAATCCGCATCGCATTTGTCTTTGTCTCTTTTCCCATTGTTTCTTATATCCTTACACACTCATGAATATTTAAGACACGTTCGAGCCGCGCTGTTAATGCATTCGCTGTAAATGGTTTACAGATGTAGTCTTCCGCTCCTGCTTCAAAGCATTTTGTCTCTGAATACTCATCTGTAACTGCCGTCAGGAAAATAACCGGAATACTCTTATATTCCTGATTCACCTTCAGTCTGGATATCACATCATATCCATCCATACCCGGCATCTTCAGATCCAACAGGATGACATCCGGATGAATCCGTTCAAGGATACGGAACGCCTTCTGTCCATCATTCACGGCTGATACTTCAAATTTGTCCTCCAGGATTCCCTGGATCATATCAAGTATCATCTTATCATCATCTATAACCAATACTGTTCGTTTCACTTAAGTATCCTCCTAATATCCGTTTCCAGTTTTTCTGCCAGTTCATAAGCTTTATCCATATCATAATCTGAAACATACTGATACAGCTTATCGAGTATTCCATAATACTTTGCACCCATTTCATCTGCTAACTCCGGTATCTCTATCTTGTACAATCGTTCCAGACAGGTGCATGCAGCTTTCTCTTTATACTCAAAAACAGCAGTTTTTAATTCACTGATGATCGTAAGCATCTCCGTTATATTTGTGACCGCTTCTTTTTCTATTTTACCATCTGTTTCTATATTCGCAAGCCATTTTTTTATCTGCTCCAGAAGCTCCCGGTACTGGCTTACTGCCTGGTCATGATTCATCTGAATGTACGCCAATGCCGTCTGTGGATCCTTACATGCTTCTTCCAGCCCTGCAGCGGCTGCCGCCATAGAATCTGCACCAATGCTTGCGGATATTCCCTTCAGGCCGTGGATCGTTATATCATAATTAAAAATGTCTTCTTTGTTCTTACATTCTTCAAGCTTCCGGATCCGTTCTTCACTTCCATCCAGATAAGTCTGCAGCAGACTGATATACAGCTCTCTGCTTCCGCCAATATAGGATAAGGCTTTCGCGATATCAATTCCCGGTATGCTCCATTCTTCTGCCTGCTGTAGATCCGGTGTGCCGTCTGTTTCCTGTCCTCCTGTGACAGTATCTCCATTCCCGTCTCCACATTCCGTTACATATTCCTGTGGAAGATTATCTTTAATGATCTGTTCAAAGCGTTCCGGATTGATCGGCTTCGACAGATAACCGCAGAAGCCAGCATCCAGATACGTTTGCTTTGCTCCTGATAATGCATTTGCCGTAATCGCAACTGCCGGTATATCTTTATAAATGCCGCCATCCATGGTCTTCACATGCTGGAGCATCTCGATTCCATCCATTTCCGGCATCATATGATCGATCAGCAGAAGCTGATAGGTATGCTGGCGGATCAGTTCCAGTCCTTCTGCCGCACTAAGTGCCGTATCGATCTGAAGTTTTGTATTCTTTGCAAGTCCAACCACGACCTTCAGATTAACCTCATTATCATCTACAACCAGGATCCGGGCATCCTCTGCATGGAAGGACTCCTGATAACAGACCTCTTGATGAAGCTGTTCTTTATATTTCTTTCTGTAATCCCCGATCTGTTCTTCATTTACGATCTCCTGTCCAACCGTTGCCGTAAATGTGGAACCTTCACCATATACACTGCTGACTGTAATATCTCCACCCATTGCAACCAGCAGATTCTTGGTGATCGGAAGTCCCAGTCCTGTACCTTCAACTGAGCGGTTCCGCTTCAGATCCAGTCGTTCAAAATTTGTAAACAGCTTATCCATATCCTCACTCCGCATACCAATGCCAGTATCGGAAACTTCAATCGTCAGGTTCTGTTTATTATCCATAACAGTTCCTGTGATATAGAGACGAACTTCACCCTTTTCTGTATATTTTACTGCATTTGTTAAAAGGTTCATAATAATCTGTTTGATACGCACCTCGTCACCCTTCAAATTCTCATGCAGCTCCGGTTCTACATAGATCTTAAGTTCCAGCCCTTTTTCCATAATACGCTTCTGGATGGATCGTTCAACATCCTCCACAAGGCTGCTCAGCGAATAGTTCTCATTCACCAGATATACCTTTCCGGATTCAATCTTGGACAGATCCAGAATATCACTGATGATCGTAAGCAACGATTTACCGGAATTCTTGATATACATAGCGTATTCCTTGATATGCGGCTGTCTGCTCTCCCGGAGCACCAGCTCATTCATACCCAGGATCGCATTTAACGGAGTCCTGATCTCATGTGAGATGTTTGCAAGAAATGCGGACTTGCTGTTCGCCGCAGCCTCTGCTTCTTCTGCCTTCTGTTTCAAACGAACCTGAAGCTGCTTGTTCCATGCGATCACCACAAGAAGCATCAGACTTCCAATCAATATGATAAGCAGATCCATAACCGTCTCGCTGACATCGAGTGGATCTGCCTGTGATATATAGCGGCCGGCAAGAACCATATACAAATAATAAACGATGGTACTGATCAGCATAAATATATTCAGTTCCATCTTCTGGTACAATGACACAACAACGGCTGCCGCAAGAAACATATCAGTCAGGCGGTTATGTTCACCCGGTACCAGTCCATACATCGCAACGATTGCAAACAGGCAGCCCGACATACATAATCCATGTATCTTTACCGTAGTCTTTCTGATAAAAGTCACAAGAAAGCTGACCAACATTGTGGTCAATGTCACAACAATGAACACCGGAGCCTTCTGAAACCTGTAAAACATCATGACAAAATATGTAGCCAATAAAATATATACATAGAATACAACCTGTTTTACACGCCTGTTATCCTGCAGAACAGAACCGGACTCATACCGTTCAATCCCAATCGAAGCTCTGCCCTTTTTTCCCGTCCGGTATACACGGACAAACAAGTTCATATAAAGCATGAAGAATACCAGCAGTACAACAATCAGTGTCACCGCAGAAGGAATTGCATTTTTTGCTGCCAGTTTGCTGACTTCATTCTTATCCACGATCGCAACCACATACCAGTTATCAAGGATTGGCTTCACAGATATCCATGCATTATCTGTCTTATAACTGACCGTACCTTCTGTCTCCAACGCAAGTTCCTTATCAATATCTGAAACATAAGTCTCATATGCGTCCGTTCTGTGATACATGCTGTCCAGTGTCTTTCCCATATATGCAGACTCTCCGCCTGCAATAATGCTTCCGGTCTGATCAACAATATAGATTTCACCCGCTCCTGCATCCAACTCTTTCAGAAGATTTGACAGATCCTCCAGATCAACATCTACACCGATCAGGTTCGAACCGTCCCGGAACATACGTCCGACGGATACCACCTGCCGGTTCGTCTTCATATCCAGATATGGTGTCGTGATCGTAAGTTCTGTACCATTCTGCTTCATCTCCTGATACCAGGAACGATCCTCGATCCGATATCCCTCTGGCTGCTCCCATGCAGTACTCAGCATCAGTTCTCCGTCAATATATCCATAAATCCCCAGATACTGCATACTTTCTTCATTTTTCAGATAATCGGTCTGTTCGGTAAAATATGTACGGAACTCATCCATACTATATCCCGACTCATGCATATACTGCACTGTGAAATAATTCACTGTCAGAATATCGATCGCATCCGACAGGCAGTTCTGACAGGACATAGCGGCATAATCTATATTATTGTTCATCTCATCATCCACCTGCTCCGTTGTCTCCCGGATCTCTCTTGCACAGAAGATCAGGATCACGCCTGCCATAAGGATCACAAATATACTTATATAAAATACCAGTCTTTTATATGCTCTTTTTACCATCGTTCACACTCCCCGCCTCTTATCCGCATTTATACCGTTCCCGATCAGGATCTGTTTTCTAGATTCCTGACTCAAGCAGTTCCTTCAGGTGCTCCAATCGCATCTCAAACTGCTCATAAAAATCCCGGTTCTCCTCATATCTCGCAACATACATGATATTCAGAATATACATACACATCTGCTTGATCCGTGCATCCTTACTTTCTTCTGCCCCGTCCTGCATACGGATCCGTGCAAATGTCTCCTGCACCTGCTTCTGAAAATCATGCCACTCATTAATGTACTCTGTATATCTCGGCAGATCCGGTGTATCGATCCATTTCGATACCTTGACCTTCACCTTGCCTGCCCGATCACATTCATGGATCTGAAGAAAGTATTTAAATCCGCCATCCTCATAATATCTGCCAAGCGGAAACAGTCTGCAGAATCCCGGCCTTGCCGCATGGATCCCACATCTGCCTTCTGCATTTAAAAAAGTACATGTTCCATTTACCATCTTGATATTTGGAAGGATCAACCCATCTACAACATTTAACTCTATCGTATCGGCAAGCAGAGCTTCAAAACTCTTCCCTGTCTCCTTTGTCAGTCTGCTCACATCCAGCGGATCTAAGATGATGGAATTTCCCATTCCCTCACAGCAGGCATGACACCCTTTACATTCATTGCAATATGCTTTTACCATATCCGTCTGATCGTATAAACGACCATCCGATATCTCTTCCAGACTACAATTTCTAAGCATGCTGTTTTACCTCACACAATACTCCATATTTTATCTTGATCCGGTCCAGTTTCAGCAAAAATGGCCGGGCCATGATCCACAGAAACAGAACCGTCGCAAATCCCTGTACCACATCAAACGGAAAGCCGGTTACATACGCTGCCACGATCATCTTAAGGTTCACTGCCGGCTGCCACATGATCACAGACGCCGGATTCATGATACCGCCATAGATCAGAATACAGCACAGGCCGCCAAAGATACACAGGCCAAGTTTCGTCACATTCTGACTTCTGACCCGGCTGTTATTAAATACAAGCCCCGCCGCAAAACCAACCAGGCCAAGCGAAAACATCTGCCATGGTGTCCACGGTCCCTGTCCAAATACCATATTCGATACCAGCATCGTCACCGCTCCGGTCACAAATCCGGTCTCACATCCAAATGCTACCCCGCTGATGATCACGATCGCCATAACCGGATTAAAATTCGGTATCATAAAAAATGCTGTTCTTCCGACTGTAGCAAGCGCACACAGAACTGCCACCGTTACAATATCCCGTGCTCCCAGTGCCTTTGTCTCAAAGGCTGTGAGAAACGGTATCATCATTTCGATCAGAACCAGAAGGGAAATAAAATAATACTTCCGGTCTGACAGAACCGTCTTGCCAAACCAGATCGTTCCTGCCACTGCTGCGATACAAAGAACCGTTATGATCAATTTTTTTCTGCTGATCCGGTTCCTTCTGCGCAGGTCAATATCCTGATCCCTGTTTCTTCCGACCGGACGCAACAACAGAATATATATGACCGTTGCTAATATAAATATACCATACAAGATCAGATATTGTATACCTTCTCCTGTCACCGCTCCATCCTCGATCAGACGCGTCAGATCCGCCTGTGTCATTGTCTTATAAAAACAGAACGCCATGATAACCGTTGTAAGTAGAAGTCCCAGTTTTCGGACAAATGACATTTTTTCCGGTTTTTTCTCCTGTATTGATATCTCGCTTTGAGTGCCGCTTCCTATCCGGTCTTCTTCCTGCTTTGCTTCGTCATTTTCCTTCCTGTTCCCGGTATCTGTCCATACAATTCCGTCATCTATATCGTCACCCGGTTGATCCCAAGCACCGGTTTTACCATATGCATGCAGAATATCCTCAACCGTTACAGCGTCCCGAATTGTTCCTTTTGCTATTCTGGCTGCCGCAGTCGTATAGAATTCATTTCCTGAAAAATAATCGTTTGTTCCCGCAACCGTTGCCACTCTGCCATCAAAGATCAGACAGATCCTGTCAGCCGTTTCTGCACAGAATTCAATATCATGACTTACCATCACGATCGTATGTCCGGAAGCTTTAAGCTTCTTCATCATATGCGAAAACCGCTTTTTAAATGCTGCATCCATGCCCTTTGTCGGTTCATCCATCAGTATCACATCCGGAGCAGCAAGCAGTACCTTTGCAAGTCCAAGTCTCTGCTGTTCTCCCCCTGACAGATCATATGGATGCTGTGTCAGTACAGGTTCCAGCCGGCAGAAATGAATACTGTTCCATATTGTCTCCTTCGAAATCTCCTGCTCCACCACCTCAAATGCCCCATGCCTGCGGATCAGTCCCAGTTCCTCTCCAACGGTATTTGCAGTAAATAACAGCTTGGGATCCTGCGGAAGATATCCGATCCGGAGTTGCTTCTCCCGCCGGATCCTGCCTCTGTCCGGCCGGTAGTTCCCTGCGATCAGGGATAACAATGTTGACTTTCCGCATCCATTTGTACCATTTATGGCAAGGATCTCCTGCCGCTTTACCGACAAGGTAAGTCCGGACAATACCTCTTTCTCCATGGATGGATAATGAAAAAATACATCCTTAATATCGATCACGTTCTCCGCTGTCTGGTTTTTCCCTTGTGTATCCGCCCGCTCTGCCTGTCCCTTTGCTATCGCCTGTTCATGGTCTTCATCATACTGCCGCAGCCATTCTCTGCCCTCTGCAACTGTAACCGGACAGTCTGAAACTCCATAACCTGACAATCCAAATGCGATCCGGCATGCCGCAGGGATCTCGATTGCCGGTGCATTCTGTGCCAACAGCACCACGCCATCTGCAATGCTTCCATCATAGATCACTCTGCCATCTTCCATCAGAATGAACTGGCTGCACATCGGCCAGATTTCCTCCAGTCTGTGTTCTGTCAGGATCACCGTAGTTCCAAGTTCCCGGTTAATACGATACAGGCACTGGAAAAATTCCCTCGCTGCCATTGGATCTAACTGGCTTGCCGGCTCATCTAAGATCACCACCTCGGGCGCCATTGCCATGACTGATGCCAGGTTTACCAACTGCTTCTGTCCGCCGGACAATTCATTTACCTTTTTGTGAAAAATCCCATCCAGACCAAAGAATGAGCACATTTCCGCTACCCGCTTCTGAATAAAGGCATTATCATATCCAAGACTTTCCAGCCCAAATGCAAGCTCATGCCATACCTTATCCGTTACGAGCTGTGCATCTACATCCTGTACAACAAATCCGATCTGCTCTGTCTGTGTACGATTTTCCAGTTGTTCAAGACTTTTTCCCTGAAAACAGACCGTTCCCTCCCGTTTTCCACAAGGTGCCAGAACGGATTTCAACTGTCTGAGCAATGTCGTCTTCCCACTTCCGGAACCACCTGCAACAATGACAAAGCTTCCCTTTTCTATAGAAAAGCTGACATTCTTTAATACCGGCTTCAGATAAACATCATCCCTCTCCGATGCTATATCCGGATATGCAAATGTCAGATTATCGATCTCATATAATTTCATCTTTTCTTCCTTTCCCGGATTGCCTGATACAAATGCATCACACATGGCAGGCTTACTAATAACAGATAGCCTGCAAATACCGCAGTTCCCATTCCGTCTGATCCATTTCCTGTTATATCCGGATAATACTGCCAGTCAATCACGCCCCGGATCATTCCTGCCGCAACAAAGCTTCCCGTTGCCAGAATCACGACCAGACAGCAGCCATCACTTTTTCTAAAATGAAATAATGAATATGCTGTCCTGCCTTTTAACCCATATCCCCGGCTCTTCATACTGTCACCTGTTATGACCGCCCGTTCTAACGCCCAGGTTGCTGCCGAAGAGATCACTCGCATACCGGTTCGAAGCCGTTTAAAATATTTCCCAGGCATCACACAGCCTGCCGCTTTCTGTGCCTGATATACCTGCCGGATCCTTGCGGTAAATTCCGGCAGGAACTTCAACGTCATAGACAGAACGATCGACAGATACGGTGCCAGCCGCCCAAACAGATAGATCATTTTATCAGAAGTCATGATCCTGTTGAAGGATGAGAACCAGCACAGTACTGTCACCAGCATTACAGCAGCCGCTATACCATACAGAATAGATTCGAGCGTCAGCGGATTGCCGGACGGCAGATACCGCAGGATCGTCACCCCCTGATGACTGAATGCCGGATTAATGAGTGCCGTCAATATCACAACCGGCAGCATATAGCGCAGATTCTGATATAGTGCCCGTCTGCCATTCAGGCAGATAGAATATGAGACCGCTCCCAAAAAAGCGATCCCTAAACTAACCGGATGAAGCGACATCATTGCAAATCCGATGACAAATATAAAATATATCAAATTCACGATTGGATGACTGTCTGCAAATGCATCCCTTCTGATCTTCTTCACCTGTTTCTCCTGTCTGTTATTCAAAATATGGATTTCCTACATCTGCTCCAAGGTCACAGGTGTATTTCCATTCAATCTTATCTCCATCTTTCAATACATATTTTGAGCATCCAAATGCCGGGAACTTCCCATTGACACAATACTCCCAACCGGATAATTCTCCGCAGTCAAATTCATACAGATTATGGATTCCCTCAATGTAGTAGCTTCCGTATAATGCAGTAAAGGAATATTCAAGCTGTATACTCTTTTTTTTCGTGATATCCTTTAATACATCAAATACGGTCTGTCCCTTTTTAAATTCTACCTCGACTTCCTTCAGGATCCAGCCATCGGCAGGTACACAGGACTGCTTGCTCTTATCTAACATATTCCAGTTTTTCAGAATATTATCGCAGTTAATCGATATCGTGCAAGTATATGTCTGCTCCTCGGTCGGCTTCTGCTCTGTCGTTTCCGGTTCTTCCGTTGTTGCAGGCTTCTCCGGTTTCTGATGCGCCGGCCGTTCCGTCGTTGGAGCTTCTGTCGTATTCTGCCCCGGTTCTTCTTCCGTCGTTGGCTGTTCCGTTGTTTTCGGTTCTTTTGTTTCAGTCGTTTGTTCCGTCGTCGGCTGTTCGGTCAGAACCTCTGTCATCCCAGAAGAGCCTTGTCCATCCGGGCCATATGGATCCTGTCCATCTTCTGTTGCCACTCCTTCTGATGTCTCATCTGTACGATCCGTGTCCTGACTATCAGCGTCCTGACCGTCTGTTGTTTCCGATTCCGTCATCGATGACCTTCCGGTTTCCTCCTGACCGGTTTCAGTTTCTGCCAGTTCGGTCGAATTCCGGGATTCCGTATGCTGCTTTCCAAATCCGGAAAAGCCTCTGGAACCCGGTGCATTTCCACCATACCAGAATGCCATGGTAAGGATCAGCACCACCGCCAGAATACCAATTATTTTTTTTAAATTTTTTTTAATGAACTTCATATGCTGCTGCTTTCTGTCATACGGTATTTATTGTACCTGTAGTTTCTGTTCTCCGGGTATCTGCATGTTTAGTCAGCTTCTACGATCCCGATCACGCCCGGATATTTACGGTCTTGCTCCAACTGCTGTAATACTTCCTTTTATTCACCGTTTTACAGCTCCGGATCCGTACATAGTATTTCTTTCCGGCTTTTAATCCGGTTATGGTCTTTTTCACAGTTCCGGCTTTTTTTATCGCGATCATCTTTGCCCCCTGCAGGGACGCCTTCGTTCCATACATGATCTGGTAACTGTTCGCCTTCGTATTCTTCTTCCAGGAACACTTCAGTCTGCCTTTTCCTGTCTTTTTTACTTTCAGGGCTGGCTGTTTTACCCGGTATATTGTGTGTATGGAACTGTATGCTCCATATACACCATCCGCATACGCCCGCATCTTATATGCGTATTTGCTTCCATTTGTAACTTTAGTATCGGTAAAGGAACATCCATTTGCCGCCTTTACCGACTTATATTTCTTCCAGGAGCCATTTCCCGCTTTACGATATATGATATATTTCTCTGCGCCTGTCGTCTTTTTCCATTTCAGCCGGATTCCAGTTTCTGTATTTGTCACCGAAGAAATCACCGTTGCCGTCGGTGCGATCGTGATCGTTCTGCTTACGCTTCCGGTATAATCACCCTTACCTTTTACTACGACCGTTGCCTTGCCCGACATTTTATTATTCTTATATGTGACTGTATAATCTGTGTCTTTTTTTAAAGTGATCGTTGTTCCATCCAGCTTTTTACAGGTAACAGTCACTGCAGGTCTGATCGTCTTTCCGGTATATATGTATGCGGTCTTTGAAATGGTTACGCTGCAATCTGTCAGATCCATAACACATGCTTTATCCGCATCTGTCATATCATACAAGGTTGCCTTTTTATTCTGGAACCTCTGATACGCTACCAATGCGTAAAACGACTGCTCGGTCGCCATCTGATTGCCGGATTTTTCCGTGTCTACATGTTTAAACATTCCGGTTGATGATATATAAAAATACAACAGACCATCCAGCACAGACTTTCCATTTTTTACAAAACGACTGTCCGTTCTTCCATCAATTCCAAGACTGGATAAAGTCACCAGCACCTGTGCCGTGCTTTCTGCATTCTCACTTCCATATGAACTGTATGCTCCGGAGGTTTTCTGCATATCTGAGAGAACTTGTATGTTCCGGTCCACTGCTTCCCTGATCTGCTTCTGAAGTTCTGTTCCAACAGTTATCCGTCCGGTATAATATGGTGCAAATGCCTGCAATGCCATTGCTGTCACATCCGGATCTGCCCCCTGTGAATCACTTTTCGTCAGATTAAATCCACCATCTGTAAGCTCACTGCTTAATATATAAGATAACAATTTTTCTCTGGATACCTGGGCTGTTGTTTTACCCGATGTGATCTGCGGTATCTCATAATTACCGGAATCCAGCGCAATCAACGCCCAGATTGGTCCATTTAAGCCCTGTTTTTTTACATATGTCATATCCGACAAAGCTGCTGTCAGATCATACCCTTCTACGTTTGACGCATCTATCCCCATAGCAGTCAGTGCAAGAATGGCTCTGGAATTTTCCGTTCCCTTTCTGCTGTCGAGCTTCAATGGCACAGTCTTTGCACTTCCGCCTGTAGTTGTTCCATCAGCAGATGCCTGTGCTTCTCCGGCTGCCTGTAATACCCGTACCAGATTCTCATAATAGGCACGATACCACAATACATTCTTCCGTCCATAACGGCTTTCTCCGATCACAGCCCACTCGCCACCGATTGAAGCATTTGCAGGACCATACCAGTCTACGACGGAAGTTCCGCCTGTTTCATCTGCCACTTCCACCTTATAGGTTGTCAGTTTTTTCTCGATTGCAACAGACGTTTCCTTCAAAGCCGCCTTATAATCAATAGAAGTATCCGAAGCTGCCTCTACCTGGCTAAGCCCCGCGATCACACCTGTGCCTGCCTGTTTGCCAGTTCCGTCAAATGCTCCACTCACAGCAACCTGTCCAAACAAGGAAACAGCCATCACCATTACCAACATATAACTAACAATTTTCGTCCAACGCGATCTATACATTTTCTCTCTGTTTTCTTTTATCTTTCTCATTCTAACCTCATATCATTTCAAAATACATCATGCCCTGCAGCCATGATCTTCATAATCTTTCTTAACAAGTTTTCCTAACAAGCTCATACATAATACCTGATTCCGCATGGAAATCCCCTATATCAAGCCTATACTAGCAATTATAAAACAATGTGTCAACAGCGAGGATCTGGCAGGGGAACACAAACAAATGTAGCTATAAAAAACGCCCACGCTGTGATCAGATATTTCTTTTGGCAGACCTTGTCTCCCGTCGGTCCTTGATGAACCGCTCTGCGGTGAATTTAGTACCGCTACGTGAGACACAGAACGAAAGTGTTCTGCATAAAGAAATGATCTGATCACGGTGTGGGCGTTTTTTATAATATTATTCTTCAGCCTGCTGCTTCATGAGCTCCTTGAAGAACGCATCCTTCTCCGGATAACGTTTCCGCATGAACACCGGCTTATTGTTCTCATCCAGCAGACAATGACAGGATGTGCCGACGCACCGAAGCTCTCCGGTCTTCTTGTCATGTACTTCATAGGAAAATCCAATACGGATGCCTGTGTACTCTGCAAGCTTTACATAGATCACAATGTTGTCTCCATATCTGGACATGGTTTTGTATTCCGCAGATACCGACAATACCGGAATAATGATATTGTCGTCCTCGATGGTCTTGTAATCCCATCCAATCTGCTTCATCCAGTCCAGTCTCGCTTCCTCAAACCATCTGATATAGTTGGAATGATGAACGATTCCCATTCTGTCAGTTTCATAGTAATAAACCATACGCTCATATGGCTTAATTTCCATATCTATCATTTTATGAACATCTCCATTTCCTGCCTGCTTCTCACAGGCTATGTCATTTCATCTGCCTGTAATCTATCCCAGCAGATAATCGTCCGGACTTATTTCCAGTCTTTCTCTTTGATCTCTACACGTCTTACCTTACCACTGATCGTCTTTGGCATCTCATCGACAAATTCGATCACACGAGGACGTTTGTAGCTCGCCATGTTCTCCTTGAAATAACGCTTCAGCTCTTTCTTCAGGTTATCATCGCCAACCGTTCCTTCTGTCAGAACGATCGTTGCCTTGATTGCCTGTCCTCTGGTTCCATCCGGTATAGCTGTAACTGCACATTCCAGAACATATGGGATCTTCATAATCTCATTTTCAATCTCAAAAGGTCCAACACGGTATCCGGCAACCTTGATGATATCATCCACACGGCCTACGAACCAAAAATATCCATCCTTGTCCATATATGCGGTATCACCCATGTGGTAATAACCGTCGTGCTTAACTTCTTTTGTCATTTTCTCATCATTATTATAAGTAGAGAACAGACCATATGGTTCGCCATCTGCAATCTTAATAACGATCTCACCGGTCTCATCTACATCAGCAAGTGTTCCGTCCGGTCTCATAATGTGAACATCATAGAGTGGGCTTGCCTTACCCATGGAACCCGGTCTCGGTGTTGTATTTTTCAGATTTCCGATCGCAAGTGTAGTCTCTGTCTGACCAAAGCCTTCAAAGATCGTAAATCCTGTCATCTCTTTGAATTTATAGAATACTTCCGGATTCAGGGCTTCTCCTGCGGTTGTGCAGTAAGTCAGTGCGGAAAGGTCGTATTTGCTCAGATCCATCTTAACAAGGATTCTGTAAAGGGTTGGTGGCGCACAGAAGGTTGTGATCTTGTACTGTTCTACAAGCTTCATGATATTGTCTGCACTGAATACATCAAAATCATAAACGAAAATACAGGTCTCGCATAACCACTGACCATAGAGCTTGCCCCAGAGAGCCTTACCCCAGCCGGTATCGGATACTGTAAAATGAATACCATCCGTCTTTACGTTATGCCAATATCTTGCTGTAATATAATGTCCAAGTGCATACAGATGATTATGTGCAACCATCTTTGGATGCTTGGTTGTTCCTGATGTGAACATGATGATCATGGTATCATGTGCATAGACTGTATCTTCACCTGTCGGACGTGCAAATTCTTTGCTGAATGAAAGGATATCTTTATCAAATGGATGGAAATGCTCTCTCTCACCATTTACGATAACCTTGATCACCTTATCATCCGGATCGATGGCTGCCATTGCATCCGGAATCTTGTCATCAGCTGTACATACAACAGCCTTTACATTTGCAGCTTCAATTCTGTATCTGTAATCTTCTACCTTTAAGATATTGGTTGCAGGAATTGCTACTGCTCCGATCTTGTGAAGTGCAAGGATCGTAAACCAGAACTGATAATGACGCTTTAATACCAGCAGCACTCTGTCGCCCTTCTTGATACCAAGGCTCTTATAATAATTTGCTGCCATATTGGAATACTCTTTGATCTCTTTAAATGTAAACTTCTTTTCTTCCTTATCTCTGGACACATAGATCAACGCTGTCTTATCCGGTGTCTTTTCTGCTAATGCATCCACTACATCAAATGCAAAATTGAAGGTCTCATCATTTGTAAATTCAATCTTGCTTAATACACCATTCTCATCAAATGCTGTCTTGACAAACTTTCCGGCAATTCCTTCTTCCGGTTTTAACTCTGTTATCATACTGTCTGTTCCTCCGTAAAATAATGATCTATATAATGAAAAATGTGTTTCCTTTTTTCACGTTTTTGCAACTTCGTTCTCGGTTTTTTCAGACTTTATTCTGGGTTTTTCGTTAACTTCAAACGTAGTTTTGAAAACTACTTTACCTATAGTACCATATTTCACTTATCTGTCAACAGTTTTTTGCAGTTCATTTTTACAAAAAACGGGGGAATTATAACTACAACCAGCTAATTATATATTGACTTACGTCGATTTCTATTCGCTGCATATGCCTGATTCGTAAATACTCCTGTGCCAACTCGTCCTTCGGACTCAAACAGGCA
>ERZ773168.2227-NODE-2227-length-15067-cov-2.827272_pt1 | contig 15067 bp, 8 predicted proteins | sample MGYA00511261_ERZ773168 | MGnify/ENA primary metagenome ERZ773168 (study PRJEB29015, sample SAMEA2737855) | human gut metagenome | biome: human gut; feature: human-associated habitat; material: faeces | place: China | collected 2012 ... | reverse complement strand
TCGTCACGCCGATGGTACTGCGTAACAGTGGAAGAGTAGGTAGCCGCCGTCTTAGAGAAAGGCGATAGCCGATGGAGAGGAGTCAGTCCGTAAGGGGTGACTCCTTTTTTTATATTAAATTTGATGTATTAAATCTATTATCTAATATCATGAAGAAAATCTATTTATTTCTATTTAGTCTGTTTATCTGTAATATCCTTGCGGCGCAAGATCAAGACTATAAAATAGTCAGAGATATCTCTTATACCCAATCGAAAAATCCATATGCGGTGGAACGTTGTAAATTGGATCTTTATTATCCCGAGAACGCAAAAGACTTCCCTACGGTAGTCTGGTTTCACGGAGGCGGCTTGTCGGGAGGTAGCAAATTCATCCCGGAGGAATTGAAGAACTGCGGATTAGCCGTTATCGCCGTAAATTACCGTCTGCTACCCAAAGCCACGTTGAGCGATTGTATCGATGATGCCGCCGCCGCTGTCGCTTGGACATTCAGCGAAATTGAGAAGTATGGTGGGGATAGGCGTAAAATCTTTGTCTCAGGTCATTCCGCCGGAGGTTATTTAACAAATATGGTCGGACTGGATAAGAAGTGGTTGACTAAGTACCGGATAGATGCTGATTCCATCGCCGCATTAATCCCTTTCAGCGGTCATGCGATCAGCCATTTCGCTTATCGGCAGGCGAAGGGGATGAAAGATACCCAACCGAGTATCGACGAGTTCGCCCCTTTGTTTTACGTACGTCCTGACGCTCCTCCAGTGATTATCGTCTCGGGCGACCGGGAGATGGAGATGCTGGGCCGCTATGAGGAGAACGCCTATTTTTGGCGTATGATGAAAGTGGCCGGACATAAGAATACTTATATCTATGAGTTGGACGGATATGATCATGGATCGATGGCCGCTCCTGCCTTCCACATCTTAAAGAATCACGTGAAGGCGATCTTGAAAGGTTCAGAAACCCGGTAATTCGATAAACTATTTAATTTAATACGTATGGTTCTCTTTTCTTTATTAATGGTCTTGATTTGCTTGAACGCATGTTCTGGAGCGAAGACCTCGGACAATGTAACGGTGTATGTCACGACAAACGATCGTGCGAAAGATTTCGTGAGAAGTGAGATCGCCTTGGGGGACAAACAAGCCGCCTCGCCTTCCGTGATAACGATAGACCCTTCGGTGCGCTATCAGACGATGGATGGCTTTGGCGCCGCCGTGACAGGCTCTACCTGCTATAACTTGATGCGGATGGCTCCCGAGGATCGGACAGCTTTCCTGAAAGAGACTTTCTCTGATACGGAGGGGATGGGGTATAGCTATATCCGTATCTCGATTGGCTGCTCGGACTTTTCTTTAAGTGAGTATACTTGTTGTGACACGAAGGGTGTCGAGAATTTCGCCTTGCAGAGCGAGGAGAAGGAGTATGTGATACCGATCTTGAAGGAGATCTTGGCGATCAGCCCTTCTATAAAAATCTTGGGATCGCCTTGGACTTGTCCAAGATGGATGAAGGTGGATAACTTAAAGGATTTGCGCCCGTTCGAGTCGTGGACTAGCGGACAGCTGAATCCCGCCTATTATCAAGATTACGCTACCTATTTCGTGAAATGGATACAGGCGATGGAGGCCGAGGGGATTCCTATCGAGGCGATAACTCCCCAAAACGAACCTTTGAACCGAGGAAATTCCGCTTCCTTATTTATGGGATGGGAGGAGCAACTCTCTTTCGTGCGTGACGCTCTAGGCCCTAAACTGAAAGAGACTGGCCTCAAGACGAAGATCTACGCTTTCGACCATAATTACAATTACGATAATATGTTGGAGCAGCAAGGCTATCCGATGAAAATCTACGAGGATGAGAATGCCGCTTCTTTCCTGACAGGTGCCGCTTACCATAATTACGGGGGCGACCGGGAAGAGTTGAATAACGTAAACGGCAAGTTCCCCGATAAAGAATTAATATTTACGGAAACTTCTATCGGCATGTGGAATGATGGACGTAACTTAGAGAAACGCTTGATGGAAGATATGGAGGAGACGGCCTTGGGTACGGTGAATAACTGGTGTAAGGCAGTTATCGTATGGAACTTGATGCTGGACAACGAGCGGGGACCGAACCGAGAGGGTGGTTGCCAGACTTGTTATGGTGCCGTGGATATCGATCGCTCGGATTATAAGACGATTACCCGGAATTCTCATTATTATATTATCGGTCATTTATCCTCTGTGGTGAAACCGGGGGCAGTACGGATCGGCTCTAAAGGGTATACGGCTGATGGGATTATGTATTCCGCCTTCGAGAATTTAGATGGAACGGAAGCGCTCGTATTACTAAATAATACGGACGGGACTAAAAATATAACGGTAAACAGCGGCGAACGTTCGTTTACCTACGAGGTTCCCGCTAAAGCAGTCGCTTCTTTTCGTTGGAATCTTTACTAATAAGGAGGGTGTGTTAAAAGTTGGTATTATGGCACGCAGATTTAGCAGATTTACGCAGATAATATATTGATTTTCATGTCATAAATCTGCGGTCATCTGCTCAATCAGCGTTATCTGCGTGCCATGTTCACACTTTTGACACACCCCCGAATGTCCAATACTTTATCTATAGTGGCAACAAGCCGGTAGCTTATCATATACGGCTTTATCCGCCTTATCCATATCCGTGTCATGGCCTACTTTAGCGATCGCCTTGCTGATCGCTTTTGGGGAGGTCTTTTGGGGATCGTACTGGAGATGGATCATCTGGGTATCTTTGTCCCAATGAGCGGATAACACACCATTTACTCCTTTGGCCGCTTTCTCGATACGTTCCTTGCACATATCGCAAGAGCCTTTGACACCGAACATGGCATGCTCGGAGGCTACCCCCGTGGCGCTTTGCGCATGCATCATATGCCCCTCATGCCCAATCATAGGCTTGGCGGGCTCGTCGCCGTTATTCATCATGGAAGTTTTTCCCTCCAGCTGTGCGCTGGCGTCTATGGCGAAGACTCCGTTGGTTACGATTTCCTCACCTTCTCGCAAGCCATTCAAGATAACATAAGAGTTACCAAGGGAAGGGCCTAGCTCCACCTCACGCATCAAGAAAGCGGGGGTATTCGTATCCGGTTGCTTTACGTACACGATAGCACGTTTACCCGTCCAGAGCACAGCGGTTTGCGGTACGACGATCTCGTTCTTATAGTTGCGGAGCGGGGCGCTTACGTTTGCCGTGGCGTACATCTCGGGCTTGAGCTCCAAAGAGGCGTTCGGTACCTCTACACGGACCTTGGCGGTACGGGTCGTCGTGTTCAAGATCGGGTCGATGAAAGAGATCTTACCCGAGAACTTCTTGCCGGGTAGCGCTTGCAAGGTAAATTCCACCGGATCACCTTTGCTAAGGAAAGGGAGATCCACCTCGAAAGCGTCGAACAAGGCCCATACCTTCGTGAGGTTCGCCACGTCGAAAAGGATAGCTCCTTGGGATACATAATCACCTTGGCTTACCCGCTTGGACAGGACGATACCGCTCGTGTTCGACTTGATCTCTACAACCGGGGAGATAGAGCCGGACTTCTCGATAGCGGCGATCTGGGCATCTGTCATCTTCCATAAATATAGTTTTTCACGGGCGGCCTGTATCAATTGAGATTGTCCCATGCGGATCGCTTCCAACAATTCTTGCTGGGCGGTGAAAAGCTCTGGGGAGTAGAGGGTAGCGAGGGTCTGTCCGGCACGCACCGTCTCACCCGTGAAATCAACGTTCAAGCTCTCGATGCGTCCGCTTACATGGGCTGTTTGAGATTGCAGGCTACGCTCGTCCGGTACGATCTTGCCGTATAAACGGACTTGCTTGACCGGATTCTGGCGGGATACCTTGGAGGTTTGTACGTCCGCTAAGGCTGCTGCTTCTTCCGAAAGCTGAATGGCGTTGGGATCGATGGCCTTGTCGGAGAAGGAGCTCTTACGTACAGGGATCAAATCCATGGCGCAGATAGGGCATTTACCCGGCTTGTCTTGGCGAATTTGGGGATGCATGGAACAAGTCCACTCGCCGGCCTCGTTCTGTTGGAGGTCGTGGCCATGCGTAGGGGCGTGAACTTCCGTGCCGGTCTCGCTCGCTTGTGACGTATGGCTGTCGGTATCGGAGTTATGGAACAGGAGCCAGCCCAACAAGAGGCCGCCCGCTAGGAACAGGATATATATCAGGTACTTGGATTTTACGGTTTCATTTATATTTTTCATTTTCTTATTCGTTTACAGAGGTGGATATTAATTTCTCGATTCCGGCGATTTGGGTATTATATTCCGCTATCGCTTCGCTTTTCTTCAAGTGATAGTCCAACATTTGTCGCTCCACTTGGATCACGTCGGTCAAGGTCGTACTTCCTGTCGAGAATTCCCGGACGATCAGTTGGTAGGTGGCCAACGATAGATCGTATTGTTTCTGGTACAAATCGATTTTCCGTGCGGCATCTTCCAATTGCTGGGTAATACGGATATACTCGGCTTGCAGTTGGTTCATCGTGTTCTCGTACTTCAACTCGCTGGATTTCCAATAATGCTTGCTTTCCCGTTGCTGTGCGTTATATTTCTTACGGAAGATAGGAAGGCTGATCTTTAGCATGGGCATGAACATATCCTTTCCGTTCATACCGGACATAGAGCCCATAGACATATCTTCCGGTTTCTTCCCGATCAAGGAATACTGGAGGCCGATACCTAGCATGGGGTAACTCATTTTCTTGTCCATCTCCGCCTTGGCCCGGTAAGCGTTTCCTTCCGCCTCCAGCATGGTAAGCATGGGGTTGTTGGAGATGACGCTGTCAAGAGCCATCGACTCACTCCATGAGAGAGGAAGCCGTTCCAACGAGTCGGGGACGGAAATCGGGGTAGCTAGCGACTGATTGAGCAACGTATTAAAAGCAGCCTCGGCCGTTTTCCGTTGCGATAACAAGGAGGCTAGCGTATTCTCCAGTTCTACCTTCTCCATCTGGATTCGCAGTACGTCCGACATTCCGCCCATGGAGTTGCCACTTCCCATAGAGCCTCCACCCATAGGGCTACCGCCGGACATTCCGGACATCGTACTACCGGATGCTCCCGTGCTTTGTACCGTAGGGCTTCCCATGCTACTGCCTCCCATACCCGACATACCTCCACCGGATACGGCGGGAAGATACGGGGGAGGGTAGGACGGAGGAACCGCCCGCCTTCGCCGACGGAGCGGAGAAGCGGTTCAATGCCAACTGTTCCAACTGGTCTAGCAGACGAAGGTTCGCCTGCGTATTTTTATATTGCTCGCTGATATTGCAAAGCTGGTACCATTGACTCTTCACCTCGTAATACAGGTTGTTGCGACTGTTACGGAATTGTTCGTAAGCCATCCGGGCCATCTCGGTCGCCTCGTTGCGGGCCGCCTTCCGGGTACCGAACCAAGGGAACATTTGCATCAAGGTGAAATCCGCTATTTGCTTTCCGGACAAGATCTCCATCGGTTTCAGGAAGAAACCGATCTCCAGTTCCGGGTCCGGATAGGCTCCGGCTTGCGGGACTTTCTCCAAAGATGCCTTATACAGGGAGAAGTCGGCGTTGATCTGCGGATTGTTACGTGCCGCCAGTTCCAGATAATAGCCTAAACTATCGGCCGGCTGGGAGTAAGCGAAAAGGATGTTTAGCATCCCCAGTACACCTGCCATGATGATTGATCTGATTCTTTTATATCTCATAAGTCGTTACCTCCTCTTGAATTTTATTCTTTTGTTCTTTCTTTATAGCGTTCTCCCGCCACCAGCATTGCAGGACGGGAACGACAAACATGGTCATACTCTGGATCAGCATTCCTCCGAACGTAGGGATAGCCATCGGTACCATGATATCCGCCCCCTTACCGGTAGAGGTAAGTACGGGGAGTAAAGCGATCAGGGTAGTGGCTGTAGTCATGGCCGCTGGGCGTACCCGTTTCAGTCCGGCGGCTACTACCGCTTCCCGGATATCGTGCTTGGTGCGGGGGTCTCGCTCGAGGAATACATGATGGATGTAGGTTCCCATCAATACCCCATCATCCGTAGCCACACCGAACAAGGCGATGAAACCGACCCAGACTGCCACGCTCAGATTGATCGTGTGCATCTGGAAAAGATCCCGCATATTCTCTCCGGCGATGGAGAAGTTCATGAACCAATCCTGTCCGTAAAGCCATAGCAAGATAAAACCTCCGGCGAAGGCCACGAACACCCCGGAGAAATGGATCAGTGAGGCAGTGACCGTCTTGAATTGAAAGTATAGAACCAGCAGGACGATCAACAAGGCGAGGGGAACGACGATCATCAGCCGGCTGGTGGCACGCTCCTGCTGCTCGTAATTGCCGGCGAACTTATAGGATACGCCGGGATCAAGGTTCAACTCGCCCTCCTTTATCTGTTGCTCAAGGATGCGGGAAGCCTCTTTCACGACATCCACTTCCGCCTTCCCCGCCAGTTTGTCGAAGATGACGTAGCCTACCAAGAAAGTGTTCTCGCTTTGGATCATCTGCGCTCCACGGGTATAGTTGATATCGGCTAGCTCTTTAAGCGGGACTTGCGCCCCAGTGGCGGTCGGTACGAGGATCATACCTAGCGCCTCCGGATTATCTCGAAGCTCACGAGCGTAGCGTAGGCGCACCGGGAAACGTTCCCTGCCTTCCACGGTGCGGGTCAGTACCATGCCACCGACAGCGGCACTTAATATCTCTTGCAAGTCCTCCACGTTTACGCCGTAACGGGCCATATTCTCACGGTTCAGTTCGATCTCCAGATAAGGGGCGCCTACCGCACGGTCGTAAAATACGGAAGAGGGGATAACGGAGGGTACCTCTTTCAATGCCTTCTCGATCGCCTTTCCGGCTTTCTCGATCGTCTCCAGATCCGGGCCATACACCTTGATACCCATCGGGGCACGCATACCGGTGGATAACATGACGAGACGGGCCTCGATAGGCTGCAGCTTCGGGGCGGAAGTCAATCCCGGAAGATGGGTGACGTTCACGATCTGTTGCCAGATATCGTTCGTGTTCTTGATCTCCGGTCGCCATTGGCGGAAGTAATCGCCTTTAGCGTCTGGGATCAGGCTGTCTGAGGGAATCAGCCGGAAACCGTCTTTGGGGTTATATACGCCTCCATCTTTTAGGAGATACTCCCCTTGCCGGTTTACCTTGAAACGTTCCCTTTTCCCGTCCTCATTCAGGATATATTCCGGACGGTAGTTGATCGTATTCTCGAACATCTGTACCGGCGCTGGATCGAGGGCGGAGTTTACACGGCCCCATTTACCGATGGCGGTCTCCACCTCGGGGATAGAGGCCAGCCGTTTGTCGAGCGCCTCTATATAATCAAGGTTTTGCTCGATACCGGAATGCGGCATGCTAGTCGGCATCAGTAGGAAAGAACCTTCGTTCAGGCTAGGCATAAACTCCTGTCCGATGCCTCTCCATATCCAGAAACCGAATACGATGGTAGCTCCCGGAATCAACATGAATTTCCAGCGGTTATCCAAGCACCAGCGCAATATCCTCTCATAATAAATAACGAGCAGCCACAGGATGCTTAGGATGATGGCTACGCAACCCGCCACGAACAATATATTGGCGAGCATCCCTTTTTGCGGCCCCATCGGCAACCATTCCTCGGATAGGTAATAGATCGTGACAAAGAGGGTGATACCGATATTGATATAAGTGCTCATTTGAGGCTTCTTCCAATAACCGGACAATAGATTATTCACCCCGACTGCCGTTAGCCCGATAGCCGGAATACTTCCATAAATAATAAGTAAGGCGATTCCGGCCACGATCAACAGGTAATTCAGTATTTTCCGTATCAGCCTTGAATGGATCTTTATCGAGAACAACCAATACGATAGGGAAGGAAGCAAGATCAATCCCAGCACGAAGGCGGAAGCCAAAGCATACGTCTTGGTATAGGCCAAAGGCGAGAACATCTTCCCTTCCTGCGCCTCCATGGTGAAGACGGGGAGGAAGCTGACGATCGTCGTGATCATCGCCGTGCTGATCGCCCCGGACACCTCGCTTACCGCCTTATAAATAAGGTTGACAAACGCCTTTCCCCCCTGTATATGCCTGTTCTCGGGCATCTCCCGGTAACGGATGATACTTTCCACGAAGACGACCCCTACATCCACCATCACGCCAATGGCGATCGCTATACCCGATAAAGCCACGATATTAGCCGCTACCCCCGTATAACGCATGATGATGAACGTGGCGAGCACCGCTATCGGTAGCATACTGGCGATAACGATGGAGGCCCTCAGATTGAGTACCAGCACGATGATGACGATCACGCAGATCAATATCTCGTGGGAAAGGGCGGTCTCCAACGTCCCGATCGTCTCCTTGATAAGCCCCGTACGGTCGTAGAACGGCACGACGGTTACCTTGGAGACCGTCCCGTCCGCCAGTACCTTTTGGGGCAATCCCGGCTCCATCTCCTTGATCTTCGCCTTTACGTTATTGATAACCTCCAAGGGGTTGGAGCCATAGCGGGCTACTACCACTCCGCCCACGGCCTCCACACCCTCCTTGTCCAGCCCTCCCCGTCGGGTTCCGGGGCCGATATTCACGAACGCCACGTCCGATATGCGAACCGGTACGCCTTCCCGAACGGTGATGACGGCATTCTCTATATCTTTTACATTCTTGATATACCCCAAGCCCCGGATCAGGTACTCCACCTTGTTGATCTCCATCGTCTCGGCGCCGATATCGAGGTTGTTCTTCTTGATGGCGCTCATGATATCCATCACGGAGACGTTGAAGGCGTACATGGCATCCGGGTTCAACTCGATCTGGTACTCCTTCACGAAACCGCCCGCCGAGGCAACCTCGGATACCCCCTCGGCGGAGGATAAGGTGTACTTGACGTAGAAATCCTGTATCGTACGCAACTCCTCGGCGTTCCAGCCTCCGGTAGGTTTACCGGTCTTGGGGTCCCGTCCTTCCAGCGTATACCAATAGATCTGCCCGAGGGCGGTAGCGTCCGGTCCCAAGGTAGGCTGTACGCCTTCCGGCAAGGTTCCCGGAGGCAGGGAGTTCAGCTTCTCCAATATACGGGAACGGCTCCAGTAGAACTCTATATCGTCATCGAAGATAATGTATATGAAGGACATCCCGAACATGGAGGAACTACGGATCGTCTTCACTCCCGGGATACCTAAAAGAGAGGTGGTCAGCGGATAAGTGATCTGGTCCTGTATATCCTTCGGCGAGCGGCCCATCCATTCCGTGGCCACGATCTGCTGGTTATCGCCGATATCGGGGATGGCGTCTACCGGAATCGGATTCCGGGGAATGATCCCCCCGTGCCAATTGAAGGGGGACGTGGAGATGCCCCATACGATAATCAGCACTAGTAAAAGTAAGGTTACCACCCTGTTCTCAAGGAAGTAACGAATGATTCTGTTTAACATTTGAATGAGCTTTTATGATTTGAAAACATATGAGAACGCTTATTTGTTCGTCTTTGAAGGCAAGCGATCACATGAGTACTCGTGATGCTTTACGCCAGTACTCGCAATGGATTACTCCAGTATTTGCAATGGATTACTCCAGTACTTGCGGTGGATTACTCCAGTACTCGCAATAGATTACGCCGGTACTCGTGCGTAAACAGACGTAAATCGCCTTTTAAAAAGGAAGCCTATACGCTAAATCAAAAAAGTACAATGATGGACGAATAACGGGATAGCGCTATTCTCCTTGGGTGGATTAATAAAGGGATTGGAACGTGTTGTCTCGTCTCGCCCGGCGATCTTATAGGAGTCGAGTAGATCGAACAACAAAACTACAGCGACAGGAGCGGACAATTGCACGAGCGTATTCGCCACATCCTGATCGACGGATAACTTAACATATTCCGTCTCGGTAGAGCAGCACTTATGGGACGTGCCCGCCTCACCGCAACTGGGGCAAGTGTCAAGATACTGCAAACTCACCTCCGCCAACTTACCCATACAATAATGGTAATTCAGCGCAAACCCGGAGGAAACCCCGAGGTAAAAAACAGCGAGTATGAACAATAAAAATCTTCTCATCCCAAGTAATATATTCCGCAAATATATGAATATTTTTTGAACGGGCAATAGGGTGGAAAAAGTGCTCTTAGGGTTGTTAAAATCAGAACCTTTTCTTTATAGCCTTGTTCAAGGTAGGTAATTAATCTAAACAAAACACATTTATGAGACTATTTGTACAAGGAGCAGTATTACTGCTAGGTCTGGGATTCTTATCGGCTCCCGCTAAGGCTCAAAAGGTGGTCATCGAGGATGATGCGCCAAATTCGATAGTCCTTGTCAGCCAAGACAAGGCAGGTGATGAAATCGTGAGGATAATGAATGAGACGCAGAGCCCTCGTTTCCACGACCCGAAAGCCCCCCGCTTCGTATTGACCGATCGTAAGGGACGTTTCGCCTTGGGTATCGGCGGTTACGTGAAGGCTACGGCGGAGTATGATTTCGGCGGGATTTCGGATGATGTCGATTTCTATCCGTCCATGATCCCGAATGGTGGGCAGAACTACGTCCGTAACCAGTTCCAGATGGACGCTACTACCAGTACGATATTTTTGAAATTAGTGGGTCGTACCAAACACCTCGGGGATTTCGTCGTGTATACGGCGGGTAACTTCCGGGGAGGCAGCAAGGTCTTCGAGCTCCAGAACGCCTATGTGTCTTTCCTTGGTTTCACGATGGGTTACGATTATAGTACCTTCATGGATCTGGCCGCCCTTCCGCCCTCGATCGATTATGCGGGGCCTGCCGGACAGGTTTTCAGCCGTGCCACCCTGTTACGCTATGAGCGTGCTTTCGGTAAGGGATGGAAAGCGGGTGTAGGTATCGAGATGCCTGTGGTGGATGGCATCACGAACCAAAGCGTGAATATCAGTAACCAACGTATGCCGAACTTCCCTGCCTATATCCAATACGCTTGGAATAAGAGCAGCCATATCCGTGTAGCTGGTATCGTACGTAATATGACGTATGAGAACTTGGTGGCGCAACGGGCCGAGTCTAAGGCCGGATGGGGCGTGTTTGCCGCCTCTACGTTCAATGTGACGAGCAAGCTGAACTTCTACGGTCAGGCTACTTACGGCCGGGGTATCAGCCAGTTCTTGAATGATATCAGTAATCTGGACGTGGATCTGGTTCCGGACCCCGAGGCCAAAGGTAAGATGCAAGTGCTTCCGATGATGGGTTGGTACGCTGGCTTGCAGTATAATATCACGCCGAAGGTATTCGTCTCCAGCACCTATAGCCAGACTCGTTTATACAGCGAGAATGATTACCCGGTTACCCCGTCGGATCAATACCGCTACGGTCAATACTTGGTAGCCAACATTTTCTGGAACGTGAACGCTAATCTGCAAGTCGGCGCCGAGTACTTGAGAGGCTGGCGTACCGATTTCAACGATATGACCCGCCACGCCAACCGACTTAATGTTTCCGCTCAATATAACTTCTGATAATGTAGCGTTTTGTTGATGTGCCACACCGGGGGATTCTTGGTGTGGCATTTCTTTTCGAGGCGATTGGCAGGTCTGCGATTAATAGATGTTCGCCATGCTAATCAGCGGCTCATACAGCTTCTCGATATCCTGCGAATCGATCTCGATCTCTACTTGATCACCGGGGATAAGGGTCTGTCCGGCGGGAGCCAAGTCCTTGCGATCCCGGTGAATAGTCTTGATGATACAACGTTGGGGGAGGGTGAGGTGATCTACCTCCTTCCCGTCGAAATAGGCACCTGTCATGATCTCTACGAACAGGCTGGAACGCCCTTCGGTACGGAAGGCTGGAGTCGAGATCATCTCGTCGTAGAGAACCACGTTAAAAGGTTTTATCTGTAGCATTTCCGTGAAGTAATACGTAAGCCCGCCGACAATGATAGAGGGGTAGAATACATCCAGATGCCCGGTTATCTCCGTAATCAAGACGATACCCGTCAGTGGTGTCCGGACTACCGCCACCAAGAAACCTACCATGCTGATTAACATGATATAGCTGATGCTCTCCGTTTCAATGAAACCATACTTCACCAATAATAAGGCGATGATCTGCCCGAACAATCCCCCGGTAACTAGTGTAGGGATGAAATTCCCTCCCGGCAGTCCGGAGGAGAAAGAGAGAGACGTGAATATCAAGTGGATGAGCATCATCGCCGCTATCCATAAAACGGGGTGATATCCATGCATCGCTTGCATGATAAGGAATTGCTCGCCTCCTCCTGTCAAGTCGATCTCCGTCAATGAGATCGTATACGCTATGATAAGCAGGTACAACATCTTCATATAAGGAGGATGCTTCAGTCTGGTAAAGAAATCCTTGCACCAAAGGGTAAACATCGAGTAAATTTTCCCGAAGACGGAAATAACCACGGCCAGAAATAAGAACAACTTCAGTTGATCTATAAAAGTAGCCTGCGGGGCAATAGCGCTAATCTGCGAGTAGGGGTTGAAGGGGAAAATCAAGCTCGCTACGCCTCCCGCCACGACCCCTGCCAGCAAGGTGGTAATGGCGGTCTTGGGAGCGTCGAACCGTTCGATGGACTCGATCACCAAAAGTGAGGAAGCGAGGGGAGCGGCGAAAGCGGCGGCCAATCCGGCACCTGCGCCGGCGGCCAAAAGTTGCTTGCGCTCTCCAGCCAATACGTGTCCCCATTTGGAAATGATATTCCCCACGTAAGATCCGATCTGTACGCACGGCCCCTCACGACCAAGGGACAGGCCGGCGCTGATCGCTAATATCCCTCCCGTGAACTTGGCGATTAATTGTGTCAATGGGTTTTTATAAGTGATCCTGCCATTGATAACCGCCCGTGTCTGGGGAATGCCCCCACCGGTAATCAGCGGCATCTTCTTGACCATCCAATTCACGCAAAGCAATATACCCCATAGCGTGAAGAAGAACAAGACATGGAAATACCAAGGGTAATGACCGTCGAAAAAAAGTTTCCGGCTATTGAATAACTGCTGGAGCAGATAGTGATAAGGTACCGCTACCAACCCGGTCAGCAATCCCACGAAAATGCTTACAAAATAAAGTCTGGCGTCAATAAGTTTCAATTTCCAGATCCGCCAGCGCCTCAATTTTGTTATATCTAAGAGATCATTATCCATCGGACTCACCTTGTTTTCGTTTCCTGTTACAACAACCAAGGTAAATAAGAGGTTTAAAATCTCATTCCATTGAACCTTTTTTAAAAAGCCTTGTTATTAAGATATAGTGTTTTTCATGGTATTAGAATTAAGTTAGATTAGGTTATCCGTCTTGTTCGTGAGAATAGGGCGGTTTTCCTGTTTATAGGGGTTTGTACTTTGAGGCGGTTAGGATTTCTTGGGCGTCGTTGTTTTGCATCAACGCCTCCGGGGTAGATCCCGTCTCCTTCATGTACTGGTTGATGATCTGCCAGCCTATCCAAGTCCCGATATTCCCGGGAGCGTCGTTCTCGGGGAAAATGGCCGGGGTATCCTCGAAATACTGGGAAGTTGTCAGTTGATCCGGGGTATAAAGATGCTTGCGCTCGATGATTGCTTTCCAGATTGTTCCTTCGTTGTCCTTGCACCAGTTGTAGGCTTGTTCGGTGTATCCCATTAGCTCGGCGGCATCGGTAACGCCTAGGGCTTGCGAGAGCAGGTATTTGATTTTTCCCTCGTAAATCATCCGGTCCAGCAATACGTTCTCTTTTCCCGCGAAAGGATATTCGGACATGAGCCACCCCGCCAGATAATCCGGGACTACGAGTCCACGTTGCATTTTCAATTTCTGGGAGTCATAGAAGAAATCTTGATACAAGGGATAGTCCTTTCCCATGTACTTATCGATGGAAAGGGAAAGCAGGCTATCGCCTACCAATACGTTCTGGTTGAAACCGGATACATGCATATAGATAGCAGGGATCTGCATCGAGGGGAAATTCTCCTTTAGATAGGCGAATCCGTATCCCAAGGATTTCTCGATATCCTCCACGGAAGCATATTGGGTGATAGCGTCACGATACAAGCCTTTCAAGGTAGGCTCCGAGTAATAATTCCGCATTTTCTCGAAGAAGCCGGGAGTCTCGATGGTTTGCAGGTTTAATATGCCTTTCCCGATGATATCCAGCATTTCCGGGTATTGTTTGATTAGTTCGGGTTGCAAGGTGGTATCTTCCGTATCGATCAGCCGGAATAAATCCTTGTCAAAACGATTGATATGCAGGGGTTCGACGGTAGCGTAGTTGATCGTATTTGTGTTTTGCCCGTTGCAGCTCAATAGCGTAGCGGACAAAATACAGGCCATGATGAGTTTTGTAACCATATCTCTTCGTATAATAATGTAATATGATAAGAAACGGATCGCATGGGGTAATATTGTGTGACTGGCATCTTATTACTACCTTTGCCTCCCTTTTATTTAAGATTCATCATGCGATATACGAACAAACAAATTCTAAAGATCACGTATCCGGTATTAATCAGCTTGCTCATGGAGCATATGATCGGATTGACGGATACCGCTTATCTGGGACGTGTCGGCGAGGTCGAGCTAGGTGCCTCCGCCTTGGCAGGAGTCTATTATCTCGTGATTTATATGCTGGGCTTTGGTTTCAGTGTAGGCGCTCAGGTGCTGATGGCACGTCGTAACGGTGAGGGGGAGTATGAACGGATCGGCGAGGTTTTCACGCAAGGCGGGCTATTCCTTTTTTTGCTGGCGGCGGTGTTGTTTACGGCCTCTAATCTGCTTACGCCCTATCTGCTCCACCGGATGATCGGCTCGGAAGAGGTGTATCGAGCGACGATGAGCTATCTGGACTGGCGGGTGTACGGGTTCTTCTTCTCTTTTATAGCGGTGATGTTCCGTGCGTTTTACGTGAGTACGACGAATACGAAGATCTTGACGGCCAATTCGGTGGTGATGGTGCTTACCAACGTGGTCTTGAACTATATCTTGATATTCGGTAAGTTCGGGTTCCCCGCTTTGGGGATAGCGGGTGCCGCTATCGCTTCCTCGATCTCGGAAGCTGTTTCCGTATTGTTCTTCGTGATTTATAC
>ERZ773168.2225-NODE-2225-length-15082-cov-3.595794_pt1 | contig 15082 bp, 17 predicted proteins | sample MGYA00511261_ERZ773168 | MGnify/ENA primary metagenome ERZ773168 (study PRJEB29015, sample SAMEA2737855) | human gut metagenome | biome: human gut; feature: human-associated habitat; material: faeces | place: China | collected 2012 ... | reverse complement strand
TGACCATGCTGCGGTAGTCGATGGGGTCACCCAGCGAGTAGATGCAGGATACCGATGCCACAATGATGACATTGCGCCGCTCCGACAGCGCGGCCGTAGCTGAGTGGCGCAAGCGGTCGATCTCGTCATTGATGGCGCTGTCCTTCTCTATATAGGTGTCGGTGGAAGGAATATAAGCCTCAGGCTGGTAGTAGTCATAGTAGGAGACAAAATACTCCACCGCATCGTCCGGGAAAAAGCTGCGCATCTCGGTGCAGATCTGACTTGCCAGCGTTTTGTTCGGCTCCAGAATCAATGTGGGGCGGTTGCACCGTGCAATGATGTTCGCCATTGTGAAGGTCTTGCCCGAGCCTGTGACACCCAGCAGGGTCTGGGCGCTGTCGCCCTCCTCAATCCCCTGCACCAAAGCCTCGATTGCCTGTGGCTGATCACCGGTCGGCTGATATTCTGATACTAATTTGAAATGATCCATTATGTTCTCCTGATATATCTATCTAAATACAATCAATATTCTTATTATTGTTCTCTGTCTAATATATCATTCCATTTAAAAAAAGTACAGAGCAAATCGAATATTTGTTCTTTATTCTATAAGAACCTTCCGCTTCCCACTGTGTCATCCGCAAAGCGGATTTAAAAACCATGCCATCCATGGTATACTATGTCTTATCAAAAAAATGAACGAGGTGTAACATGAGCGCAATCGTAACATTAAAGAAGGGCGAGGGCAGAACCATCAAAGCCGGCGGCGCCTGGATTTATGACAATGAAATAGATACCATCATGGGGAGTTTTGAAAACGGGGATATCATCATTGTAAAAGACTTTGACGGATATCCGATGGGAAAGGGATTTATCAATACGAATTCCAAGATCACTGTCCGTATGCTGACACGTCACGTCGATACCGAGATCAATGAAGATTTCTTCCGCATGCGTCTGCAGGCAGCATGGGATTATCGTAAGAAAACCGTAGATACAAGCAGCTGCCGTATCGTATTTGGCGAGGCAGACTTCCTGCCCGGTATTGTGATTGACAAATTTGAAGATGTGCTGGTCGTTGAGTCACTTGCACTTGGAATTGACAGAGTTAAAAATTTGTTAATAAATATTTTAAAAAATGTCCTTAAATCGGATGGTATAATAATCAAAGGTGTTTATGAGCGTAGCGATGCTAAAGTTAGAATAAATGAAGGGATGCAGCCATTCAAGGGATTCATTGGGGATGAATTCGACACGAACGTGGAAATTGTTGAAAATGGCGTACACTATATTGTTGACGTAAAAGACGGTCAGAAGACCGGCTTCTTTCTTGATCAGAAATACAACCGACTTGCAATCCAGCGTCTTTGTAAGGATGCAAAAGTTCTTGACTGTTTCACACACACAGGCTCTTTTGCGCTGAACGCCGGAATTGCCGGTGCCGCAAGCGTACTGGGTGTAGATGCTTCCGCACTTGCGGTCAGACAGGCACAGGAAAATGCAAAGCTGAACCATCTGGAGGATTCGGTTACATTTATCTGTAAAGATGTCTTTGATCTGCTTCCTGAACTGGAAGAACAGGGCGAGAAATTCGACGTTGTAATTCTGGATCCACCTGCATTTACAAAATCACGCAACTCAATTAAAAACGCTGTAAAAGGTTATCGGGAAATAAATCTGAGAGCCATGAAGCTCGTTAAAGATGGCGGCTTTCTTGCCACCTGTTCATGCTCCCATTTCATGGACTATGAACTCTTTACAAAAACCATCGGACAGGCTGCTTCCAACTCTCACAAACGACTGAGACAGGTTGAATTCCGTACTCAGGCTCCTGATCATCCGATTCTGTGGGCTGCAGATGAATCATACTATCTGAAGTTCTACATATTTCAAGTAACCAGCGACAAATAGCTGGAGTTTCAGAGATTGGTCCTCTGTCATTTATCTTACTTGTAATACTTTTGGGAGGTAAACATGAAGCTAATACAGAGAAATAGGGATGCAGCATATCTACAGTATGATAAATATGTCGATTTCGACAATCCCATGGTTATGGAGAAGGCTATGGATCTTACCAAAAACTGCAGATCTGTTTACGAAAAAATAGAAACCATATATTATTTTGTCAGAGATGAAATTGATCACACCTGGGACGCCAAAGATTCCACGATCACGATCTCTGCATCAGATGTTCTGGAAAAGAAAACCGGTATCAGCTATTCAAAGGCAAATCTGTTAGCCGCACTGATGCGTGCAAATGGTATTTACACCGGATTCTGCTACCAGAGGATCAAACGATTCACATATGATAACAAGCTGGCACTTCATGCACTGAATGCAGTATTTGAACCGGATGTCAAGAAATGGATCCGCTTGGACGCCAGAGGAAACAATTACCAGTTTCAAGCTGATTTCTCGATCAACGAACGACATCTTGGATATGAGATTCGACCGGAGCTTGGTGAATTTGAATTCGACGATCTGATCGCGGTTCCTCTTCCATCGACAATGGCAGTTCTGGAAAAGAGCACAAATGCGATCAAAATGTACTATAACGATCTGCCGGACTACAACGATTAATATTATATTTTACAAAATCATCGGTCCTGCCGACCGACAGTTTTTCCTGATCATTCTAAAAACTGTTCTGTTGGCGCGGTCGATGATTTTTTATGTCTGTCTGAAATGATTTCCGTTGATTTTTCCGGTATCGCAGGGTTTAATTTCCTGTTGTCTTATGGTAGAATTATACACAGTTAAAAATTTTACGAAAAGGGGTTACCGATATGAGTAATGTCACAATTATGAATCATCCTTTGATCAAACACAAAATATCAATGTTAAGAAACGAGAACACCGGAACAAATGAATTCCGTACACTTGTAGAAGAAATCGCTATGCTTATGGGCTACGAAGCACTTCGTGATCTGCCTACAGAAGATGTAGAGATCAAGACTCCGATTGAAACCTGCAAATCTCCTATGATCGCAGGCAAGAAGATGGCAGTTGTACCGATCCTCCGTGCCGGTCTTGGTATGGTAAGCGGCATCCTTGCTCTGGTTCCATCTGCAAAAGTTGGACACATCGGGCTCTACAGAGATCCGGAAACACACGAACCACATGAATATTACTGTAAACTGCCGGATCCAATCGAGCAAAGAACAATCCTCGTTGTTGATCCAATGTTAGCAACTGGCGGTTCCGGTTCCGAAGCTGTTTCATTTATCAAACAGCACGGCGGCAAGAATATCAAATTCATGTGTATCATCGCTGCTCCCGAAGGTCTGGAAAGACTTCAGAAGGATCACCCGGACATCCAGATCTATGTTGGTCAGCTTGACAGATGCTTAAATGAAAATGCTTACATCTGCCCGGGTCTCGGTGATGCCGGCGACAGAATTTTCGGAACAAAATAACAGGAAGGCTTACATTATGAGATATATACACGAGCTTCGCGAAGGCGAAATGGTTTCAGAGGTTTACCTCTGCAAAAACAAGATCACAGGAAAGACAAAATCAGGTAAATCCTACTATTCTCTGCAGCTGGTAGATGCCAGCGGAACAATGGATGGTAAGATCTGGGAACTAAACAGCGGAATTGGACATTTTGAATCCATGAACTATGTTAAGGTTGACGGTCAGGTTACCTCATTTAACAACACTCTCCAGTTGACAATTAAGAAGATCCGTATCGCTGAAGAAGGGGAATACGATATCAACGACTATATGCCATGCACGAAGAAAAATGTCGATGAAATGTTTGACAAGTTGCTTGGCATTATCGCAACGATCGAAAAGCCTTACTACAAAAAGCTTCTGGAAAGCTTCTTTGTAGAGGACAAAGCTCTTGCAAAAGAATTCAAAAAGCATTCGGCTGCCAAATCCATTCATCATGGATTTGTCGGTGGTCTGTTAGAGCACACTCTGGCAGTTACCAGCATGTGCGACTACTACACTACATACTACCCAATCTTAAATCGTGACCTGCTCCTGACTGCTGCCATGCTTCATGACATCGGTAAAGTCTATGAGCTTTCAACATTCCCGGAAAACGATTACACAGATTCCGGTCAGTTACTTGGTCACATCGTAATGGGTACTATGATGATCCGCGACAAGATCCGTGATTCTGTTCCGGAATTTCCTGCAAAGGAAGCAAACGAACTGGAGCACTGTATCCTCGCCCACCACGGCGAACTGGAATACGGCTCTCCAAAGAAGCCTGCCCTGATCGAAGCACTTGCATTATCATTTGCCGATAATACAGATGCCAAGATCCAGACATTCATGGAAGCATTAGACAGCAAGGACGAGACCGGCTGGCTTGGTTACAATAAAATGATAGAAAGTAATATCCGCAGATCTACAAAATAAAGGATACGATATTTATTTTATGGAACTTAAAAAGAACAGTATATATACAATAGAAATAACGGACATGGGAAATGAGGGAGAAGGCATCGGTCATCTCTCTCTTTCTGATGTAGCAAATAACAAAACAGGCACAGACATTTCCACGAAAGCTTCATCCAAAGATGGAAATAACGTGCAGAATATCACTGTATTTGTCAAAGATACGGTAATCGGTGATGTAGCCGAGATCTCAATCATGAAGGCAAAGAAATCGATCGCCTACGGACGGCTGGTTCGCCTGATCACACCATCCCCTTATCGCGTAACTCCGGTCTGCCCGGTCGCAAAGAGCTGTGGCGGATGCAGTCTTCAGCACATTTCCTATGAGAAGCAGCTGGAATACAAATGGAACAAGGTAAGAGAATGTCTGCGCCGGATCGGCAAGATTGAGAATCCCGATACTCTGATGGAACCGATCTATGGTATGAAAGAACCATACCACTATCGAAATAAAGCACAGTTTCCGGTTGGCAGAGATAAAAACGGCAATATCGTGATCGGCTTCTATGCCGGCAGAACCCATTCGATCATCGATTCCGATACCTGTGCGATCGGTGCAGAAGTAAATGATCAGATTCTGCCGATCATCCGCGCATTTCTCACGGAATATAACATTTCCACTTATAACGAAACAACCGGGCAGGGTCTGGTACGTCATATTCTGACCCGTGTCGGGTTTACAACCGGCGAAGTTATGGTCTGTCTCATCGTAAATGGAAAAAAACTACCTCATGCAGATGAACTCATCTCCCGTCTGACAAAAATTTCCGGAATGACTTCAATCTGCCTGAACATCAATACAGAAAAAACAAATAAGATTCTTGGACCAACCTGCAAAACACTGTGGGGCAGTCCATACATCACAGATTATATCGGCAATGTAAAATACCGGATCTCACCTCTGTCCTTCTATCAGGTAAACCCTGTGCAGACTAAGGTACTTTATGAAAAAGCATTGGAATATGCAGATCTGAACGGCGAGGAAACCGTCTGGGATATGTACTGCGGCATCGGAACCATCTCCCTGTTTCTTGCTCAGAAAGCAAAACAGGTATACGGTGTGGAGATCGTTCCTCAGGCAATCCTGGATGCCCGTAAAAATGCGGAACTTAACGATATCCACAACGTCGAATTCTTTACCGGAAAAGCGGAGGAAGTTGTTCCTGCCATTTATGAGAAAGGGGGCGACGGGTCCCATGCAGATGTCGTCGTTGTCGATCCACCAAGAAAAGGCTGTGACAAGGTACTCCTTGACACCCTGATCCGGATGAATCCAAAACGGCTTGTCTATGTAAGCTGCGATCCCGCAACCCTTGCCCGTGACATCGCCATCCTCACTCCCGCCGGCTACCACCTGAAAAAAGTCGCTGTCGTCGACCAATTTGGCCATACCGGTCATGTTGAGTCCGTAGTTCTGCTGTCACGAGCATAGCGAAGTGAGAGCAGAACCTCCTTTAGCGGATATTCTCCCTTACCTCTCTCTTCTCCATTCGGACAATGCACATCTAATCTTGTATTTATGAGCCCTAAATTTCCTACCAAATTATTTGAGAAAAGAAGGCTTCCAGTACTCACACCAATTACCATTCCATCCTGCTTAATATACTCCATTAAGGTTATACTAAATCCAGTAGCATTTACTCTTTCAAGCAAATGCGATCATCTCACCATCATATTACACATTGTGTAATCTTTATTTTGTGCTATAATGATAAAAATGCAAACAGGAGGTGGCACGGAATGGAGCAACTAACCGAATGTCAGATTGAGATAAAAAAACTCCGGGAATCTACCGGAATGAACCGCAAAGAGTTTTGTGAATGTTTTAATATCCCATACAGAACCGTTACGGAATGGGAAAGAGGAACGCGCAATGCACCAGACTATGTTCTCCGCCTTTTAGCTTATTATATCCGCATGGAAAACATTGCAAAAGAAAAAGGGGATATAAAAAATTAGAATTCATATGACAGATAAAAAGAAAAACATTCAGGAAACTACAATCCTGATGCTCGCCACTACCGTTCTTCTGCTATTCTTTTGTGGTGTCTTTTATAAAGATGCCCAGCAGGTTATAAAGATAAAAGCCAATGGTGCCAAAATCGCAGCTACCGTAGAAGATTGCAACTCAGAATATGTCCTTAGATCTTCCCCGGATTATGATAATCCGACTACATACGGCGAGACCATATACCATATCAAAATAAACTATACATACAATGACAAAAAATATGAAAAAAAGTTCACCAGCGATTCCTCATACTACATATACAGCAAAATGAATATTATTGTAGATAAGGATAATCCAAATAACTGGTGCTTTCCAAAAGGTGACGCGGATTTTACATTTTATGTATTTTTTTGGATATTAATAGGTGAATTAATATTACATTCCATTATCCTTATTGTTGAATTTATTAAGTACAAAAAAGAATTATCAAATAGAAAAGAGGAAAAATCATGAATGTATTAATGATAAACGGAAGTCCAAGAATCAATGGAAATACCACCATTGCATTAGAAGAAATGCGAAAAGCATTTGACGAAGAAGGAAAACAGACTATGCGTGTCCTTGCACGGAATATGGCATTTCTTATGAAAAGCATTGCTCTCGGAAAAGAACAATTCGGACTTCCAAAGACTGAGGAACATGCATGGACACATTTCATTCGATAAAATAATAGCATACCAGAAGGAGAACTGATAAACTATGTTATACATTATGAGACATGGAAAAACAGACTGGAACAATGCACGGCGATTGCAGGGAAGAACCGATATTCCGCTAAATGAAGAAGGACGCCAGATGGCGGAGCATGCCAGAACAGAATATGCCGATATCCATTTTGATATCTGCTACTGCTCTCCCCTTATCCGAGCAAAGGAAACAGCCGAGATCGTATTAAAAGGGCGGAACATTCCGATCATAACGGACGACCGGTTAAAAGAAATGAGTTTTGGCAGCTATGAAGGAACCGCAAACTGCATAACTACTCCCGGCTGTCCAATAAAAGATCTCTTTCTTGATCCGGCAAACTATCCAAAGGATGGTGGAGAAAGCTTTGAACAGCTATTTGCGAGAACAGGAGAATTCCTGAAAGAGGTTGTAAAACCACAATTAGACGAAGGAAAAGATGTCCTGATTGTCGGACATGGAGCTATGAATTCCAGTATCATCTGTCAGGTCAAAGGGATCCCGTTGTCAGAATTCTGGAGCGCAGGAATCGAGAACTGCAAACTAAAATGTATACTATAAATAATATTCAAAAATCCAAACAAACAAAAACGCACATTTCGTTCAATAACAAATGAGGAGATATTTGAAATGAAGACCTACAACTTCTACGGCTGGGAACAGGCAACCGTTCCTGCCATAACAAACAAATATAACGGAATCCATACCCCACAGGATCTGTACGACAGATTATCTGATATCTGGTGTGCTGATACCTGCGCACCAAGACTGCGTGACGGCTGGACACCGGAGAATAAAACCTTGGGGCAGTGCTCTATCACAGCATTTCTGGTTCAGGACATCTTTGGCGGCAAAGTATATGGCATCCTGCGTCCCGGCGGAAACTATCATTGCTATAACGATGTCAACGGTCATATATTTGACCTGACCAGTGAACAGTTTGGTAATGAGACTCTTTCTTATAAGAACAATCCTGAGCAGTTCCGTGAAATACATTTTGCAAAAGAAGAAAAACATTTAAGATATGAATATCTGAAACAACAACTGGCATGCTTAAACCAGCAATCCACTTGCTGATTTTCGTAAGATCAGGTATGCTGAAAAATAAATATGACATCTGAGAAAGGAACCCGGACTATGATAGGTTTAATCGTTGCTCGTTCAAAAAATAATGTAATCGGAAAAAATGGACAGATCCCATGGCGGATCAAAGGAGAACAGAAACAGTTTAAAGAACTGACAACAGGGAATACTGTGGTTATGGGACGTAAGTCATATGAAGAGATCGGACATCCTCTCCCGAACCGAATGAATATCGTTGTATCAAATACTGCCAATTACTCCGGCGAAAACCTGCTTACCGTTCATTCTTTACAGGAAGCTCTTGATGCTGTAAAAGAGGGAAATGTCTATATCTCCGGTGGATACGGGCTGTTCAAAGAAGCACTTCCATTGGTTGATACCATGTATATCACAGAAGTTGATACTGTCGTTGAAGACGGAGATGTCTTCTTCCCAGAATTCAACGCAGATGAATTCGATATTACAACCGGTGAATCCGGCGGTGACGACATTACATTTACCCGTATGACCTACACCCGCAAGAAACTGTAAACAAGGACAACCCATATGAATACACAGACAACAAATGAAAATCCTCTCGGCTCTCAGCCCGTAAAAAAATTATTAATGCAATTTGCCATTCCAAGTATAGTAGCCATGCTGGTTAGCTCTCTTTATAACATTGTTGACCAGTTTTTCATTGGGCGAAATGTCGGCGAACTTGGTAATGCTGCGACCAATATTTCATTTCCACTTTCCATATCCTGTATCGCGATCGCTCTGCTGTTCGGCATCGGCGGCGCATCTGCTTTTAATCTGGCTATGGGAAAAGGAGAAAAGGAAAAAGCTGTTTATTATATCGGCAATTCCGCTGTTATGCTCTTTGGCTGTGGTGTGATTTTAACTACGATCACCCTGCTGTTCTTAGAGCCTCTGCTCCGCTTCTTTGGATCTCCCGACAATGTACTTTCCTATGCAAAAACTTACACAGGCATTGTTGCAATCGGATTTCCTTTTCTGATCCTCACAACCGGAAGCGGTCATCTGATCCGAGCTGATGGGAGACCGAAGATCAGCATGATCTGTAACCTCACCGGAGCCGTGATCAATACGATCTTAGATGCACTGTTTGTATCCGTTCTTCAGATGGGTATGGCAGGTGCAGCCATCGCAACCGTTATCGGTCAGGTAATCTCCGCCGGTCTTGTCATCTGGTTTTTATCCCACTGCAAGACTGTAACGATAAGAAAAAAACATCTCCGCATCAGCAGATCGATCATAGCAAGAGTCTCATCCCTTGGTACTGCTCCTTGCAGCAACCAGCTTGCCATGATGATCGTACAGATCATTATGAACAAATCTCTCAAATACTATGGCTCCCTTTCTATCTATGGCGAAGCAATCCCTATCGCCTGTGCCGGAATCATCACAAAAGTAAACCAGGTATTCCTATCCCTGATCATCGGTATATCACAGGGCTTACAGCCGATCACCAGCTATAACTATGGTGCAGGGAAATACAAACGGGTGAAATCTGCCTATCTGTTTGCTTCTACCTGTGGATTTGTGATCGCGCTTATTGCATTTCTGCTGTTCCAGTTTGTGCCAAGGCAGATCATATCCATTTTCGGAAACGGCTCCGAAAGCTACTTTCAGTTTTCAATCAGCTATTTTCGTATTTTTCTGTTCTTTACGTTTATAAACTTTATGCAGCCGATCACTTCGAACTTCTTTACATCGATTGGCAAACCGAAAAAAGGAACATTCCTGTCATTGACCAGACAGATCCTGTTCCTTCTACCATTATTAATTATTCTGCCGCTTTTTATGAGCATTGATGGCATTATGTATTCTGGTCCGATCGCCGATGGACTTGCCGGAGCGGTCGCCATTTTCATGGTCTGGAATGAATTCCGCACCAAATCTTTCCGCTAAAAAGATTAAACCGTCTCCAGCCCTTTATCAGGGTTAAAGACGGTTTTTATCAACACATTTTGTTCTATAACTCACAATGGTCTTTATATATGATGATATCACCAGACACCGTTCACACAGGCAAGTTTACTTTTTACTCACACATCGGGAAACGGACAATAAAGCGGGTGCCGATCTCCGGACGGGAAACGACCTGGATCGTGCCGGAATGAGCATCGATGATCCATTTGGCGATAGACAAACCAAGGCCGGAACCGCCGGTCTCGCCATTTCTCGCTTCGTCCGACCGGTAGAATCGTTCAAAGATATGAACGACATCTGACGATTCCATTCCGATTCCCTCATCCTGTATCATATAACTGACATAACCGGATTCCAGCATAACTCCTAATATAATATCCGCATCATCCGAAGAATACTTTGCCGCATTCTGTACAAAGATCCGGATGGACTGTTTGATCATGGCTATATCACCTGTCATATATGCAGGATCTGTTCCACGGAACAGATAGCGGTGCTTCCCATCGATCATCTGGGATTCCTCCCAGACCTCACTGACCATCTGATTCAGATCCAGTTTCACTTTATTCAAGGTATTTCTTCCGCTGTCACCCCGCGCAAGGAACAGAAGCTGTTCTACCAGTTCTTTCATATGCTGGGACTCATTCTTAAGGGCTTCGATGGATTCTGTCAGAACCTTTTCATCCTCTTTTCCCCATCGATCCAGCATATTCACATATCCCTGGATCACAGCAATAGGTGTCCGAAGCTCATGTGACGCATCCGATACAAACCGTACCTGCCGCCTTTCATTTTCTTTCATATTCCGAAGCAGATTATTCAATGCGATCTCGATACTTTTCAGTTCCTTGTCACCGGTATGGATTCCCTGTTCGGCATCATCCGGAGAAATATGTGATATTGCCTGTTCCAGATGAGCCATCTGGTCCCGAGCGATCGTTTCTGTCGTCTTCGAATCAGAATGCTTCTTCCGATCCTCCATACCATTTTGCTCAAATGACATCTTACTGATCTGTTCTGCTTTTACCGCCAGATCATTTAACGGCTTCAGCTTTCTTCTGACAACAGAAGTCCGGAATAACGCAAAGAACAACACAAATCCCTCTGCCGATAACAGTATGATTCCCGGCACAGCTGCCAGATCCCTTACATCCCGAAAATCATATGCATATGATTTCCGGTCACTTCCATCGATCACATATTCCAGTGTATGCTTTTCTTGATTGACATTAAAATAATAATGCTCACCTGTTACCTGATCCGGAAGCTTTGTTGTACACCAGTACATCCATGTTCCCATAATAAGAAGGGCAATGATAATATTGATTCCTATTACATTGCCCACTTCCTTCAGCCAGAAGCTGATATTTATTTTTCTCGCAATCGAGGTCACTCTCTTATTTTCATTCATCTGTGATACCTTTTCTTCTACATTCTTACATCCATACATGCACAGCTCTGGCTCGCGCCCTGCTCTCAAAAACAAATATTTCATGTATGCATTGCGAACTAATCAAGATGGCAATTCCACGCACTGTATTCAAAGCAGACATCCGACGATATCCTGCAGCCTTTATGCCAGTCTGTATCCTTACGATTCTCGGATCACATATCCAACCCCACGGACAGTTGTGATCAGCTTGATCCCAAACCGGTCATCAATCTTCGTACGAAGATAACGGACATATACGTCTATGATATTTGTCTCACCGACATACTCATAACCACAGACAATATTCATCAGCTTTTCCCGATCCATGACGATATTCTTATTCTCCATCAGCGTATGCAGCAGTTCAAATTCCCGATTGGTAAGCTCCACCGGTTCTCCCGCCACCATAACCTCATGCCGGTCAGTATCCAGGCTGACTCCATGGATCTCTAGCTTATGTGTCTCCTGCCGGTCTGTGCTTTTCCGCTTCAGCGCTACACGGATACGAGCCAGAAGTTCTTCGATCGCAAATGGCTTCGTAATGTAATCATCCGCTCCCGCATCCAGCCCGGACACCTTATCCATTACTGCATCTCTTGCAGTGAGCAGCAGGATCGGAACATTATTTCCTTCTTTACGAATACGGCGAAGAACCTCCAGACCATTTAGCCTTGGAAGCATAACATCCAGCACGATCAAGTCAGCATGTTCTGATAGTGCCAGATCCAAACCTGTCCGCCCGTCAAATGCCTTTATTACTTCATAGCCTTCATGAACCAATTCCAGCTCTACAAATCTGGCAATCTTTTCTTCATCCTCTACAATCAAAATCTTCCGGCTCATCTCTACTCCTTGTTGTGACGATTTATTTTAAGGGAGTATCTTGAGTACCTATGTCCCTTAAAATAAATCTGTGTATTGTAAATTAATCTCTCACATTAGTTCTTGTTAATGTCTGTCTTAATAGTTTCTACCGTATCCGCAACCTTGTCACAGGCACTGTTCAAATCTACATTGATATTATCGATTCCTGCGAAATGGTATCTGCATTCACAGAATAAACCGACCACTAATAATGGAATCGTGATCCAGAATGCGAAGATGATCGCAAGTATCAATACCAGAACAGGTACATTCACCATAGTGCTGCCACGTCTTTCTATGATGAACTTGGAATCCACGCTTTTCTTTAAAAGTCTTCCACACCAGGAAAAAAATTGATCCATCATCTGACCAAAGGTCTTTTTATTGCAGTCTCTGGTATATTCCTGCTGTGCCTGTTCGAATTCTGTTGATGTCTGCTGTGCCTGTTCCGTCGTGTAACTGGTTACCTCCGGTGCTTTCACCTTACCGTTCTTTTCCAGATAAATAATCGCATCCAGCACATCATAATTCGTTGCTTCCAAAGCTGCCTTGGCTTCTTCATAGCTGACACCTGTTTTTTCTCTTATCTTTTCTACTTTTTCTAAATTATCCATATCTTTTTCCTTCTTTCTCTATTCTCTCCTCAGCTGATGGTTTTACTATACCAGCCACGAATTAATCTAAAATAGGAGAAAGATTAAAATCAGATTAATAAATTAACCTTCTATTTCAATGCAGCTTTCTCGATCGAATAGCTTCCGATCAACTCATCATCTTCATCATAAACAGCAAATTCACCAGTCAGCGTTGTCATTGCTTTCACGTCGGACACGTCACAGAATAAGGTTGCATATGTATGCCCCATTGCATCTGCCACATAAGAAATTTCCTCTTCTTTTCCATTTACAAGAACTGTGTCAAATGTTGCCTGTATCTTTTTATCCGTTTTATTGTAAACCTCAAATGCCAGTACTTGTTCTGCGTCATCGCCATCACTGTCATTCTCAATTCCAATATAAGATACTGTAACCTTGTCATTATCAAGAATCGTTACAGCTCCCTCTTTTACGGTATATTCCTTTGTATCATCTTTTTCATTTGAAAGGGCAACGTCATCGATCTCATATGTACCGATCGTATAACCTTCCATGTCATCCACACATACAATACCAGTCAAAGCAGCCGGCGCTGCATCACAATCCACCAGACAAATCTGATCCTCACTTGTCTGTGCTTCCACATCCAGTCCAAACATTGGCTGAAGCGTCTCTCCATCAACCACTACATCACTGAAATACACATTTACCATCTGATCATCCGATTTATTTGTAATCGTAAACATCATTCCATGAACTTCCGGATCATATCCATTATATACCAGTGCAATCTGATCATTATCCAGCACTTCTACTGCAACCGTTCCATCCTCTGCCGTTGTTATCTCTTCGGAGGTCTGCTGCTTTTTATCTCCGCATCCGGATACAAGCCCTGCCAGAATACACAAACCTGCCGCCAGAATACAATGTCCTCTTTTCATAATCATTTATCCTCCACATTTCTTTCAAAACCAGAACCCATCCGCTTTATCCTTAACCGATGCGCCCTATTATAAAACAAAACCGCACCCCGTATATCCCAGGCAGTCACCATAACCCGGTACAAACACAGGTTCTGGTTCGTTGCTTACACACAATAAGGATATACAGTGTGCAGTTTCATTATTTTTTATTCTTCCGTCTTCTGTTCGTCTAAAACTGTAATGTCAATACCAAGCTCTTTGAGCTGAGCCTCATCCACATAGTCCGGAGCATTTGTCATCAGGCAGGATGCATCCTTTACCTTAGGAAATGCGATCACATCACGGATAGAATCCTGTTTTGCCATAAGCATGACCAGACGATCCAGTCCATAAGCCAGTCCTGCGTGAGGTGGTACTCCATATTTGAATGCGTCTAACAGGAAACCAAATCTTTCATACGCCTGTTCCCTTGTAAATCCAAGACATTCAAACATCTTCTCCTGAATATCATCCTGATGGATTCTGACAGATCCACCACCAATCTCGTTACCATTTAATACGATATCATAGGCCTTTGCACGAACCTTACCCGGATCTGTATCAATGATCGCCAGATCCTCTTCCATCGGCATGGTAAATGGATGGTGCATAGCTGTGAAACGGTTCTGTTCATCTGACCACTCAAGAAGTGGAAATTCTGTGATCCATACGAATTCAAATACATTCTTGTCAAGCAGTCCCATCTGGTCTGCAAGGTGGCAGCGGAGTGCTCCAAGTGTATCCCATACAACCTTGTTCTTATCTGCTGCAAATAATAACAGGTCGCCTGGCTTACCATCCATAGCAGCAACTAAAGCAGCCATCTGCTCATCCGTCATGAATTTTGCGAAGGAGGATTTTAATGTGCCGTCCTCCTGGATCGCCACATAAGCCAGACCCTTTGCACCGTAGCCCTTAGCAAACTCAACCAGTGCATCGATCTTCTTACGAGGCATATGACCCTGTCCCTCTGCATTGATACCGCGGACAGAACCACCATTCTCCAGAGCACTCTTAAATACAACAAACTCACAATCTTTTACGACATCGGATACGTTCTTTAATTCCATACCAAAGCGCAGATCCGGCTTATCGGAGCCGAAGCGGTCCATAGCCTCCT
>ERZ773168.2223-NODE-2223-length-15099-cov-3.580364_pt1 | contig 15099 bp, 8 predicted proteins | sample MGYA00511261_ERZ773168 | MGnify/ENA primary metagenome ERZ773168 (study PRJEB29015, sample SAMEA2737855) | human gut metagenome | biome: human gut; feature: human-associated habitat; material: faeces | place: China | collected 2012 ... | reverse complement strand
CGCCGACGGTCTGCAACTTGACGAACCACAGCTATTTTAACCTCAACGGCTACTATTCCGGCAGCGTGCTGGATCACCTGGTAACCGTGGACGCCGACCAATATCTGGAAACCGATGCCCAAAGCATTCCCACGGGCCGTCTGCTGCCCGTGGCAGGTACGCCGATGGACTTTACGACCGAAAAACCGCTGGGCCGCGACATTGACGCCGACTTCCAAACGCTGAAGGACTGCCGCGGCTACGACCACTGTTATGTCATCCGCGGTGAGGGTCTGCGCCGTGCCGCTTACATTAGAAGCCACGAATCCCTTGTCAGTTTGGAAGTGCTGACTACCCAGCCCGCCATGCACCTTTACTCCGGCAACAACCTGGCATCTGTCACACCCCGCAAGCATGGGGTCCACCCCTATGGCCTGGGTTATGACCCTTTGCGCCCCTATGTTGCCCGTGACGCTCTCTGCCTGGAGACGGAGGGCTTCCCCGATGCCCCGAACCACCCGAACTTCCCAAGCACGCTGCTGCTGCCCGGCAAACCGTATGACGCGCAGACGGTTTATAAGGTCGGTTTCTACGAAAGCTGAAAGCTGTCTTTTATAAGCGGGTATAGGGTATAAATAAACGCAAAAGGCTGTCCGATTTGCCGTCGGACAGCCTTTTTTGTTTAGAGATTGCGCACGGCAAACCACGCGAATGCGGCTTCGCTGCCGCTCCTTGTGCCGTTTGCGCTGGAGTACATGCCCACAGTGCAGCCTGTAAAGCCGCCTGCGGACTCGGTGCTGTAGGGGCGCAGGTCGACGGCATCGGCCAGGCAGGCGGTGATGCCGCCCACCGCATAGTACACGGCCATATGCAGCCCGCGGGCGACAAACCGCAGGGTCAGCGGCCCGGCGGGGATGGACTGCTCGGCCAAAATTTTGTCTTTGTTGTTTTCACAGGTCGTCAAGCGCAGGGCAAAACCATCGTCTGTAAGCACTTTTTCGTCCCGCAGGTGGGCAAAGCTGCTCTGCACATAGGCAAGGCCCGCAGTCTCAAATTGTGTGCGTGGCGTGAAGTCCAACTGCGTCTCTGCCTGCCAGTCCACTCCACAGACGCGCAACGCCGCGTAGGCGGGCGTGTGCAGGTCATGTAGGGCGGCAGGCAAAAGCGGCAGCAGAAGGCGTCCGTCGGCCTGCCACGGCACAGGCCCGCGCAGCGTTAGAAACTCCGGCGGCAACTCCGGCGTAGGGAAAGTGTATACCAAAGGCGTCTCTGCAGTGCGTTCTTCCGGCAGGGGCACCGGGAACGTTTCCTCCAACTTTCCGACGCCCGGATTCACAACAGGCCAGCCGTTTTGCCACTCCACGCGGGCTAAGAATGTTTCGCGGCCCATAAGGGTATGACCGCCGCAGGGGCGCATTCCCAGCATAACCATATACCAGTTTCCCTCCGCATCGGCGACAAGGTCACCATGTCCAACACAGGTCACGGGGTACTGTGAGCCCAAGTGGCGGTGGGTCAGAACAGGATTGTTCGGATTGCCGGCATACGGGCCAAAAACGTGTTTGCTGCGTGCTACCGATACACTGTGGTTTGGCCCGGTGCCGCCCTCAGCGATCATCAAGTAATACATCCCGTCCTTTTTATAGAGGTGTGGACCTTCGGGCCAGATGACATCCCGCAGCGCACCTTTCCACAAAGCATGGCTCTCCCCCGTCAGCCGCATCGTGGTCAAGTCCAATTCCTGCGCCCAAATTTCCCAATCGCCTCCGTATTGCTCGCCTGCGGGATTAGGGCGGTTTCCCACATAATAGCAGCGGCCATCGTCGTCAAACAGCAGGCTTGGGTCGATACCTTGGGCGACGTCGCCCAGCCAATACGGCTCCGACCACGGGCCTGCGGGGTCTTGGGCGGTCACGATGAAGTTTCCACCACCAGAAATATTCGTTGTTATGAGATAAAATGTGCCGTCATGGTAGCGCAGTGTCGGCGCATAGATGCCACGGGAGTGGCGGCAGCCGTCCAGCGGCAGCTGCGAGGGCCGCGTCAGCACATTGCCGATCTGCCGCCAGTGGGCCAGGTCGCGGCTGTGGAAGATCGGCACGCCCGGGAAGTAGGCGAACGTCGAGTTCACGAGGTAAAAATCGCGCCCCACCGCGCAGATTGATGGATCTGGATAGAATCCGGGTAGGATAGGATTGTGTACAATCGTCATACCAAATTTTCCTCTTTCTCTTTATAGTCCCACCACGTGCCGCACACGCCTTCCAGCACGCTGCCGCAGGCCCAGGGCATCAGTGCAAACCAGGTGCTGGCGGGGCTGCCGTCGGGGTAGGTCTGCACCAGCAGGCCCTCGCAGTGGCAGAACCGCTCGGACATCCAGCCCGCGCGGCCGTAGTCGTACTCGCGGTCAAAGGTGTTGAAGGTCTGCAGCGACCAGCCCACCGTGTCGCGCAGGCGGGACTCAATGTAGGCGTCGGGGCGGCGGCGCAGGTAGTAGAGCATCTCGTCGGCGACCGTGCAGGACATGGGGTGGATGTGCGGTTTTGCCACCGACGTGATGCTGCCGCCGCAGCTCGACCAGCCCAGGCGGGACAGCGGCGGAACCTGCACGGGCACATTGTAGCAGAATTTAAAGCTGTACTCATAGCACAGTGCATCCCGCAGGTGGTCGAGATAGACGGCCTTGCCCGTCAGCTCGTGCAGCAGCCGCACGGCGCGGAGGTAGGCCAGCACGCCCTCGCTGTCCACGGCCTTGCTGGTATCCGGCGGGCCGCCGTAACACTCGGCGCGGCGGATAAAGGCGTCGTAGTAGTGCGCCTCGCTGCGCTCCATGGCGGGCAGGTCGGCGGTGTCGCCCGTCAGCTGCATCAGCGCAGCCTCAGCGGCCAAGCACCAGGCGCTGCCCAGGGAATCGTATTCCAACCCTGCGCCCGTTTGCTCCGACAGGGTAAACGGGTACTCGCCGTCGCCGTTGCGGGCCGCCGCCAGCCGCGGCACCACACCCTGCACAAAGGCGAGCCAGTCGGGGTGGTCGATGCCGTGGGCGGCCTCGAGCCGATAGGCCTTTACTATATAGTAGAGCGTCTGCCCAATCAGATATCCCGAGTGCCCGCCCGTGTACATGCCGTCGAACCACCAGCCGCGGCAGCTCCAGCCGTGTTCGGCGTCCCAGGTCTCATTGGGCAGGCCGCAGCGCGGGTCCAAGGAGTTCTGCACGATGTTATCGATGCAGGCAAGGGCCGCGGCGCGGATCGTTTCATCCCCCAGGCGGTGCGCCGCCTGCAGGCAGGGCAGGGCGGCGGACAGGCCGTTGGTCCAGCTGATGGAGAAGATCTTGTTCTGCTCATAGCTGCCGTCCGAGCGCTCTTTGGTGATGCCGACATAGTTTTTATCGTCGGGCAGCCAAGCGTCGCGGGTAACGGCCCCGGCCAGCAGCTCTGCCGCGTGGGAGGGGGTCGTGCCGGGGCGCGGCGGCGTGTGCCACAGCCCATAGACGGCCTCCAGCGCCGCGTACAGCGTGCGCTCGCCATCAACTGCGACAAAATCATAGAGGTACAGCGGGAAGGCAACGCTCTCCCCCGCCGCCAGCGTCAAGCGGTTTTCACCCATCGGGGCGCGGGGCTTGATGTTGTGGGACTGCACAAACAGCCAGGGCGCATTTTCGTACCCCAGCGTGTAGCCGACACTGCCCGTGTTCAGTGAGCAGGTAAAGCCTGCAAACTGTGCGAACGTCCCCGCCCTGCCGGGCTGCCAGGGTTGCAGCACGCCGTTTTGGCGCACGAAATATGGCGCAGCCGAGAGCCCATACCACCGTCCGCCGTCCAGCAGGAAGGCTGCGGGATGGCTGAGGCGATCAGCGCGAACCATCCACCAAGGCGATGCGGGAAACTCCGGTGTACCTGCCCGCAGCCTTGGGTAGCGGTTGTCGACGCGGAGCGAGGCCTCGCCGCGGTTGCGGCCGTAGAGGAAGCCGGGCAGGAAAAACCGCGGTGCATCGTGGGCGGCGCGGTATTCCAGCTTGACGACACCGCGCCACGGGGCGTCGGCGGTGTTGGTCAGCGTCACCTGCCAGACCGCCGGATCAGCCAAAGTCGAAACGCCGTGGTCATAGGCAAAGTCCAGCGTCAGCGGCGTTTCAGCCAGCGGGCGGTAGTCCTCATCGTCCGCCGACCGGGCCGTGCAGGCAAATTGTATCGACATAGGTTCCTCCTCCTTTTATATAGAGCGCCTTACAGCGGCCAGATGCGGTATTGACCGCTGAGGGCCAACAGAGCGAAGAAGTACAGGCAGTTGTCGTAATAGCGGTGTGGGCCATCCCGCAGGGGCGTGTTCCAGAAACGGCGCACGCAAACCTCGGCGTTGGGGCCGCCCGCCGCCAGGCTCGCCTGGGCGTTGGTGGCCGTGATGGCCACGGGGTGCAGGGCCTCCCCGGGCAGCGGTGTGCCATCGATCTCCCAGATGCCGTTTGTGCGGCCGCACAGCGTCTCGCAGAAAAATTTTTGCAGCCGCTCGGCGTTTTCGGCCTGCCACGGGTCGGCCCCGAACCAGGCGTAGTCCAGCGCCATGTTGGCGATGGTGCGGTAGGCATCGCTGTAATACAGGTCGTGGCGCTGGTCGCGATCCGAGCGGTTGTGGGGCGTGCCGTCGTAGAGGGAATACTCGGCGCAGAGACCCGTGACCGGGTGGCACGCTTTATGGAGAAATGCGCGGCTAGCCCGGGCAGCCTCGGCCCAGAACGGGCGATCTGCCTCGTCGGCCCACAGCGAGAACAGTGTATAGAAGTGGGGCAGATGGTAGGACGGATCGGTAAAATCACACTCGGTGATAAATTTAATAAGATGGTTTTCGGGGTCCCACATCGGGCGGCCCGTGCCGGGCCTTTCGCCCTTGTGCAGGCAGCTGTGCAGGATGCGTCGGGCCATGGCGGCGTAATCATAGATTCCGCTGCCGCAGCCCCAGCGCCCCGCCGCAAAAAAGAGCGCCATGGCAAAATATTCTTCGCCGTCGGGGGCTGGGCCATTGGCGTTTGGGGTGCCGTCGGTTTGGCATGACCAGGCAAAGTACCCCGCGTTGGGGCCGTCCTGCATGTACATATAGTGCATGACCCAACTCCACAGTGCGTCAAATTCGGCCTTGTGATCAGTCTGTACGCAGAGCATCATGCCGTAGCTCATGCCCTCGGTACGGACGTCGTGGTTGCCCGTGTCCTCGATGTAGGCAAGGCCCGGCCCGGCGGGATGGTAGAAGCGGTGAGCTTCGTCCCCGTAAAAAATGGTATGAAATGTATTTTCAATGCGCACATCGATCTCCGCCTGCGCATAGCCCAGCTCCGCAAAAACATTGCGGTAGTGTGTGGGCAAGGTTACTGCTGCCATAAATCGGCCCCTTTCGTTGTTCGGTTTTGAGCCCAATATAGCAGGTTGCGGCGGCAAAATCAAGGGGGTCCCGGGCCGGATTTTATGCAGAGCAACATAAATACAACACTCCCGCGTTCAACTTATAACACGGTGTAACAGTGGAATTAAGCGCAAAAAAATGACGCATTTTGCAAGAAAAGTCCCCTAGTTTTCGGGCTTTTTCGGCTTTTGCAATGCTTATTTTGTGCTATTTTTCGGGCTGTGCAAATTTTGGCAGCGCCGAACGAGTGCAGGACGCACGCAAAATTCAGCGGTGCAAAATGCACCATTTATCCATAAAGGTGACACGAAAGTTACAATTCGCCTTTCAAATCGCACAAAAACCGTGTTTTTCTTTCTAGCATATTGCACAAAAAATTCTCAGCAAGCCCGTAAAAAGCGCAAATATTGATAAGAAACATAGCAAAAAATGAGAAGCGTGTATTCTCGGAATGCGGTATGATAATGGCAGATGATATGTTCGGCCCGCGGATAGGGCCAACAAGCACAAAACACAGACAATGCAGAAAAGAGTGAAGCAAACGGTGTTGGACAAGATCGCACCCAAAGACCCGACGGCCAAGCGTCCGGGATTTTATGTTCTGCTGGACAAACCTGTGGGCGGCCTGCCGAGCAATGACGGCGTAGGCCGCCACCCCGTTTATATCAATGGTGACCGCCTTGTAACTTTCGCCAAGATGGTCGGCGGCATTGATGACGAATCCATTCTGGAAATGCTCCGCACGGCCAAGGACTTCCGCAAGCTCGTGCACAGCGTCGGCGTCAGCATCGTCGGCGATCTGCCCGACAAGGTTGTGACGTTCACCCTCGGCTTCTCCGGGGAGCTGGGCAGTGGCGGCAGCCGCAGCAGCATGAAGATCACCACCGACGGCACCGAGCATGTCATGGTGATGGACGCGCAGCAGTGGTCCGACAGCGACGAGACGCCGCAGGAGTTCCTGTTCGAGCTCGTCAAGCCGAAGGACATCGCCACGGCCACCGTCAAGCTCTACTTGAACGACGGCTACACGGTCCCCGAGGTCGACCCCGACCCGCCCGTAGCCTTCGATACGCCCGCCTACAATGAGACGATTGCCCGCAGCTGCCTGAGCACCGGCAACAATGTTCGCATCAAGCGCGTTTTGCAGCAGCTGCGTGAGGGCAAGCCCACGACGATCGCGTTCCTGGGCGGCTCCATCACCCAGGGTGCGGGCGCAGTCCCCTCGCAGGAGTTGTGCTACGCGCACAAGACCTACGAGGCCATCTGCGAAAAGTACACCCCCGACCACGGTACCCATGTCCGCTACATCAAGGCTGGCGTCGGCGGTACTCCCTGCCAGCTGGGCATCATCCGCTATGATCGCGATATCACCCGTGACGGTGCGGTGCAGCCCGATCTGGTCATTGTGGAGTTCGCCGTCAACGATGAGGCCGACGAGACCAAGGGCTTGATGCACGAGAGCTTGATTCAAAAAATCTGGTCAGCCCCCAATGAGCCCGCCGTCGTGATGCTGTTCAGCGTTTTTGCCAACGACTGGAACCTGAAGGATCGCTTGGCTCCCATCGGTTGGCGGCATGAGCTGCCGATGGTCAATGTGCTGGACGCCGTCAGCCCGCAGTTCCGCGTTGGTGTCGGTGAGCGCAGCGTCATCACCCGCCGCCAGTACTTCTACGATGTGTTCCATCCCTCCAACAGCGGGCACCGCATCATGCGGGACTGCCTTATGTACATGCTGGATCGGCTGGACAAGCAGCAGGAAGGCCCGGCCCCCAAAGAGGTCGCCCCCTACTATGGCTTCGATTTTGCCGAAACGAAGCTGCTGGACCGCAGCGTGAACCCCTTTGATGCAGTCATCGACCCGGGCAGCTTTACCGAGACCGACACCGATCTGCAGAGCGTGCCCTTCGACTTCGAGGATGTCAACACTCCCGAGTTCCCCCACAACTGGAAGAAAGGCACCGGCGACAAACCGTTCACGATGGACATCACCTGCCGAAGCATCCAGCTCGTCTTTAAAGATTCTGGCAGCAAGGAGTTCGGCGCGGCGGCTGTCACAGTGGACGGCAAAGAGGTGGCCGTCTACGACCCGCGGCAGGCGGGCTGGACACACTGCCACGCCGCCATTATCTTAAGGGAAGAAACCGTGCAGAAGCACCACATCCAGATCAAGATGCAGGAGACCTGCACGGATAAAGTATTCACCATTTTAGGCTTCGGCGTTCTGTAAAGAGCACAGAAGAACAGGAGAAAGCATAAAGCATTATGAAGAGAACCAAGAATCCCGCTAAAGAGGCTGAGTACCGCAAGCGTGCTGCCGACCTTGTCGCGCAGATGACCCTGCACGAGAAGGTCGGCCAGATGCTGAGCTGGGCCCCCGCCATCGAGCGTCTGGGCATCCCTGCTTACAACTGGTGGAGCGAGGGCATCCACGGTATCGGCCGCGCGGGCACTGCCACCGTCTTCCCCCAGGCCATCGGCATGGCCGCCGCCTTTGACGAGGACATGATGGAGCAGGTCGGCAACGCCGTCGGCGTTGAGGCCCGCGGCAAATATAATATGTGCCGCACCCACGGCGACCGCGACATCTTCAAGGGCCTGACCGTCTGGGCTCCCAACATCAACATCTTCCGCGATCCCCGCTGGGGACGCGGCCACGAAACTTACGGCGAGGATCCGTTCCTGACGGGCCGCCTCGGCGTCCGCTTTGTTGAGGGTATGCAGGGCGATGATCCCGATTACCTGCAGGCCGCCGCCTGCGCCAAGCACTTCGCCGTTCACTCCGGCCCCGAGAGCGACCGCCATCACTTCAATGCGATCGTCTCCAAGCAGGATCTGTGGGAGACCTACCTGCCCGCGTTCCGCGCACTGGTCAAAGAGGCCGGCGTCGAGGCCGTCATGGGTGCTTACAACCGCACGAACGGCGAGCCCTGCTGCGGCAGCAAGACCCTGCTGAAAGACATCCTGCGTGACAAGTGGCAGTTTGACGGCCACGTCACTTCCGACTGCTGGGCCATCAAGGACTTCCACACCGGCCACATGGTCACCGACGGCCCCGTTGAGTCCGTCGCGCTGGCCGTCAACAACGGCTGCGACCTGAACTGCGGCGACCTGTACGTCTATTTGGAGCAGGCCGTCGCCGAGGGCAAGGTTTCCGAAGAGAAGATCGACGAGAGCCTGACCCGCCTGTATGTGACCCGCATGCGTCTGGGTATGTTTGACGCCGAGGATCAGGTTCCTTATAATAAGGTTGGCTACGACGTTGTCGACAGCGCCGAGATGAAGGCCCTGAACCTGAAAGTCGCCGACAATATCATGACGCTGCTGAAGAACGACGGCACGCTGCCGCTGGACAAGTCCAAGCTGCACACCGTCGGCGTCATCGGCCCCAATGCCGACAGCCGCAAGGCACTGCTGGGCAACTATGAGGGCACTGCCTCCCGCTACACCACCGTGCTGGAGGGCATTGAAGATTACCTCGGCGACGACGTGAAAGTCCGCTATTCCCAGGGCTGCCACCTCTACGCCGACAACATCCACGGCCTGGCTGAGTCCAACGAGCTGCTGAGCGAGGTCAAGGGTGTCTGCGAGGAGAGCGATGTCGTCATCGCAGTCCTCGGTCTGGATTCCGGCCTGGAGGGCGAGGAGGGCGACAAGGGCAACCAGTTCGCCAGCGGCGACAAGCCGAACCTGAAGCTCCCCGGCCATCAGGAGGAAGTCCTGAAAGCCTGCGTCGAGAGCGGCAAGCCCGTGGTCCTCGTTCTGCTGGGCGGCAGCGCACTGGCTGTCAACTACGCGGACGAGCACGCGAACGCCATCCTCGAAGCCTGGTATCCCGGTGCCCGCGGCGGTGAGGCCGTGGCCCGCGCCCTGTTCGGCGAGACGAACCCGCAGGGCAAGCTGCCCGTCACCTTCTACCACAGTGACCGCGATTTGCCGGAGTTCACCGACTACGCGATGAAGGGCCGCACCTACCGCTACATGGAGAAGGAAGCCCTCTATCCGTTCGGCTACGGCTTGTCCTACACGAAGTTCGGCTTCAAGGACGCTGCACTGAGCGCAAACGAAGCAGGTGCCGACGGTCTGGATGTGACCGTGAGCGTCACGAACGAGGGTGCCGTCGCGGGCCGCGAGAGCGTAGAGGTCTACGTCAAGGCCGAGCGCGAGAACACCCCGAATGCCCAGTTGAAAGGTCTGGTCAAGGTCGACCTGCAGCCCGGTGAGACAAAGCAGGTCAAAATCCATCTGCCGCTGGCAGCCTTCGCCCTCTGCGATGCGGAAGGCACGCCGATCGTCGAGGCAGGCAGCTACAGCGTTTACGTCGGCGCTTCTCAGCCCGACGCCCGCAGTGTGGCGCTGATGGGTCAGGCCCCCGCAAAACTGACCGTCACCCAGTCCGCGACACAGGCCCTTGACCTGTGATCGAAATTAGGAAGGAGAGACAGAACCATGCCTAATACCGCGCAGAAAGACGCTTCGACGGCCACTGTCAAGAAGCAGGGCGCCGCGCTGAAGCACATTCAAAAGTACTGGCAGTGGTACGCAATGATGTTCATTCCCATTGTGTACTACATCGTGTTCCGCTATATCCCGATGTTCGGCAACATCATCGCGTTCCGCCGCTACCGCGCCGGCAGCAGCATCTTCGGCGATGAATGGAGCGGCCTGAAGTACTTCAACCAGTTCATGAAGGATCAGAACTTCTGGCGTGCGTTCAAGAACACACTGCTGTTGAACTTCAAGTATCTGATCATCAGCTTCCCGCTGACGCTGATCTTCGCCCTGTTGTTGAACGAGGTCAAGAATGTTCACTTCAAGAAGATTGTGCAGACGATCTCCTACCTGCCCCACTTCATCTCAATGGTCATTGTCGCGGGCATGGTCCGCGAGATTCTGTCCACCAGCGGCCCCATCAACAACCTGATCGTCAAACTGGGCGGCGAGGCAATCACCTTTATCTCCCTACCTGAGTGGTTCACCACGATCTTCGTCACGACTGGCGTGTGGCAGGGCCTTGGCTGGGGCACCATCCTCTATCTGGCTGCCATGTCCGGCATCAACCCTGAATTGTACGAGGCCGCTGAGCTGGACGGTGCAAACCGCTTCCAGCAGTGCCTGCACGTTACCATCCCCGCCATCCTGCCCACCATCTCCACCCTGTTGGTCCTGAACATCGGCAGCCTGTGCGGTTCCGCCGCTTTCGAGAAGGTTTTCCTGCTGTACACGCCCACCACCTACGAGACGGCCGATATCATCGGCACCTACGTCTACCGTATGGGCCTTGGCTCCGGCAACTACAGCTACGCAACGGCCGTCGGCCTGTTCCAAGGTGTCATCAACCTGGTCCTGCTCACGGTTGCCAACAAGGTCTCCTCTTGGCTGACCGGCAGCGGTTTGTGGTAATTAGGAGGATAAAACAATGGCAAAAGCAAACACTATGGGCCCCATGAAGATCAAGGAATCCGCCAGTTACCGCGTGTTCAAGGTCTTTAACGCCATCATCCTGACGCTGATCAGCGTTGCGATGCTCTACCCGTTCCTGTACTTGGTCGCCCAGTCCTTCTCCTCTACGGAGGCGATCGTTGCAGGCGAAGTCGGCCTGATCCCGAAGGACTTCAACATCTCCACATATAAATACGTCATCACCGACGGCAAGTTCATCCCCTATTACGGCAACACCATTGTGTACTCCATCATTGGCACGGTCTGCGCTCTGCTGTTCAGCGCCCTGCTGGCCTATCCCCTTTCCAAGGCGGAGCTGTACGGCGGCAAGGCAATCAACAAGTTCATCATTTTCACGATGTACTTTGGCGGCGGCATGATCCCCAACTACATTTTGATGGTTTCCTTGGGTCTGCGCGATACCGTGGCATCCTTCATCCTGCCCGGCATGATCTCCACCTACTACGTCATCCTGATGCGTTCCTTCTTCCTCACTCTTCCCCGTGAGCTGGAAGAAGCCGGCGAGATCGACGGCCTGGACAAGTGGGGCGTGTTCTGGCGCATCGCCATCCCCCTGTCCAAGCCCATCATTGCCACCATGACACTGTTCTACGTCGTCCAGTACTGGAACGACTGGTTTGATGCTTTCCTATACTTGGATACGACCACGAAATGGCCCGTTGCCTACTATCTGCGCCAGCTCATCAGCAGCGCTTCCGGCACAAGTGCTGATGCAGGCGACGCCATGCAGATCGCTTCCAACATCAAGTCCTGCGCCATGGTGCTGACGTCCGCTCCCATCATTTGCATCTACCCCTTCATCCAGAAGTATTTCGTGCAGGGCATGATGCTGGGCGGCGTTAAGGGCTAACGTTTTCGCGTTAGTGCTCTGCGTCCCGTTTTTCCACTGTCTTAAAACCGACGCCGACTCCGGCGCCGGATGAAAGAAAACACCTGTTTTCCCAGGGCCTTCCGGGGAGCAGGAAAAAACGTAATGGAGGTTACGAAACATGAAAAAGCTCACATCCCTCGTGCTGGCTACCGGCATGGTGCTGTCTCTGGCTGCCTGCGGCGGCTCCGGCAGCTCCACGGCTGCAAGCACCACCAACACCGGTGACAGCACTGCTACCACCGACACCGCTGCTGCGGACGAGTCGAACCTCGGCTATGAGTACGGCGAGCACTTCCACTCTGACGAGCCTGTCACCTACACGATGTTCTTCAACGACAACCCCGCCTATCCCATGAACGACAAGTGGATCAGCGAGGGCGTCTTTAAGGCCATTGAGGATGCCACCAACGTCCATCTGGAACTGACCGTCGTTGACAACTCCAACTACACCGATAAGGTTTCCTTGGCCGTTTCTTCCGGCACTTCCCCCTACATCATCCCCAAGATCTACTCTGAAACTGCGTATGTCACCGGCGGCGGCGTTGTCCCCGTTTCCGACTATGTCCAGTATATGCCCAACTACTCCAACTTCGTCGAGGAGTACAACATGCAGGACGACTTGGCCACCATCACGCAGGCCGACGGCAAGTACTACCGCCTGCCCGGCCTGAAGGAGACCTCTCTGCAGGATTACACCTTCCTCATCCGCAAGGACATTTTTGACGCTGCCGGCTACGATGTCGCCGAGCTGGAAAAGGATTGGACCTGGGACGAGTTCGCCGACGTGCTGATCGGCGTCAAGCAGTACATGGTCAAGCAGGGCATGTGCGGCGAGAATGACTACATCTGGTCCGATATGTGGTGCGGCCAGACCTCCGGTTACGGTCAGGGCGGCAACCTGCTGAAGCTGCTGGGTGCCTCCTACGATATCAACACCGGCTGGGCCATCACCACCAACTACGGTCTGGTCTATGACGCCGACAGCGATTCCTTCGTTGACGGCTCTGTCTCCGACAATTACAAGCAGGCCTACACTGTCCTGCAGAAGCTCGTCCAGAACAAGGTTCTTGACCCCGAGACCTGGACCCAGGATGACGACACCGCGCTGAACAAGTTCTACCGCGGCGAGACCGCCATCATGTCCACTAACCGTGCCCAGTACGCCACCCAGGACTCCAAAATCAAGGAGCAGCTGGGCGAGGGCAACTACGAGCTGTACCGTACCCTCGTTCCCATCGGCACATCCGACTATCAGGCCGAGAACCAGCGCCTTGAGTGCGGTATCATGATCTCTTCCAACGCTCTGAAAGAGCTGGGCGAGGACGAGTTCATCAAGATGATGCGCTTTGTTGACTGGCTGTGGTACTCTGACGAGGGCCTGACCCTGACCAAGTGGGGCAAAGAGGGCGAGACCTACACCGTCACCGACGGCACCTACAGCCTGACCCCCGGTTACTACTGCAACGGCCTGTCCATCGCACAGACCTCCGACGATCAGATCGACCTGCGTGAAGAGCTGGGCTACGCCTGCGGCAACTTCATGTATTCCGGCAACACCGAGCTGCTGACCAGCAACTTCAGCGAGGATCTGCGTGACTTCTACGACCGTCAGGGCCAGTACCGCAAGCTGCGCCCGCTGGATCCCACTGTCACCTTCGACGAGGACCAGATGGAGATGCTGAACCTGTGGGGCACCCCCATGACCGATACCGTCAACGCTTGGACCTGCAAGTTTGCTATGAACCAGGCTGACATCAACAACGATTGGGATACCTACGTTGCTGAGGTCGAAGCCCAGAACATGCAGAACATCGTTGATATGTACAACGACACCTACAACGCAAGCAAGTAATTTGTTTGGAAACTGACTGTCCCTGCGACAGTGATGCAACTGCCGGGGGCAGCCTCACGTAACAACATGGGGCTGCCCCCGGTTTGCTGTTTATGGTACGCAAGTACCGCGCCCCGGTGACGGGGCGCACCGTGTGTGCCCGACACGGCCATGTCGGACCTGCACGGCACTTCCCGTCACATCCCCTTACCCTTATTAAAAGGAGCTGTTCCTTATGAAACGCACCGATTTCAGCGTCGACTGGCTGTTTGCCGCCTGCGCGCCGGATACCGAGCTGCTGCCTTGGAACGCGCAGTTCACCCCCGTCGACCTGCCCCACGATTGGCAGATTCGCCACGCGGACGATCTGTACCGCGACGGCACGCTGTTCTACCGCAAATATTTCTTTGTCACTGCCGAACCCGGCACCCGCCGTATGCTCTGGTTTGGCGGGGCTTACATGGATACGACCGTTTTCGTCAACGGCACCGAGGTCGGCCAATGGAAATACGGCTACACGTCGTTCTGGTTCGACATCACCGACGCGCTGCATGAGGGCCAGAACGAGGTTCTTGTCCGCTGCAATCTGCGCCACCCCAACTCCCGCTGGTACTCCGGTGCGGGCCTGTACCGCAATGTGGAACTGTGGGAGGCTCCCGACCTCCACTTGATGCCCGATGGACTGTATGTAGCTGCCAAAGAGGGCGACAACGGCGCTTGGACCGTGGCCGTCACTGCCGAGGCGGGTTCCGTCACCGCCGCCAGCACGGGCCGCACGCTGACGCTGCATCTGACCGATGACAACGGCAGCCTTCTTGGCACTGCCGCCATCCCTGCCGATGCATGGGCTGCTCTCCCCTCCCCCGATGGCTGGCGCACGGGCAAGGAAACCACGATTTACAAAGCCTCGCACACTTTCACGCTGCAAGACCCCGCTTTGTGGGACTTGGACGCGCCGAGCTTCTACCACATCACGGCAGAGCTAACCGGCGCCGATGGCGTTACCGACACACTAACCACCCGCTTTGGCTGCCGCACCATCGAAGCCACACCCGACTGCGGGCTGCTGGTGAATCACAAGCGCGTTTTGATCAAGGGCGTCTGCATCCACCACGATTTCGGCTGTCTCGGTTCGGCGTTTGAGTACAGCGCCGCCAAGCGTCAGCTTGAAATCCTCAAGTCCATGGGGGTTAACAGCATCCGCACAGGTCACACACCGCCCGCACCGCAGTTCATGGATCTGGCCGACGAGATGGGCATTTTGATGGATGTCGAGAGCTTCGACTGCTGGCGCAGCGGCAAGAACCCTTACGACTACGGCCGCTTCTTTGACGAGTGGCAGGAAAAGGATGTTGCTGCCTGGATCCGCCGCGACCGCAACCACCCAAGCCTGCTGTTCTGGTGCATCGGCAACGAGATCTACGACACCCACGCGGGTCCCGAGGGCGCGGACACAATGCGGATGCTGCTGGCCGAGGTCGCCGCGCACGACCCTGCGCGCAACGGCATCCCAACGCTCGGCTCCAACTACATGCCGTGGGAAAATACACAGCACTGTGCC
>ERZ773168.2222-NODE-2222-length-15099-cov-4.042542_pt1 | contig 15099 bp, 16 predicted proteins | sample MGYA00511261_ERZ773168 | MGnify/ENA primary metagenome ERZ773168 (study PRJEB29015, sample SAMEA2737855) | human gut metagenome | biome: human gut; feature: human-associated habitat; material: faeces | place: China | collected 2012 ... | reverse complement strand
TCATCCACTTCTACCAGATGATCGACGTACTGATCATCGACGACATCCAGGAGCTGACGGGAAAGACCGGTACGCAGAACGCGTTCTTCAACATCTTCAACCACCTGCAACTGGCGGGCAAGCAGCTGATCCTCACGTCGGACAAGCCGCCCGTCGAGTTGAAGGACATCGAGCAGCGACTGCTGACCCGTTTCAAATGGGGACTGTCGGCCCAGCTCAACACGCCGGACTACGACACGAAGCTCAAGATCATACGCGCCAAGGCGCAGAAACTCGGGGCGCAGATCACGGACGACGTGGTGGCGTACCTGGCGGACAACATCTCGGCCAACGTGCGGGAAATCGAAGGCGCATTGTCGTCGCTGGTGGCCAACGCCTCGTTCCTCGGACGCAGGATCACCACGTCGCTGGCCAAGGAGATTCTGAAGGTCTACGTGAAGCTCTACCAGAAGGAAATCACCATCGACCACATCATCGAGGTCGTGTGCGAATACCTCAATCTGGACTTCGCACGCTTCAACTCCACGGAGCGCACGCGCGAAATCGCCCAGGCCCGGCAGATCGCCATGTATCTGGCCAAGCAGCACACCAAGGCGCCGCTGACGACGATCGGGTCGGCCATCGGAGGCCGCAACCACGCCACGGTGCTCCACTCGTGCAAGGCCGTGACGAATCTGATCGAGACCGACAAGGCGTTCCGCCGCCAGGTCGAGGAGATCGAAAAAAAGGTGCTCGCCCAATAAATTGGGTACACATACCGTCGGTACAAACAGAGGGTCGTGACAGACAATGTCACGACTTTTTCGTATATTTGGAGTCACCAACCCTCAAACCCATGAAAAAGCCCCTTTCGATCATCACCGCAACCGCGATTCTGGCGGGTTGCAGCCAATCGACAGCCGTAAAATTCACCCTTACGGGCCGCGACCCGGCGTTTACCGACGGAAAATACATGTACATCATCACCTATGCCGGAGGCCCGGAGACCATCATCGACTCGGCGCGAATCGACAACTCGTCCTTCGCAATGAAAGGAAGCTGGCCCTATCCGGTGAGCGCCTTCCTCTATATGGGACGAGGCGCCGACGGAGAACAAATCAGCGACTCGGATTTCATCCTCGAAACCGGCGAGATCCGTGTTGAAAAGCGCAATGAAGACGAATTCATCCTGACCGGAACGCCGCAGAACGAGTTCAGGAACGAACTGCCGCAAAAAGTCGCCGGGTTGAGGCAAAAAGGCCTTTCCCCGCTGCGTACGGCCGAAGCCTGCGACAGTTTATTCCGCGCGGTCGTTCTCGAGAACCGCAACGCCCTGGCGCTATCCCTGCTGGAGAACGAATTACTGACCAATCGTCCCGGACGCGAGCTTCTGCCATTATTGGATTCGTTCCCGGCTGCATTTCAAAAGCATCCCGCCCTGCTCGGACTGCGCAAGACGATCGCCGGAATGCGCGCCGATGTCGGAACATCTTATGCCGACATCACGGGACAGACGCCCGAAGGGGATACCGTTTCACTCGCCGCGACAGTCCGTAAACCGGGCAACCGCTACGTGCTGCTCGACTTCGGCGCCCTCTGGTGCGGGCCTTGCCGGGCGGAGTTCCCGAACCTCGCAGCGCTTTACGAGAAATACCACAGCCGGGGATTCGACATCTTCGGCGTCTCCTACGACGCCAACCGCAAACGATGGCTCGAATGCATCGAGACCTACGGCATGCGCTGGACGCAGATTCATCAGGGATTCGGTCTGCACCCGCGCCAGACACAGGCGTGGAGCGACTATACGCTGGGCGGTATCCCTTCCTGCTTCCTGATCGACTGTGCGACGGAAAAGATCATAGCCAAACAACTGCGGGGCGAAGCCCTCGCGCAGAAACTCTCCGAACTGCTCGACTGACCGCCTATGAACCAACCCGAAAGCGGGTCGTGACAGACAATGTCACGACTTTTTCGTATATTTGCCGAAAACAGCATGAAAGCGTTCGTCACTCTTTTGATTGCGTCCTTTTCAGGAATCGCAAACTGCCATGCAATTATTCCGGATACCGTATATATCAGGAAGCCGGAAAGCATGGGGCTGATATATAGAAATTTAGAAGTCATCACAAACGACGGCTATAAAATCGAAACCTGGTTTTTCCCTGCACAAAACCCGCCGTCCGAGAGCGAGCTGCGGAATCCGAACGAAAACCGCCGAACCCACGAAGCGCCGGGTAAGGCAAAGCGCCCGACCATCATCATATGCAATGGCGATGCAGGCAATATGTCCTACTTCCAACTTTATCTGGCGAAGAATTGGACCTCCCGGGGGTTCAATGTCGTCACTTTCGACTGGCGCGGATTCGGCAAGAGCTCACCCTTTGCAATGGATCGCAACTACCTGTGTTATACGGAAATGTTGGAAGATTACCGGGCTGTCATACGGAAGACCTCCGAACAGGAGGAAGTTCTGGACGGAGCGACGGCCATCGTCGGCTGGTCGACAGGCGCCTATCTGTCCATGATTACGGCACACACCGACAATCTGGTGAATGCTTTCATCGGCCGTTCCCTTCCGACGGATTTCGACGATTTCATCCCTTTGGTCATGCAGTACAAAAACAAGACCCGCAATGAATTGCTGGTTCCGGATGATTTTCCGACCGAACTGATGCCCGTACATATCGCTCCGGAATTCGAAAAACCTCTGTTCCTGATCGTAGGCGAGAACGATTTCCGCACTCCCGTCTGGATGAGCAGGAAAATAATCGAATCGCTGCCCGAAACGACACCCAAAGAGTTGATGATTGTCGAAAATGCCGCTCACGGCGGAAAGGAAGACCCGATGCTGATTGCATTCGATGACTTCATAAAAAGAACATCCGACTTTCTTATGGCTAATTTACGACCTCTGCACGGCGAACAGCCGTCTGCTGCCGAATAATTATGGACCAACCCAAACTCGAACGCCTGCTGCGGCTTATGAAGCTGCTGACGGCCAACACCACCTACAACGTCGACCAGCTGGCCGAACGGCTCCAGATGTCGCGCCGCACCATCTATCGCTACATAGACACCTTCCGCGAGGCGGGTTTCGTCATCAAAAAAGCGGGCGACTGCATCCGCCTCGACAAGGAGTCCCCGCACTTCCGCGACATCTCGCAGCTCGTGCATTTCACCGAAGAAGAGGCCGTGATCCTCAAGAGCGCCATCGAGAACATCGACGACACGAACCTGCTGAAACAGAACCTCAAACGCAAACTCTACTCGGTCTACGACAACAAGACGCTGGCCGACACGGTCGTGCGCGGCAAGAACGCCCCGAACATCCGGACGCTGATCGAGGCCATCGACCGGCAACGGCAGGCCATACTGCACAGCTACCAGTCGCCGCACGGCGGGGAAGTCCGCGACCGCCGCGTGGAGCCCTTCGCCTTCACGACCAACTACGTGCAGGTGTGGTGCTACGATCCGGAGGCCGGGGCATGCAAGCTCTTCAAAACCTCGCGCATCGGGTCAGTGGAGCTTACCGCAGAGGCCTGGGAACACGGGGCGGAGCACCGCGAAGGGTTCATCGACGTCTTCCGCATGCACGGTGGCGCACGCCACCGGGTGCGGCTGGAGCTGGGGCTGCTGGCCTACAACCTGTTATGCGAGGAGTACCCGCTGGCCGAACGCGACGTCCGGCCGCTGGGGCGGGGAAGATGGCTGCTCGACACCCAGGTCGCCGGGTTTGCCGGCGTGGGACGCTTCGCCGTCGGGCTGCTGGACGACATCCGCATCGTCGACTCGCCGGAGCTGACCGCCTATATCCGCGATTATATCGCGGCAAACAAGTTGCAATAAGTTTTTTTCTTATATTTGTATTACACACAAAACATCGAACATCATGAAAATAAACACGATCACAACGCTGGGAATGCTCTGTATGGCATTAGCGGCAGGTTCCTGCTGCCGCCAGGCACCCCGAACGACTGAAACGCTGCCGACAGCAGCGGCCGTCGTACTGCAGGATTACGGGACGGAACCGACCGTCCTGAACATCGAAAGCTACACACTCGGGAACGAGAATTTCAGGACGGTGCTCTGGACGGGCAACAACCTGCAGGTCACGCTGATGACGATTCCCGTAGGCGGGGATGTAGGGTTGGAGCAGCACATGGGCATCGACCAGTTCCTGCGCATCGAAGAGGGTATGGCACAGGTGATGATGGGCGACAGCCAGGATAAGCTCGACTTCGTACGCGACGTGGAAGACGACTATGCGATCTTCGTCCCGGCCGGGAAGTGGCACAACATCGTCAACAAAGGCGACAAGCCGCTGAAACTCTATTCGATCTACGCCCCGGCGGAGCACCCCCACGGCACGGTACACAAGACCCAGCAGGAAGCCATGGAGGCCGAACACGCCCACTGACCCCGGGGATTCCGGCAAAAAAACGCATGTTTTTTGGTGAAACATGCGTTTTTTTAATTCTGTGTCACAAGTTGTCACTACAGAGCCGTTCCTTTGTACCGTGAACCTAAAAGAAAACGATTATGGGAACAGCTTACAAAATCAGGTGCAGGCACTGCGGAGCGCAGTTCGAGCACCACATGCAACCGGGCTACGGCGTACTGCCGATGTGCGTGGGATGCGGCGAATATGTCGAAACCGAAACGGCGATCCGCTGCCCGGCGTGCCACAAGAAACTCAACACCACGCAGGAAGAGTTCAACGAACAGATCGAGGTGACCTACATGTGGGATTGAACGGCGCGCGGCGTACGCGGCAGAGCAACAAAAAAGTAGGCCCGGAAGGGTGAAAATCCGCGGAAAATTCCTATCTTTACCCAAAATAGGCACTGCCCGGGCCTTGCCCCGGAAACGAGGCACAGCGCAGGGTCTGCACTATTTTTGCGAAAACGAACCTTTTTTTCGGAAACGTATGACACAGTTACAGGCGGGGGATATGGCCCCGGATTTCAAGTCCACGACCCAGGACGGTGCGGCGCTGACGCTGGCCGACCTGAAGGGACAACGCACGATACTCTATTTCTACCCCAAGGACAACACCTCGGGGTGCACGCTCGAAGCCAAGAGCCTGCGCGACGGCAGGGCAGAACTCGCCCGCATGGGATTCCGGATCATCGGCGTAAGCCCCGACAGCGAAAAATCGCACCGGAACTTCTGTGCCAAGCACGACCTGAATTTCACGCTGCTCGCCGACACCGACCACAGCGTCTGCGAAGCTTACGGGGTCTGGGCCGAAAAGTCAATGTACGGCCGCAAATACATGGGCGTACTGCGCACGACGTTCGTCATCGACGCCGAGGGGCGGATCGAAAAGGTATTCACCAAGGTCGACACCGCAAACCACTACCGGCAAATCCTGGACGCTTACAAATAGGACGGCACCAACCGACGACAGGCATGAAATTCTTTGCGGGCATACTACTTGCGGCAGGCAGCCTCTTGGGCACCTTGCAGCTTCCGGCACAAGGGCGGCCGGCAGCACTCGGGCATGAGCTTGCGCAAAGCCCCGCACGGGAATCCGCGGCGGAGCCGGGGCGGAAACAGCCGGCGCAATTCGCAACAGGCCTCCCGGGCGTGCCCGCGACAGAACTTCCGGCCGAGTTTTCGGCCAAGGCGCATGCCGCCGCAAGTTCGCTGCGGATGCTTCCCCCGGAAGAGTTCGGGCTCCAGTGGCTGCAAGAGGAGGTGAACCCCTACCTGCGCGCACGCCGCAAACTCCACCGCGCCATGCAAGAACGGGCTGCGCAACAGGAGGAGTCCCTGATCCGGTCCCGGCAGAAATACCCGCACGACCTGAACAGGCGAACCGGGCTCTGGGGAATAGGCAACACGTCGGTCAACAACTGGAGCCCTTTCCAGGATCGGTTGCTGGACGCCCGGATAATCAGCTTCCCGATGCCGCGCGGCACGAAAGCCGACAAGCGCACCGACCAGATGAAAGCCCTGGACAGGATGCGGCAACAAAGACGATAAAAAATTCAAATAACAAGGAACTACACAAAAATGGCAGAAAAAGTACAGGTAAATGCGGATAAGCTCAAAGTGCTTAACGCAGTGATGGAAAAAATAGAAAAGGACTTCGGCAAGGGCTCGATCATGCGCATGAACTCGCAGGAGGTGAACGACGTACCGGTCATCCCGACGGGTTCGATCACGCTCGACATGGCGTTGGGTGTGGGCGGCTATCCCAAAGGCCGCGTCGTGGAGATCTACGGCCCCGAGTCGTCGGGTAAGACGACCCTGGCGATCCACGCCATCGCCGAGGCGCAGAAAGCCGGCGGCATCGCGGCGTTCATCGACGCCGAGCACGCTTTCGACAGCTTCTACGCACAGAAACTGGGCGTGGACGTCGACAACCTGCTCATATCGCAGCCCGACAACGGCGAGCAGGCGCTCGAAATCGCCGATTCGCTGATCCGGTCGAGCGCGATCGACATCATCGTCATCGACTCGGTGGCGGCGCTGACCCCCAAGGCCGAGATCGAAGGCGAGATGGGCGACTCGAAGATGGGCCTTCAGGCCCGCCTGATGTCGCAGGCGCTGCGCAAGCTGACGTCGAGCATCTCGAAGACCAAGACGGTCTGCATCTTCATCAACCAGCTGCGCGACAAGATCGGTGTCGTCTACGGTAATCCCGAGACCACGACGGGCGGCAATGCCCTGAAATTCTACGCCAGCGTGCGCATCGATATCCGCCGCATGTCGGTCATCAAGGACGGCGAGGAACAGTTGGGAACACGCACCAAGGTGAAGGTCGTGAAGAACAAGGTGGCGCCTCCGTTCAAACGTGCGGAATTCGACATCATGTTCGGCGAGGGCATCTCGAAGATCGGCGAGATCATCGACCTGGGCGTCGACTACAGCGTGGTCAAGAAAGCCGGCTCGTGGTTCTCGTACGGCGACCGCAAGATCGGCCAGGGACGCGACGCCGTGAAGGAGCTGCTGAAAAACGACGACGGGCTCCGCAACGAAATCGAGGCCAAGGTACGCGAGGCCATGAAGGCACCAAAACAATAAGGTATGGATTATACTGCCGAGGATGAAGTTATAATCAAGGAAAAGTGGGACGACCTGCTCCTCTCGTGCACCAAGATATGTAAGAACGACGAGGACTGGAATTTCATAAAAAGGGCATTTTTCCTGGCCAAGGAGGCACATCAGGGGGTAAGGCGCCGCTCCGGCGAGCCATACCTCCTGCATCCTATTGCAGTAGCCAAGATCGTCATCGAGGAGATCGGACTGGGCGTGAAATCGGTCGTGGCGGCATTGCTGCACGACGTCGTGGAGGACACGGAATACACCGTGGAAGACATGGAACGCATCTTCGGGCCGAAAATCGCCTCGATGGTCGACGGGCTGACCAAGATGTCGGGCGTGTTCAACGCCGAAACCTCGGAACAGGCCGAATATTTCCGCAAGGTGTTGCTGACCCTCTCGGACGACGTGCGGGTCATCCTCATCAAAATCGCCGACCGCCTGCACAACATGCGCACACTGGGGGCGATGCCGATGAACAAACAGATCAAGATCACGGGCGAAACGATCTACCTCTTCGCACCGCTGGCCTACCGGCTGGGGCTTTATTCGATCAAAAGCGAACTGGAAGACCTCTGCATGAAGTACCGGTTCCCGCAGCAATACGCCGAGATCACACAGAAACTCAATGAAACCGAGGCGTCGCGCCAGGAGTTCATCAGCAAGTTCAACGCCCCGATCATCGCGGGGCTCAACCGCGACAACATCAACTACGAAATCTCGGGGCGGGTAAAGAGCGTCTACTCGATATGGAGCAAGATGCAGCGCAAACAGATCCCCTTCGAGGAGATATACGACCTGTTTGCCATCCGCATCGTGTTCAAGCCGCTGCCGTTCCCCTCGGAAAAGACCCAATGCTGGCAGGTATACTCCACCATCACGGACATCTACACCCCGAAACCCGACCGGCTGCGCGACTGGATCTCGATGCCCAAGGCCAACGGCTACGAGGCGCTGCATTCGACCGTGATGGGGCCCGACGGCGTATGGGTCGAGGTACAGATCCGCACCCAGCGCATGGAGGACATCGCCGAAAGGGGATTCGCCGCGCACTGGAAATACAAACATGCGACCATCTCGCAGGACGAGGACGAATTCGACAAGTGGCTCAAACAGATCCGCTCGGCACTGAACAGCCCGACGGAGAACGCGGTAGACTTCCTGGACAACTTCAAGTTATCGCTGTATACATCAGAAATAGTGGTGTTTACACCCAAGGGAGAGGCCCGGAAAATGCCGTTCGGAGCCACGGCGCTCGATTTCGCATACGACATCCACTCGAAGATCGGCAACAGCGCCATCAGCGCCAAGATCAACCACAAGCTTGAACCGATCACCACGCAGATCAACAGTGGCGACCAGATCGAGATCATCACGGCCGACAATGCGCGTCCCAAGCCCGAATGGCTGGAGATCGTGACTACGGCTAAAGCCAAGCAGTCGATCAAGAGCTTCCTCAAACGCGAGCGGCAGAACAACATCGAGCGGGGTATGCACATGCTCGACGAAAAGATGAAGTCGCTCAATATCAAGCTCAGCGGCCGTGTCCTGCGCAAAATAGTCCCCATCTATGAGAGTAACAACAAGGAGGAACTGTACAGCAAGATCGGGGCGGGGATCGTCAACCTCGACAACCTCGAAAAAGTCCTGAAGGTCAACTCCAAAAGCAAAATCCTCAAATTCTGGACGCTGTTCATCAACAAAAAGGAGGAGGAAGACGGCGACGACGCCACCGCCCCGGGCGAACCCGCCCCGGAAAAAGAACCGGCGGCAGAACCCCAGTTCGAAATCGCCGAATGCTGCAAGCCGATCCCCGGAGACAAGGTCGTGGGGTACCGCGACCCGGCGACGGGCAACATCATCGTACACAAAGCCAACTGCGACGAGCTGGACAGGCTCGCAGCGCAATTCGGCAAGAACATCGTCAAGGACGAAATCAAGTGGTCGCAGCACAAGGCCATGTCGTACCTGGTCACCATCGAACTGCGGGGCATCGACCGCATGGGCATCCTGCTCGACCTGGCGAAGGTCGTGAGCGGCGATTTCAGCATCAACATCCGCGAGGTCGGCATCCACAGCCACGACGGCATCTTCGAGGGCAGCATAAGCCTCTATGTGAAGGATGCAGAGGGCCTGCACGACGTGATGGACAAACTGCGCAAGATAAAAGGTATTGAAAGTGTCAAACGAACCCTGAGCTGATATGGAAAACTTCTCGACCGTCCTATGGATCGTAGTGATCGCAGCGGCCATGATATTCAACGTGGTATCGCAGAGCCGCAAACAGGCGAAGAAACAGGCCCGGCAGGCCGGCGACAGGCACGCCGGCAGCGAGGCATGGCCGTCATGGGATCCGGCTGCGGGACCGCAACCGGATTCAAGGGAGGACACTCCCGTCCGGCAGGAGGTGCAGCCGGCCGTGGCGCCGGGGGCAATCCCGACGATGGCGCCGTCTGCCGGATTCGAAGATGCGGCCCCGGCGGCCGGTTCCGGGCACACTGCACCCCTCAGCGGGCGCAGCGACGTGCAAAAAGGCCGCATGACAGCCACGGAGCATCCCCACGCCGCGTATGACGACGCGCAGGAGGCTGCTACAGCCGAAATAACCGGGGATTTCGACCTGCGCAGGGCTGTCATCTATTCGGAGATACTCAAGCCAAAATTCGACGAATAACGGGAAGGAGGATTTACCTATGACACCCGAGGAGACTAAATGGCGGGCAAGCGTTTACGCCCCCGAAAAAATAAGGCGGAAGCTGAAGCTGCAATACTGGCTGCTCGGCGCCTGGAGCGTCCTGGCCGGAGCATGGGTCGTAGTGTTATGCACGGGGAGGGACACATTCGGCTGGATGACCGCCGTGGTGCTGCTCGCCGGTTATGCCAACATACTGCTCGGCATCGTCAACCACAGGCGGCTCCTGGCCGGGAAAAAGCCGTTTTAGAGTGGGTGGGGACAACAAACGCAAACGGCAGAAAGAACGCAAAAAAATACGGAAATCACAAAAAACGAAGCTATGTCATCCATCTTTACACGCATCATTGCCGGCGAGATCCCTTCGTATAAGGTCGCCGAAGACGAAAACTATTACGCATTCCTCGACATCAACCCGCTGACCAAAGGGCACACGCTGGTGGTACCCAAAATGGAAGTGGACTACATTTTCGACCTCGACGACAAGACACTGGCCGGCATGATGCTCTTCGCCAAAAAGGTCGCGGCCAAAATCAAGCAGGAAATAGCCTGCAAGAGGGTCGCAGTGGTCGCCTTAGGGCTCGAAGTACCGCATGCACACATCCATCTGATTCCCATACAGAGCGAAAACGACGTGGATTTCCACCGCGAAAAGCTCAAATTGACGCCGGAAGAGTTCCGGGAAATTGCAGCAAAACTCTTCGGATAAGGGGCTGTTTACAAAAATATAATTACTTATATCATAAGCGGATAGTGGGTTATTAACACTATCCGCATTCTTTTTATTTAACATAATATTTGCGGAGAGCAGGAGTTTGCCGAAAAAGCACTTGCTGTTACCGGGAATACCGGGGAAAATCGAATTTTTTATCAAAAAAGGGTAGTGTATTTACAAATGTAAATATCAAAGAGGAGGGCACTTTCCAATTGTAATTACAAATGTTAATCAACAACAAGCGTAATCCCTGTTGATTTATATTTTTGTAAAAACAGTAGGGGAGTGCAGACAAAGCCTGTTCGCAATGCAAAGTACATGAGTTAAATTGTTAAACAATCACACATATACACACTAAATACCAGCAAGTTACACTATTTATATACAAATTAAGTTAAACAATATCGGGATGGGTATAGAGTGGTTGTGCAAAACAGATTCCCAAGAGTAATTTTAGCATATAATTATGCTATTTATCAGCAATATACATATATTTATATCAACTAAGAATGGATAACAATCTGCCCGGATGAATTTAACGATAACATTTCTTTTACAGATGTAAACATTATCAACAATTATTAACATTTTACAAATGTAGATTTTACTTGTTTTACAAAAGAAAAAACTTTATATTTGTAAAAAATTACGCAAATGAGGGAAAAATTGCTCGATTTGATGAAAAACGAAGGATTGAAGCCGAGCCAGCTTGCAGAGCAGCTCGAGATCAATCCCGCCGGAATATCCCACATTCTCGCAGGACGCAACAAACCGGGCTTCGATTTGCTGCAAAAGATTCTCAGGAGGTTTCCCCGGATCAATCCGGATTGGCTGCTGCTCGATTCCGACAAAATGTATCGGGATGAATATCCGGCAGCCTCGCCGGGCCAGCAGGCCTTCCGTACAACGGCGGCACAAACGGCGTCCCCCGAATCGGGCAACGACCTTTTCACGCCGACACTGCCGGGCGGACTTCGGGCGGATGAAAAACAAACGCAGGACGCCGACGGGCATGACGGATCTGCGACGCAGTTTCCGCCGGCGTTGTTCGGCAAAGCGAATATCAAACGCGTCGTCGTGCTCTATGATGACCAGACCTTCGAAAGTTTTACGCCATCGACAAAGCGTTGAAATAATCCATGCGGGCAGATGCCCGGAATATTCGATTCAAGGAGAAATTCCTGGCAACGGTACAATTGCCTGTCTTCATAACCCGCTTTATTTAACATAATGTTAATATTAATTCAATAAAAACCCCACAACGGTACAATCGCCTAAATGCGAACCCTCCCGAAACGGCGATAACATTACGCCCCAAACCCTGAGCGCCTCTATGAGACTGGAAACGTGCGCCTAACGGGTTACTGTTCCGCAACGTAATAGCGATCCCTGCGTTTCAAATATCGCCTGCGCAGGAATCAAGCTATGCTTCGGTCGTGCTCCAAATCCCTTGCAGGATAGCACGCCGGAGACACAAAAGCACAAATTTTATCCGCCTACATACCAACACCTTAACAAAATACCAATACGGCACATGGCGATCGTATGTCATTTCCGTGTTTTTTTGCTATTTTTGTAACGGTTAAATCAAAACAAATGGCTGGAAATGACTGCTGTATAAAACGCTCGGCAATTATCCTCGGGGCTTTCATGCTTTTTTTCGTGCTGTGGTATTTCAATATAGCCGTGAGGCCGTTCGAAGGCTGCATCGGCAGTTCGCAGACGCTCCATTATACACTGAATTACCTGTTGGCGGGGCTTATTCCGACCTGGGCATTGTTCCTGCTGCACGCACGCCGGGACATCGCCTCGTCGATGGGCCTGTCGCACGGTTTCGGCACAGGGCTGCTCTTCGCCGTAACGGCGACGCTGCCGATGATCGCCGGGTATGCCGTCATCGGCGAATTCGACCGGGAACTGACTGCCGACGCAGCATTTACCTGGATATTCATTGCCGGGATATTCGAGGAGCTGGTATACAGGGGATTCGTCTTCGGGCAGCTCTTCCGATACGCCCGTTGGGGGTTTCTGCCTGCAGCACTATTGACGGCACTGGCGTTCGGGTCGTTGCATCTCTACCAAGGGCACGACTTGGCATCGGCATTGACGGCCTTCGGGGTTACGGCACTGGGCAGCATCTTTTTCAGCTGGCTCTATGTCGAATGGAACTACAACCTCTGGAGCGTAATCTGGCTGCATACACTGATGAACCTGCCCTGGATAGTATTCCGCGTAAGTACGAGCGGCGCCGTCGGCGACACAGGGGCCAACGCTTTGCGGCTCTGCACCATAATCCTGGCAATCGGCCTGCCTGTTGCATACAGGCGGAAACGGGGACTATCCTACCGGATACAGATCAATACATTAATTACCAACAAGATACAAAATGCGTAAAATCTACATCACCCTACTCATAGCCATCCTGTGCGGCGGCTGCACATCTCGCCGCCCGGCGGACGGCGAGCCGCTGTACGTCTCGATCCTGCCGCTCCGGAGCCTCGTACAGGGAATCGTCGGCGACGATTTCGACATCGAAGTACTCGTACCGCCGGGAGCGAGCCCCGAAACCTTCGAGCCGACACCCCGGCAGTTCGTCGGCCTGAACAAAGCCCGCATGGTCTTCAATGTCGGGCTTATCGACTTCGAAACCACGCTGTTGGCAAAGGTCGAAGACCAGGCGAAGGTCGTCGATCTCAGCCGGGGCATCGAGCTGATCGCCGGCACTTGCTCGCACGGCAGCCACGGCCATACGCATACGCACGGCATCGACCCGCATGTCTGGACATCGCCCCGGGCATTGCAGAAGATGGCGGAAAACGCCTATGAGGCGATCCGGGAAGCCTATCCAGACTCGGTAAAGTATGAAACGAATTACAGGCTGCTGCAACAGGAACTGAAGGCACTGGACGAACGGACGGCGGCACGGATCGCCGCAAGCGACGTGGAATATTTCATCATCTACCACCCCGCCCTCACCTACTACGCCCGGGACTACGGGTTACGGCAGATTGCCATCGAAGCCGACGGGAAGGAACCGTCGGCAAAACAACTGACACAGCTTATCCGGCAGGCGCGCGAAGACGGCGTGCGGCGCATCCTCTACCAAAGCCAGTTCCCGGCATCGGCCGTGGAGGTCATTGCCCGCGACATCGACGCCGAGTATGCGGAGGTAGACCCGCTGCGTGAGGACGTGATCGCAAACATCGAGGAGATAACCGGCATAATCACACGGAGATGAACCTGGTGACATTACACCACGTCGGCGTAGCGTACGACGGGTACGAGGCGCTGAAAAATGTCGACCTCACGATCGCACAGGATGATTTCCTGGGAATAATAGGCCCCAACGGAGGCGGGAAAACGACACTCGTGAAGGCGATCCTCGGGACGGTACCCCACACCGGCGAGGTCGTGCTCTCCCCGGAGTTGTTCCGCGGCAAGGAGCGGCTGATCGGATATATGCCCCAGATCAGCAATTTCGACCGGACATTCCCGATCTCGGTGCTGGAGGTGGTATTGTCGGGGCTGCAAGGGCACCGGGGCTTCGTTTCCCGGTACACGAAGGCAGACCGGGCGAAAGCCCTCGGGCTGCTCGAAACATCGGGGATCGGGGAGACGGCACGCAGCCCCATCGGCGAGGTTTCGGGCGGGCAGATGCAGCGGGCGCTACTGTGCAGGGCGGTGATTTCAGACCCGAAGCTGCTAATACTGGACGAGCCTGCGAATTTCGTGGACAACAAATTCGAAAACGAGCTTTACCGGACGCTGCGCGAACTGAACGGCCGGATGGCGATCGTCATGGTATCGCACGACATCGGCACGATCACCAGCGTCGGCATTTTGAGCCGCGCTATAACAGCAGCTCCTATTACGGTCTTGCCAAACCCTGTAGGAGCCGAGAGAATCCCGTTCTCGAACTCGAGCAACCGCTCCACCGCTTCTGCTTGGCCGTCCCGCAGCTCGCCATTGAAACTCATCCGAATGACAGGTCCCACAAAGCGTTCGGCCCTTGCTCGATAAAAAGCGCCGGATTCTTTCAAGAGTTCGACGAGCCTCTTCTCCGCGCCTCTCGGCAGCGCGATGTATCCGCCTCGTTCCTCGGCGAGGGAAATGATCCTTGGCTTTCCGAACACCGATTGGTGCATGACCTGCGCACGATAAAATTCCGGGTTGCCGAAGGCGGCAAGTCGCAGCAGCCGATTGCGCGCCGCTGGTGACAGTCCCTCTTTGGGAACGTAAAGCATGTCCGCCTTGACGACACGAACCATCGGAGGAAAGTCTTTGGAGGTCAATGGGGCTCTCTTGGGGCGTTTCCACGGCTCATCATCCGAACCGGAGTGCGCTATCTGGCGTCCATAGGCCAATCCACCCAACGGGTCTCCAGCGCTTCGCTTCACCACCTCTCTCGCCTTCTCTTCGCTTACCTTCGTGACCCTCGAGAGAAAGAACCATTGATCCTCGTAAGGCTCGAACGCCTTGTCCACGAACACCGAATTCCCTTGGCGCTGGGCTACACCCTGAAAAGGAAGCGCTATCAGGTTCCCGAAGCCCCCAGCAGGAATAGTCGACTGCGTTGGGAACATCCTGTCATAGGAGGAAAACGAGAGCGCCACGTCGTGGGCCATGCCCTCGCTTATTACCGCACTCCCCAGATCGCGCGCCA
>ERZ773168.2182-NODE-2182-length-15269-cov-6.873143_pt1 | contig 15269 bp, 15 predicted proteins | sample MGYA00511261_ERZ773168 | MGnify/ENA primary metagenome ERZ773168 (study PRJEB29015, sample SAMEA2737855) | human gut metagenome | biome: human gut; feature: human-associated habitat; material: faeces | place: China | collected 2012 ... | reverse complement strand
TTCAGAAAGGCTGGGAGCGCGTAACCAGCCCCGAAACCGGGGCTGAAGATTTCTCCGAAATAACAGACGCGGAGGCCAAGCAGATGGGCTTCCCCTTCTGATGGACAACGGTTACACGTCTGGTTACAGATTCGGTTACGTTCCAGTTACAGTGCAAAAGCCGCATGGCTGCTGCGTTTTCCTCTTTCTGTAACCATGTAACCTTAAAAGAATAAGAAAAAATATAAAGTGCATCGGACGCCTGCGTGCAGAAAAAGAGAGTTTTCCTGCCCGGTTACAGGCGTTCGGTTACAAGGATATGGAGGTCTGCCTATGAAGGATGTCCCAATCTGGGAAAAGAGCAATTTAACGCTGGAGGAAGCTGCGGCTTACTCCGGCATTGGCATCAACAAGCTACGTTCATTATCGGATAAGGAGCATTGTCAGTTCGTGCTGTGGGTGGGTTCCAAGCGGCTCATCAAGCGGCGCAAGCTGGATGAATACACGGAGCGAATGTACTCGCTTTGAAAATGTCCCGGATATTTTTCAAAACGTCTTGCAGAGAATGGCGTATCTGTGGTACTATGAACACAGAACAACGCTCTTTTCTGCACCGCGATGTAGAAAGGAGCAACGCTCATGGCAACAAATCAGAATACGAAACGCAAGGACAAGGCGCGTGTGGTTCTCCGCAAAGGGGAATCCCAGCGCAAAGATGGCAAGTACGATTTCCGTTGGACTTCTCCGGATGGCAAGCGACATTCTATTTATGCCGCGACCTTGGAGGAGCTTCGGGAAAAGGAAAACGACATTCAGCGAGATTCGCTGGAAGGCATCAAGGCAGAAGCACGGTACGTCACCCTGAACGATGTGTTCGCCCTGTGGGCAAAGGTGAAGCGTGGTCTGAAGGACAACACCTTTCAGAACTATCTGTACCTTTATCGGCAGTTCGTGGAGCCGGATTTCGGCAAATCGAAGGTGTCTGCGCTCAAAAAGTCGGATGTGAAGCAGTTCTACAACACGCTGGCGGACGAGCGGGGCTTGCAGGTCTCTACGATTGACAGCGTACACACGGTTCTGCATCAGGTGCTGGACATGGCGGTGGATGACTGCTATCTGCGGAGCAACCCTTCGGACAATGTTCTGCGGGAGCTGAAAAAGGCACACCAGTTTGAAACCAACCGCCGTAAGGCACTGACCGTAGCAGAGCAGAATCTGCTGCTGTCCTACCTCTCCAAAGCGCCGAAGTACCAGCACTGGTACCCGATTTTCGCGGTCATGCTGGGAACGGGCTTGCGCGTAGGAGAAGCTACTGGTCTGCGCTGGTGCGATGTGGATTTAGAGGAAGGCACGATCTCCGTCAATCATACGCTGGTCAACTACGACCACCGTGAGAACAACGGCGGCAGGAAAGGCTGCTACTTCAACTGCCACTCGCCCAAAACAAAGGCCGGTGTCCGCACTGTTCCGATGATGGACTTCGTGAAAGAAGCCTTTGAAAAGGAACGTGCCTATCAGGAAGAAGCAGAGATCCATTGCACGGTAACGGTGGACGGTTACACGGACTTTATCTTTGTCAACCGCTTTGGTGAGTGCCAGCATCAGGGAACGCTGAACAAGGCCATCCGGCGCATTATCCGGGACTGCAACGATGAAGTGCTGGCGAAGAATCCGAACAGCACCGTACTCCTGCCGCGTTTCAGCTGCCACACCCTGCGGCATACCTTCACGACCCGGATGTGCGAAGCGGGCGTGAACATCAAGGTGATTCAGGATGCGCTGGGACATTCGGATATCTCCACGACCTTGAACATCTATGCGGATGTGACCAAGGAACTGCGTAAGTCTGAATTTGAAAATCTTGACCGTCAGTTCGCACAGTGGAAAGACCCTGAAGAATAAAATAAAGCATACGCCATACGCCATTTACGCCAATTCATACGCCAAACGATACAGTTCGAATAAAGGCTTGTGTAGAGATGTAAATGGAATGGCAAAATTCAACCCTTGCGGTGTAGAGTAGTATCAAGAAATAAAGGCTTATAACTGCTCGTCGATGACATCCCCACGATGAAGCCGATTGAGCAGTAAAACGCAAAAAACAAACGTAGCTTCGATTGATAAAATTCCATAAAATGTAAAATTTCTCGTTCCTGTACCAATTTTGTACCACTCTTGCGGCATGTTTTGTCAGGAATCGAAGAGATTTGGTACAAGACCACCTGTTGTCTGCAAGGATGATGGGTGGTCTTTTTTGCTGTCCTATAATAGATATTGCAGCTGTACCTTTTTCTTGAAAATGACCGGCAATGCTGTATAATATTTTTAATGACAACATTAAGTGAGGAGGATCATCTTTCTTATGAGTACCCCTTCCAATCAACTTTCCAGTCTCGACATATTGAAATCCACTGAGGAAAAAATCCGGAACCTATTCGGACTTTCTTCACTGGACACTTTTGCCTGCATGAACGAAGACGAGCTTGTTGCAAAATTTGTAGAACAGCATCAGGACAAGATTGAATCATTGACCAAGAAAAAACGAAAGAAAAAATGTTCAGGAACAAAAGTTCCGGATTACGACGCAAGTGATAAAGCTATTATAGCTGAATCCAAAGAAAACAAGGTGAAAGACCCTGTACACCATGAGCTGTGCTTCATTCGTATCACTCAGGATGAAGCCTATGCTTCGGTACGTGGGGAATCAAAGGGGCTCCATGTTTTTATCAATGACAGCGATGACGGCAAAATCAGTAATTTTAAAATTCGTCTAGTGCATGATTTTTTCATAAACTTTGTAAATATCATTGATGAAAGTGGAAATCTTATCAATTATTATTTCAATCATTCTCTGTACTTCAATGCCTTAAACTTGGGTGCTGACCCCATTTGTGTTGACTTTCTTATCCACCAAAGTGAATCATTATTGCTTAGAGATGAGCAAATTCATCAACTGGCAGAGCAGCGGGTTTATGCCAAATTAAAGACGCTATATGAAATATGGCATGAGAAAGGAACAGAACGAGTATCGGCTGAAAGTAAAGACGGTACCCAAAAGAAAAAAGCATTCGTAAAGAACGCCTGTGTGAATACATTTATGATTTTGATTACACCGAGACGATTTCAATCATGCTCGACTTGCTTCCACTAGTTCAAAATTATAAAACAAAAAAGACACAAGAGGACTATGATGCCCAGAGGAAAGCGATTTGCAAATATTTTGAAACCTATAAGGACCAGAAAAAGGTCCACATTGTTCCAAGCTCTTTTGGCGGGCAGGATGTTCGATCGAGAGAATTTCAGAAACTTGAAGAGCCACTTCAGAGAATCCGCCTCTTTCCTTATGCCGAGGACGATTTAAATGCTTACTTAAATAATTGGTCTGCAAGAATTCGGGACATTTTATTTGAAGGCGTAAAAAGTTATGCATCACAACTCGAATGGTGGTTAAAAAAATATGAGAATGATCCTCCTGAGTACTTAAAGAAAGAACATCCAGCTGAATTTAGTGACTCTTGTGACAATCCAGAAAAGCGAAAAGAACTCATTCTGGATTGGATGGGCACACATTTCTTTTATGATGCTCTTTTACAAGATATTTTCGGTACGGCAAGCCATACAGTTATATCTAAATATTCAATTGCGAAGCTCAATACGAAAGGGTCAATTGTCAAACAATCAATAACAAACAAATAGTTCTACATAGACGGACATTGGTAAGCAATACCGATGTCCGCTTTTTTTATTTGCCACAAAAATATTTTCTTGCCACATACAAGCACCATGTTCACTCTGAAATTATGTCGAAGTATCGATAATATATGGAAATCTTGCCACATTTCCACTTTGATTTCTCCAAAAATCAGAACCTGATACATGGGCATATTAGGCGAATTTTTTTGTTTTCCGCTCAAATGTCCTCGATTTTTGAATTTTCGCTCACACCTTCAAAAAAGTCGCTCTGAACTTATTTTAGGATTTCAGGTATACTAACGCCACAATCAATCAACGCCACGCACTACACCGTTCGGTCAGTTGAACCACTCACAATGCGTACCGGGGGATGCAGCCAAGCAAGGTGAAGGGAGATTGCACCGTATGCTCACCGCATACATACCACCAGCACACCGGAACACGGTGGCGCAGGCAATCAAAAAGTAACGATGCTTCGCATTATTACCATAAAGTTGCCACGTTGCCGCTTTCAGGTGGATGTACCTTGATAATTGAATAAGTAAGCAGGCTGCAAGCCGGATGTGAAAGCGTCTGGCTGCAGCCCAAGTACCGCGGAGAGTTTCGGTGGTTTTGCACCGCCTATGTTCTCTGTGGTGTCCGCCACTCAACTGATAAGGAGAATTGCTATTATGTACAACGAAGATTCATACGACGAAACTGTAAATCCTGTCTTTGATCTCTACCGTGAGTTCAGAGCCGAGGATGAGCGGAAATCCCGTGAAGCACTTGGGGAGAATGAATCAGATAATTTCTCTGATCAAGCTTCCGAAGCAGGTGCTGATCCTTCTGGCGGTGCTGTTACAGGCACTCCTGAGAGTTGGTGCAATATGACCGGTGGCAAAGCTGTGAACATGGAATTTTTCGGTGACGAAACGGTTTCTGAACCGGACGACCCGGAAAATGCCATATACAGCGAACCCGACTATCTGGAGGAGAGGGACCATGTGGAGGCTGAAAACGCCCTCACACCTGAACCTGAAGCATGGGCTAAAGCTGTGGTTGATGTGCCCACCGACCCGAATCCCTCTGATTCCAAGGAGATGGATGCGCTGGACAAGCTGAAAGCTTTGCTTCTGGCCAATCAGCCCGGCGCTAAAGACTCCAAGGCAAAGACTCCTTCCAAGGATTCCAAGCCGGAAAAGCAGAAGGAACCGCTCCGCTTTGAACCTCCGGTCACTCCCAATGACCTGATGTTCATTGCAGACATTCCGTATGTAAGGGACGATTGCAATCCGGCACTGTGGCACTGTCTCCATAAGCTGGATAACCTGATTCCGTGGCTGCGCAGGCGTCTGCCGAAACAGGAACAGCTTGAGGTAGGCAGTGGCCCGCTGAAAGCCATTGCACAGATTTACTCTGAGCATCCGGATTACCGGGTGGACAAAGACCCATTCTGCAAGAAGGATCATGTGATTCCTGTGCAGAACGGCGTTATCGATCTGTCCGGCGGCAGGCCCGTTCTGCGTGAAGCATATGACGATGAAATGTTCGATCATGTGGTGCAGGCAGAGTTCATTCCGAATGGGCAGGTTCCCTCTTTGGAGGGCAGCTGCTTTGAGCACTTCTGCGAAACATCGTTGGGTTCCGACCCGGCCAAGCACCGGCTGCTGCTGGAGATCATCGGCTACACCCTCTGCAACACCGTCAAGGGAAAAAGTCTCTTCCTTCTGATCGGTGAGCGGGACTGTGGAAAGTCGGTGGTGATTAACCTGCTGGCGGAAATGCTTCCGCCGGACAAGATCACCAATTTTACGCTGGGGCAGTGCGGTGACAACCGAAACACACAGCAGTTGTGCAATGCCTGCGCGAACCTGTCCGGCGAAAACGAAGAGGACAGCATCAAGTCCATTCATATCCTGAAAGCCTGCACCGGCGGAGACCGTATCTCTGCCGGTCGCGGTATAAGGATAACATTATGGTCAAGCCCTGCGTCCACTTTGTATTCGCGCTGAACCGGATGCCGGACAACCAGTCCGCCGACACCTCGGATGCGTTCTACCGCAGAATGCGCCCGCTTGTTTTCCCCTACAGCATCCCGTTTGAACAGCAGGACCCGTTTCTGCTGGACAAGCTGCTGGAAGAGAAAGACCTGATCGTGACTGCCGGCATCTGGGCTCTGCACCGGGTAATGCATGACGCGACCTCGAACTACCCCTTCACGGTTCCTGAAAGCTCCAAGGCCTTTATGGATGAGTACCGGGATGATGCAAACTCGGTACGTGCATTCATCAATGACTGCCTTGCTTTCAGTGCTGAGGAAAGCGGGTATTCGGAGGACTTTAACAAGGCTTACAAGGCCTACTGTGACCGGAATGGTCTGGAAAAGATGAGCACCAAACGGCTGATCAGCCAGATTAAATCTGTCCATAGTGGCGTGGAGCCTTTCCGCAAACAAGAAAATGGAATCCTGCGCCGTGGTCTCAGCGGCGTTGGTTTCCGGAAATAAAACATACATATTAAGATAGGAGCGTTTTACAATGAACGAAATGAAGAAGAACACCGCAGTCAACCCCACTGATATTCTGGAGAATATCAACCGCAACAAAAATGCACTGCTTCGCGCCGTGAGTTCCAACCGTGCATTGATCTACTGCTCAGCTCAGAAAGCTTCTGTTGCAGGCTGGAATTATCAGATGCCCCAAATCATTAAGGAAACCAGCTATCTGAATGTGCCGGAAAAGCCTGCGCTGGAATCGGTTGTTGATTTAATTGAGCAGGCATACCGCAAGCAGCACCGTTCTGAACTGGGGCTGAAGGTGATGCTGGAAGAATGCTTCAGCATGACAAACTGGTATCAAACCCTTTACAGCCGGTATGAAAACTTCAAAGAAGGACACGCGCGTGACCTGACCTGCATCAACCGGGATCTTCTGCTGACCCTTGAGACGATGCTGAGCCTCTGCATCAACAGCTATTATCAGTCCACCTTTGTCCTTCACCTGAAGGAAGCGGTCGATGAGCTGAACCGGGTTGTTGCACAGGCTGCTGAACAGTAAAATTTGTGTCCTCAGATGCCGATTGGTGTCTGGGGACATATTTATATAAGAATATTATAATTTTTTGCAAATTTGATTGTATTTTTTAGGTCATATCCGTTCCCATACGGAACTATTCCTTAAATTATTTGAATCACTTTTGCGACACAGAAAATGGTGAGAGATTATGATAAACAGCAGCATTCATACCGTTGAACTGTATAAACGGGTATGCTATTCCGAGCAGCTTGCCCTCTCCCGTACCATGAAACGCCTTGGAGTTCCATCCTATTCTAAAGGCCACGGTTTCGTTTATGTACTGGAAGGACGAGAGAGCGCCGGAATCACATCCATTGGACTGTTTAGTCACTACAGCAAAGCACTCGGATACAATGTGGACTTCCATCTGGAAATCGCCCTGAACCCGATGCGTGCTGTCTGTGATACTGCACAGAAAAATGCAAAGGCAATCAGCCCCGATCTGCTTCCCGATGCACTGGCAGAGGTACTTTTCTCTGCTGACCAGATGTTCAGACTTGACCTTTTGGATGATGTAAGTCTTTCGCGGGTCGATTTCTGCACAGACCTGAAATTCGACCGGCAGGAACAGGCAGATGAATATATCCGCCTGCTGAAAAAAGTGCCCTGCAAACGGGTTCTTCGGGAGGTTCTTCACTGGGACAGTACGCAGCGCCGTTGGGTTCCCTATTCGGAGTCCAAATTAGTACGCTGTGGTTCCTATGAGTTTCAAATCTACCCGAAGCATCCACAGATGCTGACGCACGGTCTGTCCGGTGCAGAGTATGCTCAGGGTGTCGTCCGGGTTGAGCTGCGGGCGGGACGGAAGAAGCTGAAGTCCTTACATTATAGATATGCTGCTCTTCTGACCCCCTGTGAAAACTGGTGTCAGGAACTCATGGTCATGGCAGGGCTTTCAGGCAAAATCATAGAAGGGATGATGGTCGAAATGCTGGGCACTGGCGATTTTTATCCCATGAAAACCATTCTGCAAAAAATCGATGCATCCGGCTTCTATGCCTGTACAAAGCAGCAGATGAAGCGGGTCCTCGACTACTTTCCACTTCACAGCAGTGGGGAAGATGCGCTGAAGCACCTTGGCCTGTCACAAAAGCAGTGGCGGGAAGTGATAAACCACTTTTCAAAGATCGGGTGCTGTCCGATTCCAATTCCCACAAGAGCATGTCAGCCATGGTATCCCGGTGTCACAAACTGGGATGCTTACTTCGGTACAGTCTGAAAATTGCGTATCTGCGATTTTATAAAGTATATATCATATACCTGACCGTATATCAACCATACCAGAAAAGGAGTGTTATCTATGGAAGCCATTGAAATGCCTGTCGTTCCCAAGGAGCCTATCCACTATACCCGTGACAAGGGTGTGGTGCCTATCAGCCAGAAGTGTGTCCTCACACTAGAGGAAGCCGCGCAGTACAGCAACATCGGCATCCACAAGCTGCGTGAGATCAGCGATGATGAAAACTGCAAATTTGTGCTGTGGAACGGCAAGAAGCGGCTCATCAAGAGGAAGAAGCTGGAAGAGTATCTGGACAACTGCTACTCGATTTGAGCTGCTGTACATCGGGCTGGGGCCTTCGGGTTCCAGCTCTTTATTATTGTAATAAGGAGAATTTACGATGAAAGACCGTAGGACTAAGAAGCACGTCAAACTCAAACCCGGCGAAGCGGAACGTAAAGATGGCTACTATGTTTACCGCTGGACAGCATCTGACGGCATACGGCACGGTGTTGTGGCCAAGACGTTGGACGAGCTGCGCCGCAAAGAAGATGATATTAAGCGCGACCAGCTGGACGGGCTTAAGGCTATTACCCGTGATGTGACGCTGAATACAATTTATCTTCTATGGAAGAAGAACAAGCGTGGTCTGAAAGATAACACCCTCACCAATTACTGCTATATGTATGAGTTGTTCGTGAAGGATGATTTGGGGCAACATCGGCTCCGGGAAATCCGGCGTTCCGATGTGAAAGCCTTTTATAACAAGCTGGTGGAACAGCGTGGTCTGAAGATCAATACGCTGGAAATCATCCACAATGTCCTGCATCAGATTTTGCAGGTGGCGGTGGATGATAACTACATCCGGCAGAATCCAAGCGACCGGATTCTTAGTGAGCTGAAGCGTTCCAGCTGCTACGAGGAGCCGCATAAACGAGCCCTGACCATTCGGGAGCAAGAGCTATTTCTGAATTACCTGCGGAAAGAAGGCAACCCCTATCATCATTGGTATCCTGTCTTTGCCGTGATGGTTGGTACTGGAATGCGCGTAGGCGAGGTCACGGGTTTGCAATGGGAAAATGTTGATTTTGAAGAAGAAGTCATTACTGTTGACCATACGCTGGTCTACTATAACCACCGGCAGGAAATCGAAAATGCCGGCTGCACCTTCAATGTCCACAGTACCAAGACCGAAGCGGGCACACGCCAGATTCCGATGCTGCCTGAAGTGAAAGAGGCGCTTCTGATGGAAAAGGAGTATCAGGAGTTGACTGATACCCATTGCACCTCCAGTATTGACGGCTACAACGACTTTATCTTTGTCAACCGCTTTGGTGCGGTACAGCATCAGGGTACACTGAACAAGGCTCTGCGGCGCATCATCAGGGACTGCAATCAGGCTCAACTGGACTCTGGCAAGGAGAACCCTGTTCTTCTGCCCAATTTCAGCTGCCACTCCTTGCGTCACACCTTTACTACGCGGCTGGTGGAGGCCGGTGTTAACATCAAGGTGATTCAGAACCTCTGCGGTCACACGCGGTCGGACATCACCCTTGATATTTATACCACCGTCACCAAGGAACTGAAACAGCGTGAGTTTGGCAATTTCTCGGAGAAGATGGCCCAGCAGCGTGCTGAGCTGGACAAACTGAACGCCGCCGCTGTGGACAGCGAATAAAACAATGAAACCAGAACAACAGGCTGACTTCAAACGCCTGCCGTTCTGGTTTTCTTTTTTTGTTTATTTTTGCTGTCACTCATCAAGCACGGCCTATTCACATTCTTCCATATAGCGCAGCAACTCATTTTTTCGTATACGCCATTTTCTGCCGATCTTAAAAGCAGGAATCTCCCCACTTTGCAAACGGAATAGCAGCTGGTTTCGTCCGATGCGTAAAATCTCCTGAACCTGCTTGAAGTCCAGAAGATACGGATAATTTTCAAGCACAGATAACACCTCTTTCTGTATTTTCTTAATGAAGTGTTGTTTGGTACAGTTTAATATAGTACCTCTTTATAGCTTAGAACACAGGCAAACCTAAACGGACAGCAAAAATCGTAGAACCCCTGAAAACAGCCTGCCTGCATAACACAATTCGTCTGAACCCTATTTGAAAATATATATTATACCCCTGTATGATGCACGTCCGGCAGAACCGGCTGCTGCGGAACATAGAAAGAAACATAGAATCATCAGGAGGCATAGTATGAAAAACTTGCACACCAATCATTTATTTGACGAACTGATTGCAAAGAGTATGGAGGACGCTTTATCCAACCTCCCACCTTGGCAGGAAACGGAAATCAGCCACAAGGCCGAAGATGTTCTAGCATCTCTGCCACAAGAGCAGAATGACTGTCTGCGCAGCTATCTGAACGAATTGGCTGAACAAGAAGCCGCCGAAAAGCACGCTCTCTACTTACAGGGTATTCTGGATGGCATTGCGCTTGCTGGCATTGTTCAGTTGGAGCAGCACATTGCCCACGGACATTGGAAGAGGCTCCGAAATCAAATTCTTCGAGGAAATTATTTACGTCCTGACTACAAAAAGTAAAAATCGAGGCACAAATTGATAATTCTAACTAAAAAGGAGCAACTATTATGAAATCAAATTTTAAGGCGCAAGTAGATGCGTTTGAATTGATTGGTAAGTACCATGGAAACATCAGCCGGGCAATAAAGAACCTGCTTGACCTGACGGACAGCGGGGAACCCATTCGCAAAAACGGAAAGGACAAATTTGAATGGAATCGGAAAGGGTTGACTATAGAAATCTGTAAAGACAAGCATGAGCAAATGGCTTTCATCAGAATTTTTGTTGAATTACCAATTCTTTTGGACGTGTTACCGCACTACCCAACAGAACTAACGCCAGAATTGGTCAGCCAAGCAGAAAACAAAATACTGGATATTCTACAACGAATTGGTATTTTGGACTTAGCACCTAGTGCACAGTGGAAGATGAACATGGTTCAGCTGAGCAAGGATTTTTATGTTGAACATGATCCTCACCTGCTTATGAAGATTATAGAATACTATGTGAATATCAAAGACGGCAGACAGCCCTGTAAAAAAGAACACCTTCAAGCGAAATATTCCACATCTGAAGTAAACTCGATTGAATTTTGTGATGATGGTGCCTATCACACATTGAGCATTATTCAGAAAAACGTACTGTCGAAGGAAGCCGATGATACTGTAGGCAGATTTTCTCAAACACCAACGCACAGGATACAATATAAAGTTGTCTGTTACCGCAAGGAATTGACCTGTTTTGAACAGCAGCACGCTGATTTAAGAGAAAATTGTAACCTTAGAAGCAAATTCGTTTCAAGGTATCTGACTCAGCTAAATAAGGCTGCACTTAAAATTCTTCAGGATGAGGCTGTAGCCTATTTTGATTCCTATTCGTGGGGAATTTCCGATACCGTACATGAGTGGATGAAAAAATTCTCCGAAAGGACGGGCATCAATTTTAGTCAAGAAGTTCTGAGCAAGATAGAGAATTATCTGATTATGGTCAATACAAATGACATTGCTGGCATTGTAGACGGTTTGCTGAGTATGGGGCTATCAAATGCAGCAGCGTTGGATACGGTATTTGAAAAGCTTGCATTGAACAGTCTGGTGATTCCAGATGATATTCTGGAACCGCAGGAACGCAAGTTCTTCCCCTATCCAAGTCTGGAGCTACTGCTTCAGGACAAAGTTTGGGAAGAAAACTTGTAATCAAGTAAAAAGCAAGACAGTCAGAGGTGTAAATTATCACCTTTGACCGCCTTGCTTCTTTCTAATCCTTTGTTTAGTTATTCCCGGATGCTTTATAGTGTTCTTGCCTGTCCTTCAGCCCTTGCATATAGGCCAATGCAAGCTGCTTGCTGGTTTCGTCGAGCTTATCCCATTCAGTCAGAAATGCACACTGGTCTTTGCTGAACGCTACGGTTTTATCTTCTAGTGTAAAGAACTGTGCCAGCGTGATGCCGAACCCTGCGCACAGCTTTTGCAGTGTGTGGACAGTCGGCGCATTGGTTTTCCGCAGCATTGTACTCAGGGTGGAGTATGGAATGTCCGCTTCCTTTGCCAGACGGTAATACGTCCATGAGCGGAGATCACATAGCTCCTGAATCCGCGCAAGAACATCAAAATCTTCCACTGCTCCGTCCTCCTATGGGTGAAATTATTCTTATACTGCTATTCTACCCACGGAAAGACGTTAGTCGAAGATGCTAAAAGACGTTACAATTTCATTGACTATATAACGTAAAAAAGCTATAATTTTAGACAAGATGGTATTTCTTTTCGTTATATTCTTATGAAATTTATGGTTATCATCTATCGGAAGGAGGACTTTTTTCGGAGATACGGGAAATATTGAGGAGGTATATATGAACAGTTTCGGATTGCTCGTTCTTTGGGCTATTTGTGCCATCGTTGTAAACCGGCTTTACCACAAGCTGTTTGCGGTTTTCTACTTTAGTTTTGGCGCAGTTCTCAGAGAATTGATTTTTACAATTGGCATTTCCGGCATTCTGACTGCCGCAATTCTCACTCTTATCTTTTAATTCGTTAATTCATTGATTTTTGGAGGAATCATATGAAAGACTACTACAAAATTTTGCAGGTGTCGCCAGATGCCGCACCCGAAGTAATCCAGATGGCCTATAAGGCACTAGCAAAAAAATATCACCCCGACTTAAATCCAGACGATACAGAGCAGGCGCAGGAGCAGATGAAAGAGCTGAATGAGGCTTTTGAGGTTCTCTCTGACCCAGAAAAACGCGCAAGATATAATGCAGAACAAAAATCTGCTGAATCTGCATCGGCCTCGACAGCCTCGCAAACTCAAGCGGACACCAGTACGCAGAAGCCGCCCAAACAGGAACAGCCTCAGCGGCCTTCTCAAGAAAAAGAAACCGCTTCATCCACACAAAAGGCCGCATCCTCTGGTGCATCTAGTTCAACATCTAATGTTTCTTCTGAGCCAAGTAAGACTTCTTTTGGCTTCATGGAAATTCTTGATATTCTGCTTTGTGTAGTTTTCCTTTTCTTTGTTGGGCGATTTGCTATCAAGTTTTTCAAGAGCATTGACTCTGATACATCCTCCAATGTAAGCACCTCGCAGAGTGTTGAAGACACTACAGAACAGCCTCAAGTTGATGCCCTCAACTACACCTGGGAACAGTTTTCTGACTTTGGCAGTACCTACTCCTTCTCCGAAAATCCCTACTATGTGGATGGTATCTCTCGTTATGTTGATATGGTCAATACTTTTTACAGTGGTCTGAGTGCTCTGAAAACGTCCAGCAGCAAGCAGGATGTGAGCCAAACGACCTTAGAGCAAGCTATGAAGGATGCTGGCGTGTCTCACTCGCTTATCAAAAAGCTGTTAGACAAACAGGGTGTTGACATCTTACAGGACAGCGATTTTTACCGTATGGATGAAAAATCTGACACTGGCCTTGTTGCCTCTCTTTTCGACAGTAATCGAGAGCGTGCCTATTTAGAGGTGTCCTCCACTGCTAAGGATGCTATTTCTTTGGATGATGCGATTTTGTTCTACTTTGGCGACCTGAAAGATAACAAGCCTGATGGAAACGGTGCTATATTTTCCTACAGTCAGGCAACAGGACTGTCCTTTGGCTATGCTGGGCAGTTCAAGGAAGGCAAAATGTCTGGCAAAGGCATCACTTTCAGCCACTACAGATTTGGATATTCGCTTGCTGAAGCTGGTGAATATGAGAAAAATCAGCTGAATGGCAGCGGCACCCAGTATCGTTACGATGATAGCACCATAATCTACCAATTCTATCAGGATAAATTTGCTGAATACTCAGATACCGTTCTCTCTGCCAAGTCTGAGGAAGAAGAGACGCAGCTATTTGAACACATTCTGGAGAAAAATCCTGCTGTTGAGCTTTTCCTAACAGCGAGCAGCTACGATTTGAACCGTACGACGATTGACTTCAACGAAGCTGTTATCTGCCCTTATATCGAATATAAAGGTAACTTCAAATATGGCAAATACGATGGTAAGGGCAAATTCTATGCTCCGGGCGGATGGCTTGCCTATGATGGTGCTTGGGGCAACGGAAAGTACAACGGCAAGGGCACACTTTACAATGATGATGGCTCCGAACGCAAGAAAGGTGACTTCAAGTATGAAGAAATCAGCGATGATCTGACCATTGGAACGCTCTCTTACACTCTTCTAGCTTCCTATAATAGCTTCTCGCTGGATGAGTTATTTGCAACAGATGCCAACAATGTTCCTTCTATTACTCCCACCGCCGACTCCGAAACGGAGCAGTCTGCGGCTTCCAGTGAAACATCCGCAGAATTATCTTCGGCCTCTGTTGTCGTTCCCCAATCTGCATCCGAATCCTGTGGTCAAGAAATCCTAGTTAAATCTTCTGGGTATCATGCTGAGATATTCCTGATGACCTATCGGGATGGGAATTGGGTACAAGATTACTATACTACTGCCGCAATCGGTGAAAATGGCATCACTTATAATAAGACCGAAGGCGATCATATGACACCTGCCGGAACATTCCCGATTCTCTTTGCCTTCTCGACTTTGCCACAAAATACAAAGATACCCTTTATTCAGATTACAGAAGATAGTGTCTGGGTATGTGACCCTGATTCGACTTACTATAATACTTTGCAATCTAAAAACAATCCGTCCCGTGACTGGTCTGATAATGGTGGAGCCGAAAAGATGTATGTAAAGTTCTCCAAGAAGTCTTCAACCGCCTGCATCTGCTTTGGTTTTAATGGAGATGGCCGAAACCAGTATAGCGCAACCACTTATGATGGAGGCTCTGCGCTGTTCCTTGATGGTGTCGGGCCAAACGGAGATATGTATTCAGGTTACGGAGATATTAAAATCGCCAGCGATGATATGACACAAATTCTTGCTTTGTTAGACCCTGCGCTCAATCCTGTTATAACTATTCAGTAAAACACCTCCAATCGTATTATTAACATCTCAAATTATATATTATATTCCTGAAACAGCACGAAGCTATTCCACACAGCTTCGTGCTGTTTTTATTTTGCCCATCGAAAGGAGCCTGCTATGGAATCACTTGATCCCCAGATTATTGTTCACATCATCGAAGTTGCCGCTGAGGTACTGATTGCAATTTTCAGCGACGAAGAATAACCATCATTCAAAATTAGGAGGAAATTACTATGTCCGCAAATGTTGAAACCATGTTCTCTGTCCGTGAGACTCCTTGGCATGGCCTTGGCCGTATTGTGATGGATGCCCCTGCAAGCCATGAGGCATTGGAACTGGCCGGTCTGGATTGGCAGG
>ERZ773168.2176-NODE-2176-length-15287-cov-3.135767_pt1 | contig 15287 bp, 9 predicted proteins | sample MGYA00511261_ERZ773168 | MGnify/ENA primary metagenome ERZ773168 (study PRJEB29015, sample SAMEA2737855) | human gut metagenome | biome: human gut; feature: human-associated habitat; material: faeces | place: China | collected 2012 ... | reverse complement strand
GACTTACTACATTTATAATGTATGCGACCATCAGGAATGCTACCGCGAGGTCGGCAGTCAGGCCATCAGCTACACCACGGGCGTGCCCGCCATGTGTGGCGCGCTGATGATGCTGACCGGCGAGTGGACGAAGCCCGGTGTCTACACGGTCGAGGAATTTAACCCTGATCCGTTCCTCAATGCACTGGACAAGTACGGCCTGCCCCGCAGTGAGAACCATAACCCGGTTCTGGTGGACTGATGGTACAGCGCGATGCACGGCCGCCGTTTGCGGCCATCGGCGGCACGGTGCCGCCGGAATTTGCCGCCCTGCCAACGCCCAGCTACCTGCTGGACGAGGCCGCCCTGACCCGCAACGCGGAGATTCTGGGTGGGCTGGCACAGCGCACCGGCTGCAGGGTGCTGCTGGCGCAAAAGGCGTTCAGCAACTATGACCTGTATCCCCTGCTGGCGCCGCACTTGGCCGGCACCGAGGCCAGCGGCCTGTTTGAGGCACGGCTGGGTGCCGAGGAGATGCCCGGCAAAGAAGTCCATGTGTTCTGCGCTGCCTACCGCGACGACGAGATGGACGAGCTGCTGCGCTATGCCGACCATATCGTCTTTAACTCCCCTGCACAGCTGGCGCGCTTCGGCCCCAAGGCCAAGGCAGCCGGTAAGAGCGTAGGGCTGCGCATCAACCCTGAATGCTCCACGCAGGACGGCCACGCGATCTACGATCCCTGCGCACCCGGCAGCCGCCTTGGTACGACCCGCGCAGCATGGGATGCCGCCGTGTCGCAGGACCCCAGCCTGCCGCAGCTTTTGGACGGACTGCACTTCCACACGCTCTGCGAGCAGGACGCCGATGCACTGGCCGTGACGCTGGACGCCGTGGCAGAAAAGTTTGGCGATCTGCTGCCCAACATGCAATGGCTCAACTTCGGCGGCGGACATCACATCACCCGCCCCGGCTACGACATTGCCACGCTGGAGCACTGCATCGCCCGCGCACAGAATGCGTGGGGCGTGACGGTCTATCTGGAGCCGGGTGAGGCCTGTGCGCTGAATGCCGGTTACCTGCTGACCCGCGTGCTGGATGTTGTAAAAAACGGTGATACCACCGTAGCCATTCTGGATGCCAGCGCCGCCTGCCATATGCCGGATGTCATTGAGATGCCCTACCGCCCGCCGCTGCTGGGCGCAGAGGAACCCGGTGAAAAGCCCTGCACGGTGCGCCTTGCCGGGCCGACCTGTCTGGCCGGGGATGTCATCGGTGATTACAGCTTTGACACCGCCCCCCGCGCGGATGACCTGCTGGTATTCGGCGATATGGCCATCTACACGACCTGCAAAAACAATACCTTCAACGGTATGCCGCTGCCGGCCATCCTCTGCCGCTGTGCGGACGGCTCTGTGCGCAGCATTGCGGCCTTCGGGTATGAGGATTTCAAATACCGGCTCGGCAGCAGAGAGTAACACTGTGCCCACGCAAAGCGGACAGTAAACGGCTGGTTTTCGGCATTTTTGAGCAAATTCTTCTGTAAAGTTTATAAATTTATAGACAATACATGCAAATAGTGTTACAATAGGTGACAGTATGGGGCGGATCATCACCCCGCAAGTAAGGAGAATTGCCGTGAAGCTGAACAACCGCCGCACCATTCTGGTGGGCCTTGCGTTTTTGTCGATCTGTACCTTCTGGCAGATGTACGACAGCGTTATGACCCTGATCCTGACCGACACCTTTAAACTGAACGAGACCTTCGCCGGTGCCATCATGGCGGCGGACAATGTACTGGCGCTGTTCCTGCTGCCGTTCTTTGGTGCCCTGTCCGACAAGACCCACACCAGAATCGGGCGGCGCATGCCGTTCATCGTGGGCGGCACGGCCGCCGCAGCCGTGCTGATGAACCTGATTCCCCTGTTGGATGACCGCTATGCCGCCAACCCCAGCCCGGCCATACTGGTGCTCTTCATTGTGGTGCTGGGGCTGCTGCTGGTGGCGATGGGCACCTACCGTTCCCCCGCTGTGGCGCTGATGCCCGATGTCACCCCCAAGCCGCTGCGCAGCCGCGCCAATGCCATCATCAATCTGATGGGCGCCGTGGGCGGTATCCTGTATCTGGGGCTTGCGGCGATTCTGTACCCTGCCTCCAAAACCCACGGGCTGGCGCATGTCAGCTACCGGCCGCTCTTCCTCATCGTTTCGCTTATCATGGTCACGGCTATTTTGATTCTCTACCTGACCATCAAGGAGCCTAAGCTCGAGGCCGAAAACCAAAAGCTGGAGGCAGCCCACCCCGAATGGAATCTTGCTGCCGATGACGGGCAGGGCCATGAGGTGCTGCCCGCGCCGGTCAAGCGCAGCCTGACCTTTCTGCTGATCTCGATCTCGCTGTGGTTTATCGGCTATAACGGCGTTACAACCTGGTTTACCAAATATGTCGAGGCTGTCATGGGCGAGGGTCTGGGCGGCGCGTCCACCTGCCTGCTGGTTGCCACGGCAGGTGCCATCGTCTCCTACATTCCTATCGGCGCGCTGGCCGCCAAGATCGGCCGCAAGCGCACGATCCAGTGCGGCATTGTGCTGCTGGCCACCTGCTTTATGCTCGGCTTCCTGCTGACGACCGTCTATTCCTCCATCCAGCCCATCATGTATGTGGTGTTTGCGCTGGTCGGCCTTGCCTGGGCAGCCATCAATGTCAACTCGCTGCCGATGGTCGTGGAGATGTGCCGCGGCAGTGACATCGGCAAATTTACCGGGTATTATTACACCTTCTCGATGGCTGCACAGGTCGTGACACCCATTGTCGCGGGCAGCCTGATGCGCGCCATCGACTACCGCGTACTCTTCCCCTACGCCGCAGCCTTTGTGGCGCTGAGCTTTGTAACAATGTGCTTTGTGCGCCACGGTGACACCAAGGCCGAAGCGAAGAAGGGCCTTGAGGCCTTTGAGGATATGGACAGCTGAATAAAATTTTCTGCCGGGAGCTATATGGCTCCCGGCAGAAAAAAAGGACATCCGCATTACGTGTGGATGTCCTTTTTTAATTTGGCATCTGTTTTGTCTGCTGCACCAATGGTTACGAGTCTATCTGATTCACGCCTGATCGTAGCTACTGGGTAATGCACGCAGGGAAATTATGCGGTCAAATGTGCTGTATGCGGTCAGGAAGGCGGTAAAGCAACCGTCCATCCGGCCCATGCTGCCCTCCTTGCCGGCGGTGTAGTTATGCTCGGCAAAGCAGGAGCCGACCGAAATACCGTTCAAGCCCTTGGATGCGACCAGCGTGCCGTCTTTGACGACGACACCGCCGCCGTTATTGCCCTCTAGCATAAAATGCTCGTTTTCGATGCGGCAGCCCGCGTTGAAGGCTAACTCCACCCGCAGCGGGGCGCGGTCGATGCCGGAGTTGACGATGTGGATGTCCAGACCGTTTTCGACCTCGTTCACCTGCACATCAAACACCATGTCAGGGCCGTAGAGCTTTTCGCGGTGGGCGTTGTCCATCTGCCACCAATCGCTGGTGGCAGGCTTTTCGGCAAAGGGCAGATAATACCAGCCGGTCATGGTCTGGTGCAGGGCATAGCCACCGTCCTTGGGGGTCAGGGTTGAAGGGACAAAGTTGCGGTGTTCACAGAAGCTCGCGCCGATGCGCACAGTCAGCGTGAAGTCGCCGTGCTGAAAGAACAAAAAGCTCGGGCTGTTGTTCAAGATCGTGTAGGACCAGCTTCCGCGGCGGCAGCGAACAATACCCGACCCTTCGTAATATTTGTGATAGTTCGTTGGGGTTGCGCTGCCCCCGTGCTCCAGCGCGGCCAGCTCGGGCAGCAGCATCAGGTCGATGAGGCAGTCAAAGCTGCGCAGGGCATGGCGCTCCACCATCTGCATAATGGCGTTGGCGGCGTCCAGCAGTTCGGGCTTGCGGCAGGTATAGCCCATGTAAAGGTATTCAAGATAATACTCCCGCGGGTAGATCTTTTTGCCCATGTCCCATCGGGTGGAGTTGTTGGTAAAAATGCTGTCATCGGGGTCGATGTAGGTCAGCATCATTTCCAGGTTGCGCAGCACCGGCGCATAGTAGCTCTCGTTGCCGGTGGCCACGGCCAGCATAATCATGGCATCGTTGTTGATGCGGTTGTAGTTGCCGGCCGAACGCTCGGCGTACTCACCGTCCTCGTTGCAGTCGTTGCCTTCTTTCAGGATGGCCTCGGCGGCGGTGCGGCATTCGGGCTTATCAAACATCTTGGCGCAGAGCATCAGCACCGACGCGATGGCCCAGCGGTGGTTCGGGGTGTGGAAGCCGCAGTGGCACAGGGCATCGGCTGCATCACGGATGATGGCCTCATACTTAAGCTTCAGTTCTGCGGCAGCGGCCTTGGCTTCGGGCGCGGCAGGCAGTGCGCCATCCACGACCTTACACAGGTAGACATAGGCGGGCAGCAGCCGCTTGGTGCAGAAAGCCGTATCCGGGCCGGAGAAGAAGTTGCAGTTGATGAGGTCAAAGTAGCCGCCGGGCCGCTGGGAGCGGCGCACAAAAGCCAGCGCCAGCGCCAGGCGGCGGCCCAGCTCGGCGTTCAGGTAGTAACGGCTCTCGGGGTTCAGGTAGCAGGCCGTCATTGTCGTGGCGCGGTAGATGGCCGTTTTCGGCTCGGCCAGGCTGTCCGCCTTGGGGAAACCGCCGCAGAAGGGGCTGTTCTCGTCCAAAAGCTGGATATCGAGATAGCGCTGCACGCGGCTCTCGCTGTCGTGCAGGATACGTTCATAGTGTTTGCGCATAGATCCGCTCTCCTTATTTGCCTTTGCCCAACAGGGCCGCGCCGATGATGCCCGCGTCACCGAACAGCTCGGCCGACATGATGCGGGGCTGTTTGGGGCAGCTGCGGCCATAGCCGTGTGCGGCATTGAACGCCCGGATCGGCTCGACCAGTACGTCGCTGCGGCGGCTGATGCCGCCGCCCAGGCAGAGCACCTCGGGCTGGAAGATGTTGATGATGCTCGTCACGCCGACGCAGAGGTAGTGTACATAGGTGTTGACCACCTGCACGGCGGTCTCGTCGCCCGCGTCGTAGGCAGCCAGGATGACCTTGCCGTTGACGTTGGCTTCCTCGTTTTCCGCCAGCGCCCAAAGCTTGCTCTCCTTATGGGCGGCCATGGCCTCCCGCGCCTGGTGAATGAGCGCCGTGACGCTGCCGTACTGCTCAAAGCAGCCGCGCATACCGCAGTTGCACTCTTTCCCGTGCATATCAATCACAAAGTGGCCCAGTTCGGCCGCTGCGCCGTTGCAGCCGGTCAGCAGCTTGCCGTTCAGCACTACGCCGCCGCCGACACCGGTGCCCAGCGTGACCATGACCATGCTGCTGCTCCCTTTGCCTGCACCCGCGCAGTACTCGCCCCAGGCGGCAACGTTGGCGTCGTTATCCACATAGACGGGCAGACCGGTGCGCTCGTGGATCATCTGGCCCAGCGGGACATTGTCAAATTCCAGATTGTTGGCATACAGCACGGTGCCGGTGTCCACATCGACGCTGCCGGGCGCACCGATGCCCACCCAGGCGGCATCACTCAGGGCCAGGCCCAGGGCAGTCGCCATGCGGCGGCAGAGCAGCGCGATACGGTCGGCGATGTCCGACGCCGGGCAGGGCAGCCCGGTCTTGATGCTGTCGGTCAGCAGCAGTTTCCCGTCCAGGTCGGCAATGCCGCCTGCGATGTTGGTGCCGCCCAGATCGATCCCGATACAATAACGCATAATCTACCTCGCTTCTTTCACTTTATTTCAATTTCTGCGTCGGCTTGCAGAATTTCGTAAACAGCATAAACACGATGAAAAATGCCAGCACGGACAGCGGCAGGACCCGGATGCTGACGGCATAGCCCGCCATATCCACCAGCTTGCCGAAGCCGACGTTGAACAGGATATCCGCCAGCGACGCGATGCTTAAAATCGTGCCCGCCGCGCCGGAGACCTGCTGCGCCGGGAAATAGAGCCGGATGCTCATGACCAGCGTGGGGTACAAAATGGAGAAGGACAAGCCGCTGATGGCCCAGACGGGCATAGTCACCGCGCCGCCCAGATACAGCACACAGGACACGCCGCCGAAAGCCGCCAGGCTTTTGAGGGCCCCCAGCTTATCCACCAGCGGGGACAGGCAGAGCCGACCGATCATCATGCCGCCAAAGAACACCGAAAGATACTTGGCCGCCGAGGCCTGGGGCAGGCCCAGACCGTCTACGCCGTAGGCGACCATCCAGTTCATGACGCCGTGCTCGGCGATAAAGTAGAACCCGAACACCAGCACATAGGGCACGATGATACGCCAGTCATAGCCGCCCTTTTGTGCTGGGGTATCCGCCGGGTCGGCGGCTTCCTCCGGCACATTGCAGAAAAGCAGCAGCACAAAGGCCACCGCGCCCAGGATCAGCAGCACCAGATTTGTGTGCTGCCAGAAGGCAAAGCCGTCGGCGTGGCTGCCCAAAATATACTGGCTGCCGCTGGTGCCGATTTCCTGGGTGAAGAACAGGAAGTTGACGAAGAACCCCGGCGCTGTGGCAAACAGCAGCGGCGTGATGAGGTTCATCGTGGTATTCAATAAGGTGGAAGAACCCAGCGCCAGCGCCATGCCAATGAGCAGCACCGTGTAATTGCTGGTAAAGGCAAACAGCGCCAGGGCGGCCATCCAAATCAGGATCAGCACCTGCAGCACGCGCTTTTTGGAAAAGCGGGTGCTCAGGTTGCCGCCCACCAGCAAAAACACCAGGTTGCCGATGTAGCTTGCCGTGACGATCAGCCCCAGCTGGGTCGTCGTCAGGGAGAAATGCTCTTGGAAGATCGTGGAAAAAATTCCGCGCAGGCTGTCATTGCTGCCAAGCCCCACCATGAGCACCACAAAGGCAAAGAAGGTAAGGCGGCTGCTCCATTTTTTTGTCATCAGACCTGGGCCTCAGCTTCCATCAGGAACAAAATTGCCATGGCCTGGCCGTAGGGCATCGGGTGCAGGGGGATCTGCTTGTAGAAGTCCTTGCTCTCGCGGCCCATCGGGGTGCCGTAGGACACCTGCTGCACAACGCCCTTTTCATCGATGCAGTCCAACACAGGCTGCAAGGCGCGCATGGCATTGGCGCGGTAGCTTTCGGGCACAATGCCCTGCTCGACGGCTTTCAGGATGCCGAAGCCGAAGCCGCTGGTGGCGCTGGCCTCCAGGTAGGAGGTCGGGTCGTCGATCAGGGTGTGCCACATACCGCCCTCGTCCTGGTACTTGGCCAGGCTCTCGATCTGGCGCAGCAGCGCGTTCTCAAGGATGCGGCGGTCGGGGTTGCCCACGGGGACGATTTCCAGCAGCAGGGGGATGGCAGCCGTCACCCAGCTGTTGCCGCGGCCCCAGAACGCCTCGGCAAAGTTATGGCAGCCATCAAAGCAGAAACCATGATACCACAGACCGGTCTTTTTGTCAGCCAGATATTTGGTGTGGACAAGGTACTGGTAGACAGCCTCGTCAATGTAGTCCTGACGGCCCAGGATGCGGCCGATATTGGCCAGCGGCAGCACAGTCATGAACAGCGTATCGTCCCACAGCTCGCCATCGTTAACGCGATCCGATGTGACATGCTGGAAGCCGCCCTCGCCCGCGCGGGCCAGGCCGTGCATGGCCCACTCGGCCCACTCTTTGCAGATATCGCCGTACTTTTCATTCTTGGTGTACTCATACAGGTAGCTCAGGGCAAAAATGGGGGCCATCGTGTTGATGTTCTTGCTGGGCAGGCCCTCGGCAATGCGGGCGTCGTAGTACTCTGTCAGCACATCCAGGCAGCGCTGGTCGTGCTTTTTCTCAAACAGCTTCCACAGGCCGTACAGGCCCACGCCCTGGGTCCACTCCCACAGCATATAGCGGGCCAGGTTGCCCTGATCCATGTTGGATTTTGCCATGTTCTCCAGGAAGGTCTCGTCCCTTTCATACAGGACAGATTTGAAGCTCTCAATGCAAAGCTCCAGTTTGTTTTCAATATCAGCTTTCTGCATGGTGGTTTTCTCCTTTTTATTATAATAGGTAGACATAACGTTCGAACTTGCCTAAAGTATAGCATAGGGACAAAGGCAAAAACCACTCTGATTTTGTCTTTGTCACTGAAATATATTGCACTTTTTGCGAGTGCGAGTATAATAGAGACAGGAACATTTTTGACGGAGGCTGCCTATGTATCTGGACGACGCATTGCTGTACAATCAGGGGTACATGATTTCGATCAACGACCTGGATTCGCCGCTGTTTTACCTGTTCGACTACGATTCGCGGTCGTTCAAGATCAACATGAGTTTCCAGCATTTCCACCAGTTTCACGAGATACACATTCTGTTAAGCGGCCGCGCATCGCATATCATCGAGGGCGACTATTACACCCTGCAGCCCTATGATATCGTATTGCTGCGCCCTTCCCTGCTGCACAAGACCGAGTATCCGGCGGGTGGCGACTGCCGGCGGCTGATTATTAACTTCCGCGTGCCAGATGATTCCCCCGCGCTGCACGAAATGCTGCAAAGTTGTTTACAGCCCTTCGGGGCCGAGGTGCCCATCTACCGCTTTACCGGTGAGACACGGGCTCAGGCATTCTCGCACCTGAACGAGATCTTCACGCTGGGCAAGCAGCCGATGACCCCGCTGACGCAGCAGTTCATCCACTGCCATTTCCTGCAATTTCTGGCCACCGTGGCCCAGCACGCGGGCGAGAGCAGCTACGAGCCGCAGGAGCTCAGCGATTCCATCACCCAGAAGGTCTACGCCGTGACCAGCTACATACACCGGCACTACGCCAGCGAGCTTTCGCTGGAATATCTGGCGGAGAAATTCTTCATCAGTCCGTACTATTTGTCGCACCAGTTCCGCCGGGTGACAGGGTTCTCGCTCATCAACTACATCCAGATCACCCGGGTGCGCAACGCCCAGCAGCTGTTGCTGTACACCGACATGAAAATTGCCGATATCACGACGAGCTGCGGCTTTACGAGTTTTTCCCAGTTCAACCGGGTGTTCAACAAGTTCTGCCATACCTCGCCGTCCCAGTTCCGCGTCAACGGCGTCGTCACCCCCATCACCGCCATTCCCTATGAGAAGGAACCCTCCCCGGGGAGCACGAAGGTGTAACATTTTCCGGTGCCGCCCCTTCTCGGGGCAGGCACCTCTTTTATTTTTCCTGCATCGTCAGTTTGCCGTAATTGTCAAAACCACTGTACTGCATCGGGGCGTCGTTTACATACAGCGTCTCGCCCCACTGGCAGCGCAGTTCGCCGTAGACGGGGTCCACAAAGTGGTAGCGGCGGCCCTCGGCATCGGCGTCCAGCGCAGCCCCGCGCATGGCGGCCTTGAAATCCTCAAACGCCGCAAACTCGTCGGCCTGCGCGGCACGCACCAGCCAGATGCAGCGGCGGCCCTCGGCGATGCACTCGCGGTCCTTGTTGGAGCCGAAGTCCTGCATCCGCATCCCATTGCTGCAATACACCGCCGCATAGGCACTGCCCAGCTGCACAAAGGCCCACTTGCCTTCGACCTCGCAGCGGTCAAACTCCATCGACGGCAGGTACAGGTGGGTGAAATCGACCGGGTGTTCGGGGGCGATATCATAGATCAGCCCCGCGAACGCCTTGTACTGGTTGACCTTGGGCAGGGTGCCATTGCCCGCCCAGTAGGACGGCCGCGCTGCGCCGAAGAGCACCCGCTCGCCGGGATGGGTGACCCACAGCTGCGCCACGGCGTTGAAGGTCAGCTGGAAGGGGTTCTCCTGATGGCCCGGCTCGCCGGGGTGGAAGTCGTTGGCGCTGGTCATCATGTAGTCGGCGGTCTTGTAGGTGTACAGATCCACATAGCCGTCATTGCCCTGGGTCGTCTGGCAGATCATTTCCTTGCCCTGGGGGATGCTGAACCACTGGGCAAACTCCTTCGGCGGTTCATAATCAGACAGGCAGTAGGAGGTGATACCCTTGCCTGCGTGGCCCGGCACGCCGTACCCATAGCCGATCCAGCTCAGGCCGGAGGGGCAGTTGGACCAGTTGCCGAACTGCTCCTTGATGTAGGTGCGGCCCGACGACGAGGCGAAGATGCCCTGCTGGCTGTGGACGGCCAGCAGGTAGTAGGCAAAATCCATGCCCTCGCGGCCCAGCTCCCGCATGGCGGGGTCCTGGGCAAAGGCATACAGGCTGCCGAAGCCCAGCGTGTCAATGGGCAGGTAGGGGCTGGAATTCCACTCGGTAAAGCCTTCTTTGCGGAAGGTGACGAACCAGTCGTAGAGCATATTCTTGGCCTTGGCCTGCATCTGGCGGCCGGTCAGCCCGCTGTTGGTAAAGACCTCATCGGGGAACAGCTCGCCCGCCAGCAGCTGGCAGGTGTGGAACATCAGGGCGTGGTTCTCGCTCCAGAACCACATGGCGTCGTTGCCCGGCTCATCGATCCAATAGCGGAAACCCAGCAGACAGTCGGTCAGCTCGTTCTCGGTCTTTTCGGACAAAATACCGCTGCCGCGTTTGCCGAAGGTGCGCAGGATGTAGGGGTAGTAGACAAGGTAAAAATCGCTGCAGTCGAAGCGGCGGCGGATGTAGTCGGACTGCACGGCCAGCAGCTTTTCTGCCTCGGCGGTGTCGCCGCCGGTGGCTAAGATCGCCAGTGCGCGGTTCGTGTTCTGCTCGCCCCAGCGGGCCAGCAGCTCCAATGCCTGGCGCTTGCGCTCGGCCACGGTGGGCAGGGCGCGGGGCAGCACGCTCTCGGTGTGAATTTCCACACTGATGGGTCGGGTCAGCCGGATGCCCTCGACCTCGGTCGTGACCTGCAGCAGCAAAAATGCCAGCGGGAAGGTCTTGCAGTCGCCCAGGCTGATTTGACTCGCGTGGGGCAGGGTGTCAGCCTCGCGGCGGAAGAGCACGCCGCCCTTGACATTTTCCTCGGTGCCGCCGACAAAGGCCAGGTGGTAGCTCTCGGCGATATCCGCGCCATCGTAGTCCAGCAGCACCGGGCCGGCGGTAAAGTGGTTGCGGTGGAACGCCAGGCTGCGCATCAGGTGCTCGGCCTCGGCCAGGCGGGCCTCGTCGGCCTCCCCCACCGGGATGACCTGTTCGGGCGCGGTGCCCTCGCCCTTCCAGCGCAGGCGCAGAATGATCGTAGCATCGCGCTCGGCGTAGTTGTCAAAGAACACAAGAAGCTTGTTGCGGCCCTTTTGCAGCGGCAGGGTCAGCGGCGTGGGGACAGGCTCGTTGTGGTGGTAGGGGGTCACTTCGGTCAGCTTTTCGCCGTTCAGCCAGAGGGCCGCGCCGCCGCAGGTGATAAGGTCAAAGGGCACACTGCCCGCCTCGGCGGCGTCCAACTCGGTGTAAGCCCATGCGCTCAGGCAGGCAGGGGTCTCACAGTCCCAGGCGTAGGTCACGCCGATATCGTCAAACGGCCAGTAGACGGTAAAGGGGGTAACGTTGTCTGCGCTGCCCACCAGCCCGCCGGGCCGGGTGTCCAGCTGCGCGGGCCAGGCAGTGGCTTTGGCGCGGCGCTCGGCCTTGAACTGTTCCTCGCCGGGTTTATCCTTGGGGGCGGTGTTCAGTTTCTCGTTTTCGGCACCGTGCAGGGCCGTGGGCTTGGTGATGACCGGCGTTTCGGTCACGCCGCTGACCAGCCAGCGGTCCACATACCCGTGAAACAGGGGAAAATGCAATTCGTTTGCCATACTTCGACTTCTCCTTTATTAAAAAACAACAGACGCCCGCCCGGTTTGGGCGGGGCGTCTGTTCGCCCTGGGGAATCACTTCCCCTGTTGATTCAGTTGATTAGTGTGCCCAGCCGGCCTTGTCAGCCAGTGCGGTAGCAAACTCAGTCAGAGCGGCAGACGGAGTCAAGTCACCGTTGACAGCCTGCTTCAGAGCGTCACGGTACTCGTTGTCGTAGTAGTTGCGCCACTCGGAGCTCTCATCGATAGCGAATGCATCGGTAGTCTGGCCGACCTCAGCCTGCAGGACCTTGTAATCGGCAGCCCGATCGGGATCAGCGGGCTCATAGGTGACGGATTTCAGCGAGGACAGGCCCTTATCAAGTGCCAGATAATCAGCAAAGTTCTTATCGGTGTAGAACCACTTCAGGAACTCAAGAGCCAGATCCTTGTTCTTTGCGTTGGTGGGAACGGCCAGACCGGCACCGCCCAGGATAGCGGAACCGCCTGCAGAGCCGACAGGAGAGGGCATGACGCCGAACTTGAAGCTGGTGATATCCTGCACGAAGGGGTTGTAGTTCCAGGAGCCGGAGAAGTAGATGCCTACGTCACCGTTCTTGAAGTAGTCGCCCGGGTTGTCGCTGGAGCCACCGGCCCAGATGGCCTTGGGCATGACGCCGCTGTTGTTGGCATCGACAAAGGACTGCAGGGTGTCAACGTTCTGCTGGCTGTCTGCAACGACCTTGAAGGAGTCGCCGTCCTTCTCGACCAGAGAACCGCCGTTCATGTACATCAGGTTGTCATAACGGGCACGGGAGGCATCCATGGCCATGCCGTACTTGATAGCGCCGGAGTCCTGCAGCTTCTTGGCTGCCTCATAGACCTCGTCCATGGTCCAGCGGTCGTCCACCGTCGGGCACTCGAGGCCGGCAGCCTCAAAAGCGTCCTTGTTGTAGAATACGTTGGTGATGGTGAACTGCTGGGGCAGAACAGACAGCTTATCCGTCAGGTAGTTCTGGCTGATGATCTGCAGGGCCTGCGGCTCAAAGATGGAGGTGTCAATGTACTGGCCCAGATCCTCGAACTCATCGGGGTACAGACGGGCCAGACGGGTGGTGGACAGCAGATCCGGCAGGTCGTTGTTCTTGGCCATCAGGGGGAACTTGGTCAGCTGGTCATCGTAGGGGATGACCATGATGTCAACGGTGTTGCCGGTCTCATCGGCCCACTTGTTCAGGGTGGTGGCGAATGCATCGCCCTCGCCGGGCTCCTCAGACAGCATGACCTTCAGGGTCTGGCCGCCGGAAGATGCGGCGCCGGAAGACGCGGTGTCCGTTGTTGCAGCGGAGCTGGCCGTAGATGCAGCGGGAGAACCGCCGCAGGCCGCCAGAGAAGCCGCCATCGCGGCTGCCAGAGCCAGAGAAAGTGCTTTTTTCATGTTGGTTTTACCTCCTGTAAAATAGAAATAAAAATAGGGTATTATCAGCCGGGCCCTCACCCGGTTTGCTCCGTTCCGGGGCTTGGGAACTGGGCTTTCAGTTCCCTTGGTGTACCCATAGTGTACCATTGCGGCGGGTGAATTCTCTACGCCTATCTTGCTGATTTGCATTGCGCCATATTGCATTTTTTGCGCCGCGATTTTCCAAACCGGCAAATTGCATCAAGGAAAACGGCTGAAATTGTGCACTTTTCACACATCGTTTGTTCTAATGATGCCAATTTGCGCTTATTTTGCGCCGGCGCTTATTTTTCCAGTGAAAGAAATGCAATGCTTCTGTAACCAAATTTTAATAAAAAGCAGTCGTTTTCCCCCGTAAACAATAAATGCGCACCGTTCGCCCCCTACCGCGCAAAAACTGCATTGTCTGCACAGTTTTGAGATGTTATACTGTGCTTGGACAGGGGTTGCCTGGGTCAACGTTCGCCCCTACAATGCCGTTACCCGCCTTGCTGCCTCGTAGGGCGGCCAGTCCCCTGGACGCCGCTTCCCTTACCACACACTTATCTTATAGAAAAAGAAGGAGCCGCCATGCAAAACACTGAACTCCGCCGCCGGGCGCGCCCGGTGCTGGACGCCCTGCGCACTTTGGCGCTGCAGGGGCGCACCCCGGTTTTGGGGCTGCGCAAAAAATCCTGCCCCTACCATAGCTGGGACACCGTGCAGGAGGACCCTGCCACAACCCCCGGCTGGACGCCCTTTGCCCCCGGTGATGCTATCGGCGGCGTGGAGGCCCACTACTGCTTCTGGGGCGGCATCACCGCACCGGCGGGCAGCACCGGGCGTCACCTTGTCTGCCTGGTCTCCACCGGCGCAGACGATATCTGGAACAACAACAACCCCCAGTTCCTCGCCTACTTAAATGGTGCGCTGGTCTGCGGGCTGGATGTCAACCACACCGAGTTTGACCTGTCTCCCGCCGCTGCCGAGGGCCAGACCTGGCAGCTGGGACTGTACGCCTACTGCAACACCCCGGCCCAGGATGTCTTTTTAAAAGTCGAGACCGCCGTGCGGGACGACGAGGTCACCGGCCTGTACTACGACCTGAAAGCCCCCTATGAGGTGCTTGTCCAACTGGACGAGGGTGACACCTCCGCCATCGGCATCGGGCGGTATCTGGAAAAAGCGCTGGATATGCTCGACCTGCGCGACCCGTACAGTGCCGCGTTTTACGCCAGCGTCTCCGCCGCCCGCCGTTATATGAAAGAAGAATTCTACGAGAGTTTCTGTCAGCGCCAGCCGGTCACGGTGGACTGTGTCGGCCATACCCACATTGATGTGGCCTGGCTCTGGACGCTGGCCCAGACGCGGGAAAAGGCCATCCGCAGCTTTGCCACCGTCAACTATCTGATGGACCGCTACCCCGAGTACAAGTTCCTGTCCAGCCAGCCGCAGCTCTACGATTTTGTGCGCAAAGACTGCCCCGCGCTGTTCGAGAAGATCTGCGCCCGCGTTGTCGATGGCCACTGGGAACCGGAGGGCGGCATGTGGCTGGAATCCGACTGCAACATGGCCAGCGGCGAGAGCCTTATCCGCCAATTCCTGCACGGGCAGGAATTTTTCGGCCGAGAGTTCGGCAAACAGGGGCACATCTTATGGTTGCCGGATGCCTTCGGTTTCAGCGGCGCACTGCCCCAAATTATGGCCCAGTGCGGCATGGACTGGTTCATGACCACCAAGATGGCCTGGAACGATACCAACTGCATGCCCCACGATCTGACCCGCTGGCGCGGCATCGACGGCACCGAGGTACTGGCCTACTTTATATCCACCAAGGACTACGACAAGCGCCCCGACCGCAACCCGAAGCCAACCTTCAACACGACCTACAACGGCCTGCTGAACCCCAAGCAGGTCATGGGCTGCTGGCAGCGTTTTCAGGACAAGGAGCTGACCCAGAATGTGCTGCAATGCTATGGCTACGGCGACGGCGGCGGCGGTGTGACCGCTGAAATGCTGGAGATCAACCGCCGCATGGAGAAAGGCATCCCCGGTGCGCCCCAGACCCGTCTGACCCATGCGGCCCCCTACTTTGACAAATTGAAGCAGCACCTTGACGAGACACAGGCAGACCTGCCCTGCTGGCACGGCGAAATGTACTTTGAGTACCACCGCGGCGTGTTCACCAGCCAGAGC
>ERZ773168.2175-NODE-2175-length-15287-cov-4.520155_pt1 | contig 15287 bp, 10 predicted proteins | sample MGYA00511261_ERZ773168 | MGnify/ENA primary metagenome ERZ773168 (study PRJEB29015, sample SAMEA2737855) | human gut metagenome | biome: human gut; feature: human-associated habitat; material: faeces | place: China | collected 2012 ... | reverse complement strand
AGGATCGATTATTAAAATATGTCGCTTTTTGGACCACGTCCGATGAGGAGTCTTCCGTGACACCGAGCAGTGAGCGTGAGTTTGTTTTGGGAAAGGAATTAGAGCAGGAGCTGAAAAGTCTTGGACTCGAACGTGTTACCCTGACCGAACACTGTTATGTATACGGATTGCTTCCGGCTACACCCGGCATGGAGGATCGTAAGGCAATCGGTTTTATCGCACATATGGATACTGCACCGGATTACTCCGGAGAAAATGTGAAACCACAGATTATTGAGAACTATGATGGCAAAGATATCCTATTAAAAGGAAGTAACACCTATCTTAAAGTATCGGATTTTCCGACACTTAAGTCGCTCACTGGTCGCACGCTGATCACCACCGACGGAACAACACTTCTCGGCGCAGATGACAAGGCGGGCGTTGCTGAAATCATGACCGCTTTGGAACAGTTGATCGCGGAAGGAACTCCACACGGTGATATCTGGGTTGGTTTTACCCCGGATGAAGAGATCGGTGCAGGTGCGGATCTGTTTGACCTGGATTATTTTAAAGCCGAATATGCCTACACGGTAGACGGTGATTATGAAGGTGAGGTTGCTTACGAGAATTTTAACGCGGCAAGCGCTGACTTTATCATTCACGGTGTCAATGTGCATCCGGGCGAGGCAAAGGATATCATGGTCAATGCGGCTCTCCTTGCAACCGAAATTGTCTCCCGCCTTCCAAAGACTGAGACTCCGGCACACACTGCAGGACGCGAAGGCTTCTACCATCTGACCGACATGAGTGGCGATGTTGCCGAGGCAAGACTTTCTTTCATCGTCCGTGATCATGATAAGGATATTTTTGAATCACGACTGAATCTGCTCCGCACAATTGAGGTTGAGATCAATCAGGAATATGGAGCAGGAACCGTTGAACTTACCATCACACATTCCTATGAAAATATGCTCTCTGTAATCGAGCAGCATATGGATGTGATCGAGCGCGCACAGAATGCAATCCGCAAAGCCGGACTCGAACCAATCTCTCGACCGGTGCGTGGCGGTACAGATGGTGCAAGACTTTCCTTTATGGGATTGCCTTGTCCGAACCTTGGAACTGGTGGATATGGATTCCATGGACCTTATGAACATATTTCTGTCGAAGCGATGGAGACGGTGGTACAGATCATTAAATCAATTGCGACCGATTGACTTTTTGGGAAGTGATGAAATTGTAGTTGTTGATAGATTGATGCGTGCACGATAAACCTATGAGAAAACGCGTGGAAATACACTTAACAGTGTAGTCCACGCGCTTTTTATGTACCTATTATAGTTACTGCATATTCGCAAATAGTGCAGCAATTTCATCCGGGCTGAGTGTCTTGTTCGGATCGGAGAGATCTGGCATCGGCGGCTTCTCTTCTGCCGCTGGTTCCTCTACGATTGGTTCCGGCTCTACCGGTTTGTCTTCCTGCTTCGGAGCATCATCGGACATATTTGCGAACAACGCTGCAATCTCGTCCGGACTCATGGTTTTATTCGGGTCAGAGAGATCCGGCATCGGTGGCTTCTCTTCTGCCGCTGGTTCCTCTACGGCTGGTTCCGGCTCCACCGGTTTTGGTTCTTCCTTGACTTCTTCTTTTGGCGCATCTCCGGACATGTTTGCAAACAATGCAGCAATCTCATCCGGGCTCATCTTCTTATTCGGATCCGATAAGTCAGGCATCGGCGGCTTCTCTTCTACCACCGGCTCCTCTACAATTGGTTCCGGCTCTACCGGCACGGATGCCTCTACGACCGGCTCCGGTTCTGATGTCTGCCTGGTTGTGATCGCCGGTTCCTCATTTGCTTCAGGAATCTCTAAGTCTGCCAACACATCCTCTGCTGCCGCAAGATCGACCGCATCCGGATTGAGATCGTCCGGAATGTCAAGACCAGATGCATCCACATCCAGTGAATCCGGTACATCCAGACCTCCCATATCAGAAGCAACATCGAGCGAGCCCACTTCATCTGAATTCTCAAATACCGACATATCAACTCCAAGATCCGGTTCCGATACTGCCTCTGCTTCAAGCGGTTCATCCATCTTAGGAATTGTATCCTCCGCTACTACCGGAATCTCAGACTCAACCTTCTCTGCAGCCTTAATCTCAGGCTGCACATTTTCCACCGGCTTCTCTTCCGGCTGCGCAACATTTACCTGTGGCTGCTGTATATACGTCGGTGCAACCATCGGCTGCTGATAGTTCACGTTCTGTATCTGGTTGATTGCCTGATTCAGGCGCAACTCCATATCCTTCATCTGGATCAGCAGATCCTGCATCTTCACCTGAATACTCTGCTCATTCACTTCCTCTGTCTTCTTCTGCTCCGATACGATTTCATCCTTATAAGCAGACAGAAGCTTCGTAATATCCGCGATCGTACTGCTGCACTCCGTAAACTGTTCCATGACCTGCTCATTGGAATTAATGAGCGCCTCGGTATTCTCACGGTTTCGGTTGATGATCACCTTCGCGATACCCTTCTGCGCATTCACGATCTCCTCGGTCGGAACCTTTGCAGCTTTCTCAAGGTAATTGAGCTTGTCCTCAATCTCCTCAAAATACTTCTTTAACATCAGATATGATGCCTTTTCCGATTTGAAAACGCTGTCATACTGCTCCTCATTACGAGCGTCCTTCATTTCACGTAAAGCGAACAATCCGTTGATCACCACGTAAAGACATACAAGATCAATTACTGCAAGTCCCGCAATCACGAGATACATCTTCGAGTAATTGATCATTGCATACAACTCTGTACTCATAACGAAGGCAAATAAAAGCACCCCAAAAATTACCTGCATCCTTGCTTTTGAATCTTTGTTTTTCATATGACGCTTCCTTCCCGTACGCTATAATTATTTTAATATTTTACCATATTCCGCAAATTGTAACAACAACTTGATATGGAAGAAAAAAGCGTGAAAATACAAGTTCTTGTACCTTCACGCTCATTGGAAATGCTGTCATCACTTCCTGACAAAATCAACTTTATCACTATAATGTCTCTGCATGGATTCCCAATCCATGATGATGACATAAAACACGCTTCCGTACCGGTTGCTGTCCACAATTCTTCCATGATTCAGCACCGGAAGAAACGTCCCGTCCGCTCTGCGCATATGAAAATGAATATAATCATTGGAATGACCGCCTTCGATCTGTTCCCAGATACTGTTCTCTGTTGCCTCCTGCTCGTCCTCACGGATCAGGTTGCGAAAACTTCTCTTCGTATACTGAAACATCTCATCCATCGTCTTACAACCCGTCAGACGAAGCAACTCACTGTTGACAAAAAAGATTTCATCATCTATCTTGTCCGCCTTATAGATTATAAACGCACCCGGCAAATTCTCCGAGACATCCTTGAGTGCAAAGCCAAGCTGCTTGCGATTTTCCAGCCGTAAGCCCTCCCGGTAAGCCATACAACCATTTTTGCCGCGAAGCTTCACCTCATATAGTGCAACATCCGCATAATACATCAACTGCGCACGATCCTTCGCATACACCGGATACTCCGCATATCCGAGCGAAATGCAAAACGTATGCTCCTCCTCTTTATAGGAGAAACACTTCGGCATCTTCGTAAACTCCTGTATCAGTTCCTTGATCTCTTCATAGGAACAATCTGGCAGGAAAATACAGAATTCATCTCCGCCGTTTCTTCCCAGCACTGCTTTTTCACGGAAAAAGCGCTGCATACTTTCTACCAGACACTGCAATGCTTTGTCTCCCGCTGCGTGCCCATAAATATCATTGATCAGCTTAAAATCGTCCACATCAAGCAGCGCAATGATACAGTGTTTTGTCGGATTCTGCTTCATATACTGCTCAACCAACTCCTCAAATCCCTGCCGGTTATAAATTCCGGTCAGGGAGTCTGTGATCGCAAGCCTTTTTAAATTTCTTCGGTGTTCATCGAGGTTTAACAGAGCCGCCGTAAGTCCGGTGAGAAGAAGCACAATCAAAGCACCTCCACAAGTCACAACCACCAAATAATGATTGTTCACCCATCCATTCTTTGGCATAATCTCAAGCTTCCAGAGTTCGCCTCCCATATTAAAGGTGTAAGCTTCCGGATGATCCAGCTCACCTCCCGAACTGTATACCTCTTTGTAGGTCTTGTTCCACGGTGCAACCGTCTTCGAAACTCTGTACTGATAACCAAAATTGGACAATGCCTTCACCGAATCAGAAAAAATATCCGGCACTCGAATAATCACAATCGTAAATCCCCAGAAATATTCCTTCCCGTTCTCATCCTCAAGATACGCTGGGTTACGGATGGCAATTCCGGAACCGCCCTGCTTTAATTGAAACGATTCCTGCAGAATCAAAGTATGATTGTCTCTTGCATAACGCGAGAGTTCTCCTCGGTCTTTGTCATGAATCAGATCTATTTTACCGGCCTCGTTTCCGGTTTCCGGATAAATATCCGTCACCACACCATCCGGTGCAATCTGAATACTTTGAATGGAATCGGTCAGCATATCTCCTGCCACTTTGTCAAAGTGATTGATTTTGCCATCTTCGCTGATCAGAATCTGCTGCAGCGTATCGGTAATCCCGATTCCTTCCATAATATCCGCTTTCATTCTCTCCGCATAAGTCATTGCATTGAGTCTCGCCTTGGTCATGTTCTGTGTCTTCTGCTCACGCTCAATGCCATATATCGTAGCGGCAAGTGCACATACACCAAGCAGAAACACAATGATCGGAATAATATACTTTTTCTTTGTGTTACGCATTTACTTTCACTTCCAATTTTATAAAACTTCTCTGAGCGTGCTCGAATTTCGAGCGGCTCGTCTCATTCTCCTGCTTTTGTCTTGCCCGAGTCATCGCGTCTGCCCCTTTTTCCTGCTTCTATTTTCGTAGTCTGTCCTGCATAAAAAAGGCAGGCAACGCCCCATCATACAATGGTAGCATTCCCTGCCTTCCTTTATGCAACTGGCTATCATTTTACAGACCCTATAGCTTTGCGTCACAGTCTTTCAGCTGCTTTGCTCAATATTCATGCTTTTTTAATATGGTCTATTATAGCCTTTTCGCTTAAACAATGTCAATTTTTTCTGCCGATTTTACATTGATTTTTCTTTGATACAATAAGCGATTCTATACCTCATTCTTTGTGATCACTTCGCGATACCATTTTGCAGAATCCTTTAAGATGCGCTCACCTGTCCGGTAATCCACATACGCCAGACCGAACCGCTGCGAATAGCCTTCTGACCACTCGAAATTGTCCATCAGTGACCAGTAGAAATATCCACGGATATCCGCGCCATCCTCGATTGCTTTCTGTAACTGTCTGAGATAGCGTGTCTCAAAATCAATACGTCCACTATCGTGAATTTCTCCATCGAGCGCGATCGTATCCAGGCATGACACGCCGTTTTCCGTAATGTAGATCGGCTTGTGATAGCGCTCATACAGGAATTTCGGTCCCCAATAGAGGCATTCGGGCGTAATCGGCCATCCGGTCGCTGTCGTAGGATATCCTGTATAACGCGGCACCGTTACCGGCTTTCCATCCTCGCCCATCTTTACCATCCAACCGTTATAAATATTCTGTCCGTACATATCGATTGGTTCCGAGATCAGCTTCATATCTTCCTTCGTAATCTTCGGAAGCTCAGAATAAAATCTGCGAAGCGCTGCCTCCGGATAGCTGCCAAGCAATACCGGATCCGACCACCACGCAACATTCCATGTCCAGTTGCTGTCCTCCGGAATATCAAACATTACCTGTCTTGCAGCTTCCACATCCTCCGGCTTGTCCGATGCTGGATACGGCATTCCGCAAGTCGGCGCAAATCCAACCTGAACACCAGGAGCCGCATATTCCCTGATCATCTGCACCGCGCGTCCGTGCGCCTTCAGCACATTATGCGACATTCGTAACGTCTCTGCCACGGAGCAGTGATAACCCGGTGCATGAATGCCATGCAGATAACCCAGACCGATAAAGCACTGCGGCTCGTTGATCGTGAAAAAGTACTTCACACGATCACCGAAGTTCTTCGCGATCACTGACGCATAATTTCCGAACCAGTCTACGATCTCATCGTTCATCCAGCCGCCTCTCTGATGAAGTGCCTCCGGCAGTTCCCAATGATAAAGCGTAATATATGGCTCAATCCCATTTTCCAGCAATGTATCGATTAAATCTGAATAAAATTTCAGCCCCTTCTTATTAACCCGGCCCACACCGTTTGGAATCACTCTGCTCCAGTCGATCGAAAAGCGATACGCAGGAATTCCCATCTCTTTCATCATTTTCACATCGTCTTTGTATCTATGATAATGATCACAGGCAACATCCGGGTTCTGTCCACCGTAAATTTTTCCCTCCTGATGGGAAAAGGCGTCCCAAATGTTTCTGCCCTTGCCATCTTCATTTACAGCACCTTCAATCTGAATTGAGCTGGTTGCTGCTCCCCATACAAAATTATCTGGAAATCTACTCATTGTAACCTGCCTCCTCCGTTTCATGTGCCTTTATTCTAGCTTCTCATTCCATTTATTTATATAAATAATTTTTGATTTGTACCAATTATTTTATGTTATAATAACTGAAACGATTGTGAAATTCCGCTGATCGAATTTCGCAAATATGCATTTGAATGAACGAAGGAAATTCATCTATGGGAATCGAAAAAGAATTGAATTACCGCCTGTTTTATCAGCGGGAAGAAATGCTGGAACATGTCGGATATGAAGAAGAATACCGGCTTTACCACGCTGTCGCCACAGGCAACATTGCCTTAGTGGAAGAAATTGCCAAAGACTATATGAAGCCGGATGCATCCGGCAACGAAAACAACGGAGTTCTCTCTAAGGATCCGCTCCAAAACACGAAATACCACTTTGTGATCTTTACGGCTTTGATCACAAGACTCTGCGTCGAATATGGTATGCTCCGCGAGGAAGCCTACACTCTCAGCGATCTCTACATCAACAAGATCGACCTGTGTAACAATTCGTCTAAAATCCTCTATATTCAGGGAGAGATGCTGCTCGACTTTACCAGACGTATGGCAGAATTAGAGAAGAAAACGCCTTTTTCCCTGCCCATTCTGCATGCAATCGATTACATAAGTCAACATCTGCATGATGATCTCTCGCTTCGTACCATCGCAGATGTCTTAAACCTGAATCCATCCTATCTTTCTCATTTATTTAAGAAAGAAACCGGATCCACTCTCAAAGAATATATCAAAAGGAAGAAGATCGAAGCTGCGAAGACCATGCTTCTATACTCCGAAATGAAGCCTTCCGACATTGCAGAATACTTAAATTTTTCCTCGCAAAGCTACTTTATCGCCTGCTTCAAGGAAGCGACCGCGCAGACGCCACGTAAGTTCCGCCAAAGCCATTATCAGACAACGGATTCCGGTACTTCGCGCCTGAAATAAAATACTAATTTTCAAATTTAATGACTACATTTCCGGAATGTTCCACATCACTTGCGGTGCGGATTGCCGTCTCCAACCGATCCAGAGAAAACTCATGTGTGATGATGTTTTCTAAATTCCATTTTCCGGATGCCATCATCTCCTGCACATCGTATACATCTTCCGGCATATAGCCGCCGGATCCGATGATACTCTGCTGCGCATATGTCATGTGCAGCAAATCTATCGATCGTGGCTTATTGTTGACTGCCACAGATACAAACCGGCTTTCAATCTTGCCCATACGCAGGAAATCGTCCAGAATACTCTCTGCACCGGCAGCATCCAGCCAGCAGTCAATATCTGCCGTCTCTCCCGACAGCGCATGCGCATTGCCAAAATACGATTTCGCTTTCTCCCCAAAATTTTCCCTGGAAGGATTGCAGGTCGCAAAGCCAAGATTTTCAGCTAACTTCAAACGGAAATCCGAATGATCGCACACCATCACTTTATCCATTCCAAAATGCCGGAATGCAACTGCTGCCGCAATACCGATCGTGCCGCAGCCGAACACAACGGCGTTCTGTCCCGCAATGTAACGCTTTGATCCATTCGCGTCCGGAATCATGCCACGTCTTGCTGCGCGGCAACCGACTGTAAATGGCTCGATCAGGCTCGCCAGTTTATCCGAAATGCGCGCATCCACTGCATACAAAGAATGATTTCTCTTCGCATTCGGGATCAGAATGTATTCTGAAAATCCGCCGATCGTTCCAGCCCGCTTCGTATCATCCTTCGCATAACGCGGATACGGATAAACGCGCTCTCCTACCTGAAAATCCTTAACGTTTTTCCCGACCTTAACCACTCTTGAAATGGTCTCATGTCCAAATTCACCTCCAACCGTCACCTTATGTCCGGTGTTCGGTCCATGCGTAAACACGGCAACATCCGTTCCACAGATGCTGGAATACAGGTTCTGTACAAGAACATCGTTGTCTCCTACCTCCGGCATCGGTAATTCTCTGATCTCAACATCTTCTTTTCCTAAATAAATTCCTGCTTTCATGATTACTCCTTATTGTTAAACATCAGCCATGCAAAATTTGTCTTTGGCAAATTATAGAGTGGGTAATTGATTCCCATTCCAACTAATCCAATGATACCAATAATAATGCCCAAAATAAAGGTAAACGTTGTTCCGCTTCCGATTACTTTCATGGAAAAGCACATGCCGACACCTGTGATGAGCGCGGTAATGATTCCAAATGTATAAGTGAAGATGGTTGCCGGAAGCTTTGCCTTCGCATCTAATTTGCGAAGTGCTACTACCTTAGAAGTATCCTTCGGTGCATATTCATTTGCAAGCTGCTCTGCATAAATTTTGTCTGTATTCATAATGAAAACCTCCTGTATTTGATGCACTCATTATACAGGAGGTTTCCTATGACTCTGAACAACACAAACGATCATTTGTGTTGCATCATAAATTATGATTTTAATTTTACCGATATTTTTTCATCATATCAGTAATCGGTTTGATATACCAGAATCCGGTATTTTTCCACTGTGTCATTCCACTGTCCGTTGTCCTTGGTTTCAAGTATTTTACTGCAATACTTCCATAGGCAAGCTGCGTTGCAGGTGAAAATGTATCATTTGTGCACCATGCCATCCAGCCGATATGGAACTTTTTGCATGCCTTAAGCTTAAATTCTAAAATATCTATTGCCAGCTTAAAATTCTTTGGGTTCTTTCCCAGATCATATGCATTCTCATAATTTGAAAAACCAGAGGTCGGATCCATACAGGTACTCACTTCGGTACGAACAAAAGATACCCCATATTTTTGGCATAATTCGTACGGCTCTTTGAGCCATACATCGTAATACCAGTCTGCAGGATCATCATACATATTATCCTCATAACTTCCGTCTTTGTGAATCGTGATGACCGGTTGCTTTAATTCTTTGTTTTGATAATGATTGATCGCAGGAATCACGAGATTTCCCAAACGGACGGCATCCACACGGACATTATCGTATACACCCGGTTCTATGGTGATGGTTTTCGTTCCTTTCGGAATAACAGCTCTTGCATAAGTATCTGTTGTTTCCTGAATCCCCAGCTTCTTTCCGTCTGCACAAATATCAATCAGGATTTCATGATCACCGTAAGGATTTATCACCCCTTCCTGCGCGCCCACATAGATATTCTGCTTATCAAAACCTTCCTTAGACACAAACGTCATCTTACCTGTCTCTGTAGAAATAATACTCGGAAGATAAACCGGAAGAACCGGATCATATACCTCGCCTTTTTCGGTATCAATGCCTACAATTGCATAATCTCCGATGTTTTCTGGTCTTCCGTCACTGTGCGACGCAATATTGATTCCATGCTTTGCACATGCTTCCGGAAAATAATTCATACCGACATCTTCAACCAGACATACGGCATCCTTTTGATATTTCCAGATTGCATCCGCATAGGAATTATTGACAGCACAATATTTGTCCATATCAGGCGTTCCATCTGCATGAAAGACAATTGCCGGTTCTGCTTCTAACTCATACATGATCGCACTGTTTGGCAGATCCGCATATCTCTGTGCGATCAAAGCCATGTAACGTTTCACCATCTCGCTTGTCTGCGGATCCGATAGCCAGCTATTATCATAAAAAATGTTTTTCGCATGTTTTACATCATGTCCTGGAACTTCGGAGTAACTAAGCATCAAGGAAACATTATTCTTCATACACCAGCTTACAATCTCATCCAGCACCTGAAGTTCTGTTACGTTAATCTGATCTACATTGGAGCCTTTCGACAAATAACTCAGAGAATACATGAGACGTATACAATTCATTCCGTTTACTGCCTGAAAATTAATTTCTTCCTCGGTCACATAATCGGAAGTCAGGCCGCCGGAGTACACATCATTTACATCAATGTCTGCACGGTAATTGTTGATCTGACCTCTGTTTTCCATAATGACTCCGCTAAGCATAGGAAGCTTTTTATTATCTATAGATTTTAATTTTGTTTTCTTTACAATATTATCTGTAATAATTGTCTTATCATAATGATTGTTTTTTACCAGCTTATCATAACTTACATATTGAGAATTGTGCATTCGCTTCTTTTGCACCGCTGTTGGTGCAATCTTTTTCGTTCCCTTTTTCTGCACTACAATTTTCATATCGATTTTGCGGTTCAGTGTATCTTTCACCGTAATAGTTGCGACTCCTGACTTCTTTGCAGTGACAATCCCCTTTTTGTTTACACTCGCGATCGATGCAAGATTCGATGAATAGCTTTTCGGTGTTGCCCATGCTAGTCGCAGCCGGTAAGTTTCACCCACTTTCATCGTCCGGTTCGATTCTACCCACTGATATTTGCTATCGCAGAAACAGGGTTCACATACCGACAACTTACATTTGTATTTTTTCCCCGAAACATTGGCCGTAATGACTGTATCACCATAAGATTTTGCAGTAACCTTACCTTTCGATGTAACGGTTGCGATCTTGGTGTTAGAACTGCTCCATTTGATCTTCTTTTTGGTATTCAAATGAAAAACATAAGTATCTTTTAACCCAAGTCCCACACTTTCTTCTAACCCCAGACGATTGGAAGCTTCCGTTACCGTAACATTGAGCAGAGAACCATCTATGCCAAAAGCACCCAATAGTAATACTGCGATCAACATAAAACTGATCCATTTTTTCACATTTTTCATACACGAATCCTCCTTTTAAACTATAAAATAATTTTATCAAAGGACTCTTTGGGTTTGGTGTGCAACTCTGCCCACTATTCGTGTCTACGAATAAAAAGAATAATATATTAGTCTTATCTTGATAAAATCAGCGAATAAGACTAACATAGAATAAAATTAATGGATAAATGGAACAAAGCAACAAAAGGAGTATAAAAGTGGTTAATTGTATCATCGTCGGACTTGGAGGCTTTATCGGAGCTGTAATACGTTATCTGATCGGACTGATTCCCGTCAGTCCCCAGAATGGTTTCCCAATCAAGACCCTGCTGATTAATATCTTAGGCGCATTTGTAATTGGTCTGGTGGTCGCTTTTGGGGCAAAAAAGGAATGGAATCCGCAGTTAATTCTGTTTTTGAAGGTCGGAATATGTGGAGGATTTACGACTTTTTCCTCCTTTGCTCTTGAGACAAATCAACTGATCGAGCGAGGTGCTCCATGGAGTGCCGCCTTGTATGTTATCCTCAGTGTCGTTGGCGGCTTGGCCGCAGTCTATGCCGGATTAGGTCTTATTGGTAAATAACAAAAAAATTGGGGCAGGTCACACAGACCTGCCCTCGTTTATTCCCACTATTTATTATCCTGCAGCACATGCTCAATCATATCCGAATCGAATGTGCCTGAACGGATCATGGCGATTTCTCTGGCAAATGGCTCGTAGCTCTTTTTGTTGTTTTCCGGATCTTTGATGTACGGTGATTCCAGTATCTTGGGAACCTCTTCAAAATCCGGATGATTCATGATGTACATAAGTGCATCAAAACCGATCTTTCCGAATCCAAAATTCTCATGTCTGTCCTTGGCAGCTCCGGGCTCGTTTTTGCTGTCGTTCATATGGAACACCGCAATCTGATCCTTGCCGATAAGTTTATCGAACTTCTCCATCACGCCATCAAAATTATGTATGATGTCATAACCGGCATCACTGGTATGACAGGTATCAAAGCATACCCGAAGCTTGTCATTACAACTTACACCATCGTATATCTGTGCCAGTTCCTCAAAGTTTCTGCCAATCTCACTGCCTTTTCCCGCCATCGTTTCAAGCGCGATATTACATTTTGTATCCGCTGTCAGAACTTCATTCAGTCCCTTTACGATGCTTGCAATTCCAATATCCACACCCGCTCCCACATGTGAGCCAGGATGTAGAACGATCGTCTGTGACCCCATAGCTGTCGCACGATCAATCTCCTTCGCAAGAAACTCCACAGCAATCTCATATGTAGCCGGATTCACAGTATTTGCAAGATTTATGATATATGGAGCATGCACGACAAACTCATTGATTCCGTGCTCAGCCATAAGTGCATGTGCCTCTTCGATTCTTAATTCTGATATTTCTTTTCTCCTCGTATTCTGAGGAGCACCGGTATAAAGCATGAATGTATTTGCTCCAAATGATACGGCATCCCTGACCGAACCAAGCATCATTTCTTTTCCTGACATGCCAACGTGGCATCCTAATTTCAACATCGTGTTTGATCTCCTTAACAGTTATATTCTTTCAAATCTTTCATACTTGCATAGAAAGGCCTCTTCTCTCACTTTGTATATACATAGTATATACAAAAATCCTTTTGATACCTATATTATATCAAAAATTACGAGGAGATGCATGTATTAATCAGCGTTTCCCTAGCTTAAAGGCCGTAGACATTAAGTGATAAACATGATACATTTATGGAAAAGAGAGACGTATAATCTTCTCCATATTTATGGGTAAAATAAATATGCAGGATTTCGCAAGATTCCAATGATTAAGAAAGTGCAGAATGCCACTGCGCCCACAGCTAGGTAGCCCAGATAATAAAAATAGTTTCGCAAACGCCTAATAACAGCATCAGTCAAAGGAGGGATCGACGAATGAGACAACAAAAATTGAAACAACGGAAATCAAAACAAAGCAAATCATTAGCAAAAATCCTGACCTTGGGGATTGCCGTAGCTACGGTCGTGTCATCCATGAGTGTACCTGGTGGATTGCTCGCACCGGAAACGGTATACGCGGACGACAACACCGGGACGGCAGAGCCCGGAGATCAGGGCACAGAGCCACAGGAGGAAACAATTCAGTTTGAAGTGAGTATATGGCCAAACGATAGCGCTACCGTATATGTTATGCAGGTGACAAATCTGGTAGATACTGATACGATGAGCTATCAGTATAGTATCAATGGCACAGATTATTACTCATTGCAGACACTTCAGACGCAGAAGACATTTGGCGCCAATCAGACGGTTGATCTTCACGTCAGAAAGGTCGGATCAGGCGATAAGATTTTGGCAGCTGGCAATCGTGAGATCACAACTCCGCGCGCCAGCGACGTTCCGACGATTTCCGGTGCTAACAAGTTTTCGGACCGCACGGAGGTGACGATCACAGCGACCCCCGGTGCGATCATTTATTACACAACAGATGGTACAGTGCCAACAAATGGATCACAGCAGTACAATACACCGATTACGCTGACAGAGACGACTACGATCCGGGCGATTGCGATAGAAGATGGTCATATCATGAGTGATGTGGTCGGAATGACATTTACGAAAGAATCATCCGGCGGCAGTAGTTCGGATGGGGGCACTTCCGGTGGAAGCAGCTCCGGTGGAAGCAGTTCCGGCAGTAGCTCGGACAGTGGCAGCAGCTCCGGCAGCAGTTCATCAGGCGGTTCCACCGACAGCGGATCTGAAACTGCTCCGCCACAGGAGGATAACAAGGACAAGACTACGACTAAGACTAAGACCGAAACCAGAGAAGATGGTACAGTTGTGACCACGACTGAAATCCGGTCAGAGGACGGTTCCGTACAGATCAGGACCGAGATCAGAAATGAAAAGACAGGAATGAATATCGTGGTCAATGTATCGAAGAATGCCAAAGGGAAGATTACTTCAGCTACCGCAGAAATTCTTGATAGAGGTTTTGGCAATGTGAAGATCTCCGGGGAAGCACTTTCAGAGATCGTAAAGGCAGCAGGCACGAAGAAGGTAAAGACCACAATCAAGATGCTCACGAAAAACGACTGGGTCATCCGGGAAGTGACGGTCAATGTAAATACGCTTCTGAAAAGAACCGTGAGACCTAAAAAAATGAAGATCATTGAGATAGATCCCGAAACAGGTGAGAAGCTTGTAGTCAGTAAAATGCCTTTCAGGGTAGCGGCAGATGGAAGCGTTGAACTGGATCATAATGAGCTGGGCCACGGAACCTATGAGTTAGTGACAGCCGACGAGGAAGAAGCACTCACGAAACAGATACTGCGGTCGATCAAAGCCACGAAACAATCAGCCACTATCCGCGAGAAGCAGGGGACGTACTTTTGGTTTGAGAAAGGGGTAAACTGGTACAATGTTGATAAAGTGACTTTTTCGGTTCTCAATCCGGATGTGGCACGCGTTAGCTCAAATGGCAGGATCACGGGTCTGAAGCCCGGAAAGACAGTCGTCAAGGCGGTTGTCAGACTGGAAAACGGTCAGTCAAAGGTCATAAGAATGCCCGTAACCGTAAATAAGAAGAAGTAGCAGCTGTTGGAAATACGTTACTGGAATGAGGCACGATGAAACAGTAATGGGATGGCTGTCTATCTGATTGCAGGATTTCTGCTGGCAGAATTATCGTTTGGTAAGTGCCTGCGGCGACTGCGTGTTGTTCTGCCGCTCGTCTGCATGGTAGGGCTGAATATGGATTACTCAGGGACGATTCAGGTTGGGGAATATCCGGTAAGCAAACAGTATCTGCCGCAGATTCTGTTTATGGTATATCAGGAGATTTTTTGTAGATATCTGACTTGACAAACAATAGAATGCACGCTCTGCGAGCATTCTATTGTCATGAATAAACGACCGTTTACTATAATTTGATTGTAAACGGTCGTTTATTTTGCGGAGCAGGAGGTGTGGGTATGTCAAAAACTACAAAGGAAGATATCCTGATTGTTGCATTACATTTATTTGCGAGAGATGGATTTGACGTTTACGACAGTTGATTGGACAGAACATGTTTATGAAGGCTGTGATTGCAGCCGATGATGGCAGAAGCATTCCCATTATGACTATGGGACCGATCTG
>ERZ773168.2170-NODE-2170-length-15320-cov-6.620963_pt1 | contig 15320 bp, 9 predicted proteins | sample MGYA00511261_ERZ773168 | MGnify/ENA primary metagenome ERZ773168 (study PRJEB29015, sample SAMEA2737855) | human gut metagenome | biome: human gut; feature: human-associated habitat; material: faeces | place: China | collected 2012 ... | reverse complement strand
CGATCGCATTCACTTACATCCTTCCGGTGACAAGCCTACTGGTCCTGTATAAGAACCGGAAATTCATGATCAACTGCGGTATCGTCAACTCTCTGATCATTGTGGGCGCTGCCGTCTACCGCTACATGTTAGGCTTTAACAGTGCTTCCGATATGAAGAATTACCAGCTGCAGCTGTCCTGTATCATCCTGTGTTACATCTGCTATGTCATGTCCATCCGCCATCTGAACGAGTCCGACGGTGCCATGACCGACAGTATCAAAGCCGACCTTCACAGAGTGGTGACCACCGTAGAACAGGTCAAGACATCCAGCAATACCATTCTGGACGGCATTACCGTTGTCAGAGAACTGGCTTCCGAGAATAAGCACGGTTCCGATATGGTCATGCTGGGTATGAATGAATTGACGGATAATAACCATATGCTGCAGGATCGGACAACCTCTTCCACACAGATGACTTCCGACATCCGTGCCCAGGTGGAAAATGTTGTGGCACTCATCAGCGAAATGGTATCTCTGGTAGGGAAAACCGAATCCCATTCCAGTGTCAGTGCAAAAGATCTGCAAAGTTTGGTAAGCACTGCCACCACGATGTCAGAGCTTTCTACGGAGCTGGAAAATGTCCTGCAGAATTTCCAGCAGGAATTTGGCATGGTGAAGCAGGAGACCGGTACCATCGAAAAAATTACAAATCAGACGAACCTGCTGGCCTTAAACGCTTCCATCGAAGCAGCCAGAGCCGGTGAGGCAGGCAAGGGCTTCGCTGTCGTTGCTGAACAGATCCGTACCTTAAGTACCGAAACCCATGCTTCCTCCGGACAGATCAGAGAAGCTCTGTCCCGTCTGGATGCTACTTCCGCTAAGATGACCGCTTCCATTGAAGAGACCTTGAAGCTGATCCAGATTACCCTGGAAAAGGTAACGCATACCGGTGAAAATGTAAATCAGATCGCATCTGATTCCGCACAGCTCGGCAGACATATTCAGGTAGTTGATAATGCAATTAAAGAAGTCGAAAGCTCCAATACCCAGCTGGTATCCAATATGGAACAGGTATCCAACATCGTGGAGACCATCACCGGCTGTATTGCACACTCCAGCCAGACCAGTGAACGTATGCTCAGTAAATATGAAGAGACCGCTGCCAATATCAATACCATTGAAGATGTCATGGAGAACATGATGTGTGATCTGGGTATCGGCGGCTTCATGGGTATCGAAGATATCCGGCCCGGCATGAAGATCGATCTGAAATTAGCCGGTCAGGGAGATACGGAATACCTTGGAGAACTGATCGAACAGATTCCGGAGGGTCTGCTGGTATCCTGTCAGAAGGAGCTTGCACTCACCGATACCGCTTCCTGTACCTTACAGATCACCGCAGGTAATATCCTGTATTGTTGGGACAAGGCAGTCATCTCTCCCGCTCCTGAAAAGGGTGCTCATGCCTTCAAAATCATCATTAATACCAGACCCAGGATCAATAACCGCCGTAAATACCCCCGTATGGATCTGAACAATGCCTGCACCATCAAGTTCAAAAATTCTGATACGGAATATGCGGCCACCATGGATAATATCAGTGCCAACGGCTTTGCTTTTCTGGCGACAGACAATATTTTCACCCAGAGTAAGAATGCCTCGGTCACTGTCACTATCCATGATTTCGCCCTCCCGAATCACAATGTGCTGGAAGGACGTATCATCCGCTGCTCCGATGATAACGGTCTGTTCATCGTAGGCTGCCAGATGCCGGAGGATAACTTCTATATTCTGGAATATGTAGAGAAAAATCTGGAAAGTAAGAAATAGTCAAATACAAAAGGGTGTCGCACAGCGGCACCCTTTCTTGTTTGGTTTTATAGTTTCATCTATGGCTTCAGGAGCCGGGCGATCAGACCCTCGACCTCCTGGAGCTGTTCTTTTGTGCTCTCCTTGTGGCTTTCCTTGCGGTACTTCGAAGGGGACATTCCCTTCATGGCGTGAAAGGCCTTGGTAAATACCAGGGCATCACTGTATCCGCAGGACAATGCAATACTCTCGATAGGATAATTCGTGGAGTCCAGAAGCTCTCTCGCCTTGGTAATACGGAAGGTAGTAAGAAACTGCTGGGGAGACATCCCCAGATAGTTCTGGAACAGCGTATATAAATAGCTGCGGTTGATACACACATAGTCCGCCACATCCGTGACCTTGATGGGGTTACAGTAGTTGCTCTGGATAAAGGAGACCGCTTTTTTCACATACTGGTTCCCCTTATCCTCTTCCTCCCTTGCCACCACACCGGCGCTGTCGGCGATCACCGACAGAAATACTCCCAGCAGTCCGTTCCGGCGCAGATCATCCGCAATGCCAAAGGTATTATGCTCCATCATATCCCGGACAATGGAATACAGTTCCTCCGATTTATCACAGGAAAAAATAGGATGCCGGTCCGACAGTCCCATGCTGTGTAAGTATTCTTCGGCGCGGCTTCCAGCAAAGCCCACCCACAGATAGCTCCAGGGATCCTTCGCATCCGCCTGATAAAAAGCCAGTTCATTGGGCTGGATCAGGAAACCGTAACCCGCCTCCAGCTGGTATTCCTTGTCGTGAAACCGGAAATGTCCCTTGCCGCTCAGGACATAGTGGATCAGGTAATGTGGCTTGGAGGCCGGCCCGAAGCTGTGCAGCGGTGCCGTCTGGGAGCATCCGCAGCAGTTCACATACAGACTTCCTGTTTTATCATTGACAAAATCCAGTTTAAATGCTTTTTCCATGATCGGACCGTTTCCTTTCCGCGTTACCGCTCTCTCATCTAATTCACGAGAATCCCGCCATTTTCATCAAATTCGACACCGAAATCCCGGCTGTATTCATTCATACGCTGCAAAATTCTCTTCTTATCCTCACCTGCTGCCGGAGTAGGCTTAAAATCATTCCGGGTGGACACAGAACTCACCATGCAGGGAATGATCCTGGCATTCCGGTCCTCCACCTTCTGTCCGTTTTCGAATGTAAAGGTCTGCTGGAAGATCATGGTATCCTTATCTGCCGGGTTCCGGTTCGCTCCGAAGCAGAAATTCGCCAGGCTATAGATGATATATCTGCCCTTATATTCTTCGATTCCCTGAAGGACGTGGGGATGATGACCAATGACCAGATCCACACCCCAGTCAATGCATTTTCTGCCAAGTACCTGCTGGTAATTCTCCGGATAAGTATCTTTCTCGATCCCCCAGTGACAGCAGGCCAGGATCAGGTCCACATTCTGTTCCCGCAGGGTCTCGATATTGTTCTGGATCAGCTTTTCTGCCTGTGCGCCCCATTCTACCTCATTGACGGAAATGACCCCTATTTTCAGATTCCGTTCTCCGCCGTGGGCTGTCGCACTGTCCGGGATCTCATAGATACCCACATTTTTATCATAAGCATAAATGATCCCTTCCTGCTCCAGTGCCGCCACCGTGTCCCGGCTTCCCTGTTCGCCATAATCCAGGCGGTGATTGTTGGCGAAGCTGACGGCCTCAATGCTCCCCAGTGTCAGCAGATGTGCGTAGGCCGGATCTCCTTTGATACAATAGGTCTGCCCTTCCCGCATCTGCTCCGATGTGGTCAACGGTCCTTCCAGATTCACGATGGTCATATCGTCCGCCGCAAAGATGTCTCTCACATTTTCAAAGAAATAACCTTCGTCCTCCGCCTGATCATAGGCCTGACGGAAGGAGGCACTGTAGTCTTGTTCCTGATGATTTCCCAACGTTACATCCCCTGCTGCGGAGATGGTGATCGTATAACGTTCACCCGTCAAATCACCGGAGTCATGGCAAGATCCCGATGTTGTTGCGTTCTCTCCACCGGAAGCCGTCCCTGTCTGTGCCCCCGTAGCAGAATCTTCTGCCGTCTGCCCAGCCTGCGTAGCTGCATTGTAACCGCCGATAGGCTGCGCCAGATCTTCCCTTCCCGGAATGTAGACCTGCTGGGTCAGATCATCGCCACATCCACCAAGCATTATGACTGCCGCTGCACAGAACAGTGCTGCAAACCTTTGTTTTCGATACCCCATAAGCTGCTCCCTCATTATCGTAGCATGATCCGCACCTTTGGTGCTTACCGTTGCTTCGCAACTATCATGATCCCATTCGCCGTTCGTCAATCCTGCTGGCACATTGACTCTCATACGTCAATTATAATATCATTCCGCAGAAGCCTCCGATGTGGAAGTAATGTCTCCGTCTCCGTACAGATTCTCCTGCAGGAATTTCTTGTTGGCTTCGAAATCCACTTCCAGCACTGCCATCTTACGGATGGTCGCATCCTTATAGGTGCCCTCCAGTGGAATGCTGTTCTGGATAATATCGTAAGTCACGGCCTTAGGTGCCATAAGGCTCAGCCGATAGCATTCTGTCTGGGTCAGATTCGTGGTCAGATTCGGCATCAGACCATCGATCAGCTCCTGGGGATTGGTCAGCATTCCCTGCGGAAGCTTGTGGATCACCTCTGCCAATACCTTTCTCTGCCTCTCGGTTCTGCCGAAATCCGTACCGATATAACGGTTTCTGCAATACGCCAGTGCCTGCGGTCCGTTCAGGTGTACCATACCGCCGGAAGTATCTTCAAAATAGTCGGTACCTTTCGGTCTTCCCAACAGAATGTTGTATTCCACCAGATAACCATTGACATATTCCACTTCCTTGCTGGTCAGCTCAAGATCCACACCGCCCACTGCATCCACCAGATTGGCAAATGCTTCAAAGTTCACCAGTACATAGCGGCTGATATGAATATCGAAATTCTGCTCAATAGTCTCCATCAGCAGTTCTGCGCCGCCATAGGAATATGCCGCATTCAGACGATTCCCCTTATGTCCCGGAATGTCCACATACATATCACGGAGCAGGGATGTCATGTAGATCTTCTTCGTCTTGTTGCTGATGGACAGCAGGATCATGGCATCTGATCTGCCGTCTTCACCGTTTTCACGGGAATCGTTACCGATCAGCAGAATATTGGTCACGCCTTCTTCCTTCATGGGAGAGGACGCTACCGACTCGATCTTCTCATAGTTCATCTCTCCGTAGACCTTTCCTACCAGCACATACAATCCTGCTGCCAGGAATACAAGGATCAGCGCCACTGCGATCAGGAAACGCTTGAGTCCTGACTTTTTCTTCTTTCTGCCGCTCCCGGCTCCCTTTTTATTTCCTTTTCTGTTCCTTTTATCCGCTTTCGTGTCTATCTCCTCACGCTTCCCGGATCTTCTTCCGGAGCGTTTTCTATCGTTATAATCGTCCTCATAGTCCTCTACATAGTCATCCCGTCTGCTGCGGCGGGTTCTGCCTGAGGTCTCCTGTCTGCGGTGATCAGCGTTACTGCTACGGCCGCCACCGTTACGACTCTCTGAAGTCTTACGTGCCGTCTCTCTGCGGGCTGCCTGTCTCCTGCGGTATGTGGGATCATCCCAGTCCTCTGCATAGTCCTCACGGGATCCTGCTCTTCTGTCGGATCCGATCACATCCAGTTCCTCCTCTTCCTCGTCATCTTCCCTCATATCATACATCTGCGGAGCCGGGCGGGCTGCCTCACGCTCCGCAGAGTGTGTCCCCGCATTCGCCGCCGGGCGCCCCGTACTGCGGCGGGCTCCCGCCCCGGATGCCTGCATTTCCTGCATCTCCTGTTGTAAAAAGGCTTCCAGACCCTTTTGTATATCTTCCATCTCCTGAATGGAGTCTCTTTCCTTATCGCTCATCCTGTACCTCACTTCCACATACCTGATTTTGCACTCTTTTATTCCTATTCATCTTCTAGGATAATACCATAATCTGCTGTATTCGTCACGACAGAAATCCTTAAAATTTGTTTAAATGTTATCCGGTATTTCTTAAGAAACGCCAACAAGAAAGACCATCTGCGGCAGCTACACGATTTTCTTTCGTATGCTTTCCTCAGATGGTCTCTGCATTTTTGTTGACTTATGTCTGCTTTATTTATGAGCAAGCCTTGCGTCTATGTAATTTTTCAGAGATTCCACCGTCTCTTCTACACCCAGCTTGCTGCTGTTGATAGACAGATCGTAATTACGGGAATCGCCCCATTTTACCTTACAATGACTATTGTGGTAAGACTTTCTGCGACGGTCCTTCTCGATCATACGCTCTTCCGCATGACGGGCATCCAGCTCATAGATCTCCATGACACGTTTGATCTTGGCCTCCCGGTCTCCCAATACGAAGATGGAGATCAGGTGCGGATTGTCCTTCAGCACAATCTCGGAACAGCGTCCTACGATCACAAAGGATTCCCCTGCTTCCGCCTTTTTCTTAATATAATCGAACTGCATTCTGGCCACATTGTCTGCCGGAGAGCTGTTCATTCCCATTACACTGCGGTACAGGAATTTGTTACGTCTCGTTTCATCGAACTCTGCCAGCTCCTGGCTGCTTACGTTCATGCTTGCAGCTACCTCGTCTAACAGGTTGTGATCGTACATCGGCAGCTTATAATACTCTGCCAGCTTCTGTGCGATCTCATGTCCGCCGCTGCCGTATTCACGACTGACGGAGATAATCAGTTGTTCACTCATGGATCTGCCCTCCTTATGGCTGGATGTATTTCCAAAATTTTTTAAACTCGTATTCTGCAAATACATCTTACAGATATCTTGCATAGATCATCAGCATAGAGATCCCTACTACTATTATAGTCGCAGGTGCCATAACTTTGCAATATTTTCCCCACTTAATCATATGACCGGCTTTCGCTGCGGTGGCGATACCTACTACGTTGGCAGAAGCTCCGATGGGAGTTGCGCTTCCTCCAATATCGGTTCCCATAGCCAATGCCCATGCCAGAATGGACAGATCCACGCTCTGGGCAGCAGACAGACTGCTGATAATCGGGATCATGGTCGCTGCAAAAGGAATATTATCCACAAATGCGCTGGCGATGGCGGAGATCCACAGGATAATGGCGATCATCAGCATCAGATTGCCGTTACTGATATCTCCGATGAAGTTCGCCATGACTTTCAGGATACCTGTCTGCTCCAGACCACCTACGACCATAAACAGTCCGATGAAGAACAGCAGCGTCTTGTAATCAATCTGTCTGATCAGCTTCAGCGCATCTTTGCCTGCAGCGATCAATGTCACGATGGAGATGAATACACCGATGCAGGATACGGTCAGTCCAGTCTGTGCGTGGGTCACCAGCAGAACTACCGCACACAGGAAAATAATAGTGCTGATAATAAATCCTTTTTTATCGGTAATGGCTTCGGAAGGATCCGGGTAGGTCTGGTTGCTGCCTGCTGCAGCTGCCTCACTGGCACGCAGTTCCTTGTGGAATACCAGATAGAAATACAGTACGACCACAACCAGGGAAATGCCTGCGATCACACCGGTATTGGTCAGGAAATCCGTGAAGGAATATCCCAGGGAAGTACCAATGATGATATTAGGGGGATCTCCGCACATGGTAGCGGATCCTCCCAGATTCGCACAGAACACTTCTGCCAGAATCATAGGCACCGGATTGAATTTCAACAGTTGTGACAATTCAATGGTAACGGCTGCCAGGAACAGGATTACGGTAATACTGTCAATGAACATTGCCAGAATACCGGATAATACCATAAAGGTGACAAACAGCGGTACAACCTTATACTTGACCATCTTGGCAAGGCGCATGCACAGCCAGCGGAAGAATCCCACCCGGGCCATTCCCTCTACCATGATCATCATTCCTGCTACGAACACGATGGTCTCCCAGTTGATACCACTGGAAGCCTCTGCGGACTGTCCCGCCGTGTACCAGAAATGACTTGTGAAAAAGCTGCCTAAGTTCAAAGTCTCCAACACTGCGCTCATACTGTGCATTCCCAGTCCGAATACCAGTACCAGTGTCAGCAGGCCGCAGCCTAATGTGATAATGTGTCTCTCCCATACTTCCAGGACGATCAGTACAAACATCGCCAGAAATATGATTACTGCAAGTATTTGTGCTACCACTTTCCCTGCCTCCTTGCTAATTTTTCTTTAGAACATACAAGAGTAGATTCTATCCGAAATATCGGCATAAGTCAATTCTTCTTTTGGTTTCTATGCATAAATATTCCGTTAAGGTTTTTTACAAATTGCGACGCATAAAAAACTCCGGAAGATCCTGCCTGCATACCGATCTTTCGGAGCCTTTTTATTGCTTATATTGTTTTATTCATTCCGGAAGCTTTCGATATCGTTCTTTCCCACATACCGCAAGAACATCCGGTTCATGTCAATACCGCTTTCTCCGAAATACAATTTCATGTACTTCTCACCGTTCTGCCGGATTGCCAGCGTGACGGACTGTTCCACCACTTTGCCCTCCGTGCCGTTAATCGTCACAGTTTGCTGCAACGTGTTGTTCAAGAATACGGAAATCGGTAACTGTGCCAGCGGACCCAGCGTGGAACTCATCCGGAATACCAGTTCGTACCGTCCGATCTTCGGGAAACGCAGCTGGTATACCGCACCGGTACCTTTCTTCGTGGACAGCTTCTCCAGCGGAAGTTCAATCTCTTCGCCGGTCTTCGGCTCCGGCAGTTCCAGCCGGGCCAGCACCTGTCCGCTGTCTCCGGCTCCTTCGGTGCTTACCGGACTGTGAAGCTCCGTACACTCCTCTTCCTCTCTGCCAAGCAGCCTCTCCATGGCAACGGAACGTAACAGGAAGCAGCAGATGTTTGCAGCATTCCGCATAAGCTGCGCTCTGGTCAGCCTGCCGTCTGCCAGTCCTTCCGCAGTGTTGTCCTTATTAGAATTGGATGCTGCGTCTGCGGTCACCATGTAAATATCATTCTGCGCCCGGACCATAGGTACCGTCTGACTCTTGGAACCGGATTCGCCTTCCTCATTGATCTTTGCCCACCAGTCGGTCATGACAATACCCTGATAGCCCCATTCCTTACGGAGAATGGTTGTCAGAAGATCATAGCTGCCTGCGGTCCACAGTCCGTTCACCGGGCCATAGGTGGACATGATGCTGTAGGCTCCGCCCTGTTTTACGGCGATCTCAAATCCTTTCAGATAGATCTCCCGCAATGCCCTCTCGGATACAATAGCATTGGCATCATGCCGTTTGAATTCCTGATTATTACATGCAAAATGCTTGATGGTTCCGGTAACTCCATATTTTCCCATGCCTTTCAGCTGTGCCGCCGCCATGGTACCGGTGAGGTACGGATCCTCGGAAAAATACTCAAAGTTACGTCCATTCAACGGATTTCTGTGAATATTGATGCCGGGGCCTAAGAGGGAATCAATCTTGTTCTTGCGAAGCTCCATGCCCTCCATCTCATACAGTTCTTCCACCAACTCCGGATCAAAGGCACATGCCAGCAACGTACCGTTCGGCAGTGCATAGGCCATGGTACCGCAGTCCATACGGATGCCGGAAGGACCATCGGAACAGCAGGCCACCGGAATACCGAATTGCTGCAGTCCATCCGTCACACCGCCGAAAGCTGCTGCTGTTCCGGGGGTAACTTTCGGGGAACACATGCCTTCTCCGCGGGTCATACAGATCAGATCTTCGTCTGACAGCTGTGTCAGAAACTGCTCCGGCGTGATTTTTTTGTCGTAAACATCCGCCAGTTTCCAGCCCTGATCTCCCACATATTCGCTCTGGGTGGGTCTTTCCCGCAAAATACGTTCCGCCAGATCAACCGTCCGTAGGGGAACATCCTCCCAATTAGCAATGGCATGCTTGTTTTCTCCGAAGAAGAACGGTCGTAAGCGTTTAAATGCCTGCACCGGAGCCAGTGCTTCCGTAACGGTTTGTACGACCTGCAACTCCGCTAATGTCACTCTTCCGACTTCTCTTGCACTCCGCACATCGGTACCGACATAGAAGATATAGTCTCCTGCTTCCAATACATAGCAGGATTTATGTCCAGTGACACCACTGTCATCATAAGACGCAAGCTCCGTCAGTTCTGCTTTCAGGATCAGTTCTTCACTTGCTCCGGGCTTCAGTTCTTCCGTCTTGGCATAAGCTGCCAGCTGACGCAGCGGCTTTCCCAGCTTTCCCTGAGGAGCCTCCACATAGACCTGTATGGTCTCTCTGCCGGACATACTGCCAACATTTGTCACTTTCTCAATGACAGTTGCCTCGGTACCCTGCACTGCCAGTCCCATGCTCTCTGTCTGGAACCGGGTATAGGACAGTCCAAAGCCAAAGGGATATTTTACCTTGTCTCTGGCAAAGGTCTCAAAATAGCGATAACCTACATAGATGTCCTCGGTATAAAAATTCTCCACCGGATCCCCGAAATTCTCCGTGGAAGGATAATCCTCAATATCTTCCGCAATAGTATCGCTGAGCTTACCACCGGGATTCACTTTTCCTGTCAGGACATCTACTGTAGCTCTGCCGCCCTCCTGGCCGCCCTGCCATACATAGAGCACAGCCTGTGGCTGATACCGGTCGACCCACTTCATATCCATGATATTACCCACATTCAGCACAACGATCGTCCTGGCAAATGCATTGCAGACATTACGAAGAATTTCTTCCTCCGCAGCTGTCAGCAGATAACTGCCTTCCGCAGCACTATTATCCTTGTCTTCTCCTGCGGTTCGGCCGAGAACCACAATCGCCAGATCCGACTGTTCCGCCGCCTGTCTCGCCAGTTCTTCGCTGACGGGCATTTCTTCCTGGTTCCAGGGCTCCATGGCCCATCCCTCTCCTATATCAAAAGGATGATCCTTCAGCCATTCCCGGTACTGTGCCTCCAGTACCTCATTCACCTGTACGGTGCCGTCTTCCTTGAGACTGTCTGTAATATTGGTCACATATGGAGCATTGACCATACCTCCGGAACCCGTACCGCTCTTATAATGCTCGAACTGGGTTCTGCCGAAGATCGACACCCTCTGCCCTTTTTGCAGAGGCAGCACACCGTCTTCATTTCGAAGCAGTACGCTTCCCTCCGCCGCCACACGTCTTGCCAGTTCCGCATATTTCTCATAATCCAATGTATATTTCATATATCTGTCTGCTCCCTTCCTGTTATATCTATATTTCTGTATCTTTTATCCTAATAATAGCATTAATTTCCCAATACATCTACAAGAAAAGCTCTTTCTCTGACAGAAAGAGCCTTAAAAACATTTTATTGATTTTACAAGATGATCATGACCACAAAATCCCCGTTCTCCATAAAGAACTGGTATTGTCCGTTCAGCTTTTCTACATAATATACGATGCTTCTGGCCCCCAGTCCATGCCCGGAGCGCTCCGTCACCGGGACACCGTCAATAAATACCGGGGCATTCTGCACAGTATTTTTCGCCATCAGAAGAAGATGTCCTGACTTTTCGGACAGAGCCAGCTGTATCAGCCGCTTTTCCTGCGGCAGTTCCTGTACGGCATGCATGGCATTTTCCAGTACGTTTGACAGGATCGCACAGAACATCATTTCCGAACAGGGAAGCTTCTCCCCGATACTGACCTGCACTTCCCAGTGAATCCTCCGTTCCTCAAACCGGGAGTTATAGATGGACAGAACCGAATTCACCATTTCATTTTTACAGTAGGTCTTGATCACCGTATCGTCATAGGTCTGGCTCACTTCGTTCAAATATTCCAGCGCCTTGTCGGACTCTCCCTGCTGGATCAGTGTCCGGATCGCCGACAGATGATGTCTTGTATCATGCCGCAAGATGGACATTCTCTGCTCGCTTTTTCTTGTACTTTCCATTTCCGTATGCAGAGAACTTAACTGCATCCGGATCATTTCGTTGTACTGCTCCGCCTTATTCTTCAGCTCATACTCCCGGAAATATACCAGTAAAAAAAGCAGATACGTCAGGCACATGGCAAAGCCCAGGAACTCCGGCACCGCCTTATTGCCGGAATACAACAGACTGGAAAATTTGGTCGTGGCATAGTCAAAAATGTAATAAATGATCGGCAGGCTTCCAATGATCAGAAGTTCCCGGTCCGTTTTGGCAAACAGCATGGCTGTGGTCTGGCATACATACCGGCATAAAAGGATGAAAGCTCCCACCGTCACCAGAATACGACAGACATAATAGCACCATTCCTGTCCTGTCAGAGCCAAAGCAAACAGTCCCATCCAGTTACTGCACTGACAACATAGATATGCCGTGAAAATAGAAATCAGGGAAGGAAGAATACGGAATTTATAATGCAAAACCAGTACAAATAACAATGGGGCATGCACGATCAGTGGATAAATCTGATCTACTGTTTCTGTTCCAAAGAGAAGTACACACAGAACATATAGAATTCCTGAAACAACCGCCAATGACAACAATTGCAATATATTTTTCTTATCCTGCTTCACTCCCAGAAAAAATGCCGACAGGAAGATTCCAAACAGCATTGTCGTTGTATGATGTGTATATGTTAATATCTGTAGTACCATTTTCTTCTCTCTTTCATATTCTTACCATACATTTTTTACGGTATAAACCATTTCTATTATATAAGACTCTGAAGGAGAAATCAATTTTGGGATGATTTGACTTTTTGCGTCACAAATGTCAGCATGTCTCGCCTGTGGGATTCAGTAGCTTCTACGCCTTTCGCCGGCGCCTGGTATCACTGGGACTGACACCATAAGCATTGCGGTAGGTTCTGGAAAAATGCACCAATGATGCAAATCCGGTCTTCTGCGCGATCTCCTGGATCGCCAGAGAAGATTCCACCAGAAGTCTTCCGGCTCTGGTCAGCCGGACATTGGTAAGGTATTCCAGAACGGTGGCTCCGGTCACCTCGCGGAAAATACGGCAAAAATAGTATTTACTTAAATGGATCTGGGATGCGATGGTCTCCAGATCTATTTTTTCCGCATAATGGGCATTGATATAGGCGATGGCATCCAGAATCTCCTGTCTGGGAGCTGCGGAGAGCTCCGGCATCTGTGTCCGCTCCTGCCTCGTATAGTAGTCTCTGCACAGTAGCAGCAGTTCCAGACAATAGTTTTGCTTTAATTTCTCGGCCACAGCATCGTGGCGGTTATAATATTTCCGCAATCGTTCGAAGACCTCTGCCAGTTCTCCGGATTGTTCCGGTGTCAGATGCAGAATATCATTCTGCAGGACCTCCAAAAACCGCTGTTTTTCCGCAGGCTTTAACATTTCATCCAGATAATCCGGTGCAAAGTTCAGAACATACCGGGCATAGAAATCCGAGGACAGGCTCTGCATATAATGGGTCTGGTAAGGCTTGATCAGGATGATGTCACCCGGATTCAGCACATGACAGACACCATCCAGAAAGATGTATCGCACTCCTTTCACCACAAAAAACAATTCGTAGGTATCGTGGTAATGATTGGTCTGCATGTCATTTTTCTTAGAGGTCTCTATGTATTCCAAAAACAGATCCGAATAGGGATCAAAAATCGTACGAAGCATCTGTTTCCTTTCCCGGAAAAGATTCCGGCAAGATTCATATTATTACTTTTCACTATCGCAAGATATGTTAAACATTATCCAAAATAAACGATTATAATGTAATTATATAATAAATCTTGTGCTATGTGAAGTATATGGGAAGGAGAACTTATGGAGAAAAGACCTTTAGATTACGCAAAAGCATCCATGGATACCATGATGCGCAAATGGGAAGCCCCCAAGCTTCCGCCCGAAGGAAGATTCCATTATCATCAGGGAGTATTCCTGTCCGGAATGTACAAAAGCTATGAACTTTGTAAAGAGGAAAAATATTTTGATTACATCAAATCCTGGGTGGATGCCGTCATCACCGAAGACGGTGTGATCAAACAGGCTGATATGGGGCAGTTCGACGATATGCAGCCGGGTATTCTGTTATATCCCCTCTATCATTGTACCGGTGATGCCAGATATAAGAAAGCCCTGGACTCTCTGATGGCTGCCATTGATTGTTATCCCACCACTCCCGAGGGCGGCTATTTCCACAAGGCTGATCTGCCGGAAGAAATGTGGCTGGACGGTCTGTACATGGAAGGTCCCCTGCGGGCACAGTATGGCGCAGAATTTGATCACCCCGAATATTTTAATGAGGTTATCTTCCAGGCTCTGACCATGCAGAAACATACCCGTGACCCCAAAACCGGTCTGCTGTATCATGCCTGGTCCTATGACAGGAAAGTAGAATGGGCTGATAAGGAGACCGGCTGCTCCCCCGAGTTCTGGGGCAGAGCTATGGGATGGGTGCCTGTAGCCCTCCTGGACGAACTGGATTTCATTCCCGCCAATCATCCGGACAGAGCAAAACTGGAAAAAATGGCAGTGGATCTGTTAAAGTCTCTGCTCGCATTCCAGTCTGAAGACGGCAGATGGTATCAGGTGGTCAACCGTGGCGATGATCCCGCCAACTGGCTGGAGAATTCCTGCAGCTGCCTGTATGTAGCGGCTCTGTGCAAAGCGATCCGCAAAGGTCTGCTGGATGCATCTTATCTGGAATATGCCCGCAAGGGTTATGAGGGTGTGATCCGCTCCCTGACCTGGGAAGGTGATGACCTCATTATCGGTAATGTCTGCATCGGAACCGGTGTCGGTGATTATGACCACTATATCCACCGTCCCGTATCCGCCAACGACCTGCACGGGGTCGGCGCCTTCCTTCTGATGTGTGAAGAGTGCGAACAGGTATTTTAATATCTTGTAACTATTCAGAGCCATGCAAAATCAGGCTTACAGATCCTCGCTGCCGGGATTCCGGCGGCGGGCAGATCTGCTTATATTATTACTTTTTACAGCTTTACTTTTACAAAATCATGTCCCATGGCGGGAAGCACCTTTTCGATCAGATCCGCCGTCCGCATGCGGAGGCTGGAGGTATTGATGCAGGGATGGCATCCGAAATATTCACTGTCCAGCACCTCTTCATCGATCAACAGCTTCACCTGATGTTCCTTATCGTTCATCAGACCGAGTACACTGACAGAGCCGGGAGTAATATCCAAGAATTTCTCCATGTATTCCGGCTTGGCAAAAGAAAGCCTCGCCGAGCCGATCTGTGCCGACAGATCCTTGGTATGGAACACCTTGGTATCCGGGATCATCAACAGGTAAAATGCGGTCTCCTGACGATTGCACAGGAACAGATTCTTACAGACCATGGATTCCAGAATCTCATCCACTTCCTTACAGTCCTCCATGGTCATCGCAGGAGCGTGATCCACGCGGTCATATTCCACCCCGAGCCTGTCCAGCAGGTCATAGGTGCGTATCTCTTTGTCCAGTCTGCCGGTGGTATCGGCAGGTCTTCCTTTTTGTAATACTAATGTCATGGTCTTTTCCCCTTTGTTGTCTAATAACCAATGGTGTCGTTTACGAGGATCACATG
>ERZ773168.2168-NODE-2168-length-15338-cov-4.118367_pt1 | contig 15338 bp, 10 predicted proteins | sample MGYA00511261_ERZ773168 | MGnify/ENA primary metagenome ERZ773168 (study PRJEB29015, sample SAMEA2737855) | human gut metagenome | biome: human gut; feature: human-associated habitat; material: faeces | place: China | collected 2012 ... | reverse complement strand
GGAATTTCTGATAGCGGTCTTCATATTTTGCCACCAGTTCCGGATCCGGTTCTACCGTTCCGGTGACTTTGACGAACTTCTCCGCGATCTCCTCCACACTTGCATATTCCCCACAGGCTACTGCCGCCAGCATGGCACCGCCCATGGCCGGTCCTTCTTCGCTTTCTATCACATCCACCTTCAGATTCAGGATATTGGCGATCATCTTCTTCCACAACGGGCTCTTGGCTCCGCCACCGCAGATCTTGGTCCGCTCCAGATGGATTCCCAGAGATTTTGCCACCTCCAGTGAATCACGCAGTGCAAATGCCACGCCTTCCAGTACCGCCTGCGTCATATCGGCTCTGGTGGTATCCATGGTCATTCCGATAAAAGTTCCTCTGGCATTGGGATCATTATGGGGAGAACGCTCGCCCATGAGATACGGCAGGAAGTAGACATGATTTTCTCCCAGCTTCTCAATCTGCGCCTGTTCTGAGGCATAATCCTTCGTTCCGATGATCTCATCCATCCACCATTTATTACAGGAAGCGGCACTCAGCATGCAACCCATGAGATGGTAATGTCCGTCTGCGTGGGCAAAGGAATGCAGGGCATTGTGCTGATCTACTCCGAAATGATTGGAGGAAATAAAGATTGTTCCACTGGTACCCAGGGAAATATTACACATATTGTCTCCTACAGTTCCGGTACCTACAGCGGCGGCCGCATTATCCCCGGCTCCCGCCGCTACCACAACATTTGCGGGAATCCCCAGTTCGTCTGACACCTCCGGCAATACGCAGCCCACCTTTTCATAACTCTCATAACAAGTGGCCAACTGCTCTTCTCTCACTCCGCAGATCTCACACATTTCCTTCGACCAACAACGGTTCTTCACATCAAACAATAACATCCCGGAAGCATCTGATACATCCGTACAATGTACGCCGGTCAGACGATAAGCTATGTAATCCTTCGGCAACATGATCTTTTTGATCCGTGCGAAGTTCTCTGGCTCATTCTTTTTCACCCAGAGGATCTTCGGCGCGGTAAATCCGGTGAAAGAAATATTCGCAGTGTACTCAGACAACTTCTCTTTGCCGATCACATTATTCAGATAATCGCATTCCTCTGTGGTTCTGCCATCGTTCCAGAGGATGGCAGGGCGGATCACCTGATCCTTCTCATCCAGAATGACCAGTCCATGCATCTGTCCTCCGAAGCTGATGCCTGCCACCTGGCTCTTGTCTGCATCTTTCAAAAGCTCCCGGATGCCCTCCATAGTCTGTTCATACCAGTCCTCCGGCTTCTGTTCCGACCAGCCGGGATGTGGGAAATACAAAGGGTATTCCCGGGATACAATATTCCGGATGTTCCCTTCACTGTCCATTAAAAGCAGTTTTACCGCCGAAGTGCCCAGATCGATTCCAATATATAGCATGAATCTTCCTCCTACGTTTGTGCTGTGATCCATTTTCGTTCCTTTTCGTGCCCGTGCACGTTATAGTCTTATCATAACTGTTGTGAAAAAATTTTTCAAGTAGAAGTTTTTATGTTTTCAGTATTTTTTCACTAAAAAGTGAAGATGGAATTTCATCATTCATCATCCATTCAGCGTGCCCGGACAAATTCTGCACTTTCGTTGACGTCCCTCTGGAAATATGATACTTTTATAACTAGATACCTGGGACAGATATTACGGAAAGGCATGAGTATTCTATGGCAACCATCAAAGAAATCGCCGCATTGGCCGGAGTATCCCGCGGCACTGTGGATCGCGTCTTAAACGATCGCGGCGCAGTAAACCCGGAGACCGCCGAAAAGATCAGAAAAATTGCAAAAGAGCTGGACTATAAACCTAACCGCGCCGGTCTCGTTCTGGCAGCGCAGAAAAAGCGGCTGAAGCTGGGTGTCATTCTGTTTTCCACCGGGAATCCTTTTTTTCAGGATGTTCTGTCCGGAATCAATGAAAAGGCGGAAGAGCTGGCAGGTTACAACTGTACCGTGATCACCAAACAGATTTCTTTCGGTGTGGAGGCCCAGTTACAGGCAGTCAAAGAGCTTCTTGCAGAAGAAGTGAACGGCATTGCCATGACCCCTTACAACGACGAACGGATCCGCGACTGCATCAATACTTTATACGAGCAGGGAATTCCCGTGGTCACGCTGAATACAGACATTGAAAATTCCAGACGTATCGCTTATGTCGGCAGCAACTACACCCGCAGTGGTGCCACCGCCGCCGGTCTTCTGCAATTGATGACCTCCGGCACGGTAAACGTGGGTATTGTCACAGGTTCCTCCAACATTCTCTGTCACACAGAGCGCATTGCGGGATTTCTGAAGACATTAGAACCTTTCTCTGACCGGATCTGCGTCGTGGATACCGTGGAGATCCACGATGACGAAGTGGAAAGCTACGAAAAGACAACGGCACTTCTGTCAAAGCACCCGGAGATCAATGCACTGTTCTTCGCCGCCGGCGGTGTCTACGGAGGCTGCCGCAGTATAGAGGCTCTGGGTAAAAAAAAGGCGATCCGGATCATTGCTTTTGATCTGGTCCCCACCACCCGCCAAATGCTGGAAAATGACACCATTGCCGCCACCATCTGCCAACAGCCGAAAATTCAGGGCAGCAAACCTCTTTCCCTGCTGTTTGCCTATCTGACGACCGGCGAAAATCCGGAAAAAGAATACAATTATGTAGCGGTAGATATCCGGATCAAAGAAAATATCTAAATAATTCTTAAGATTCTTCCGACACTCTTGTCATTCACAACATATAGTACTATAATATACATATTATCTACGAAATGTTGTTTTGAGGGGTACAAAAGCGGGGGAGTCTTTGATCCATGAATTTATCTGATCTGAAAAGAAATGCATATATGTTGCGGGGTTCCGATGCAAAACGTGGTTACATGCGCTGGTGGCATTCCTTCCAGGGCATTTGTCCCACGACGCAGGAAACCCGCACTTTTTTTGTAGAATACAGCATTTTAAATCCGGCTCTCGGTACTTCCCAGCCTATTTTAGCTCAGCATCCCTACTATAAACGTCATGGTCTGAAACCATCTTATCTCTGCATAAAAGCCGGTGTATTCCCTGAGCCGGGAGATAGCGGGCTCCAGCTTCGGGCATATTATCCCCTAACCTCTCTGCAGGTGGCCCAGGATCCCTTTTACATGCAGTTTGAGGATTGTGTCTACAGCGAAAACCGGATCAGTGGTTCGATTGATATCTCCGATGAGGTTGCAAGACATCGCTCTCTTATGACCGATGCGGGCAGTTTTATCTGGGATCTGGAAGTACATAAGGCGGTTGCCTGTCATACCGGCTATATTGCCAATGCTTTTTTTACCGCGGTTCATGCCCTGGAAAGTTTCTGGCATGGGGAAGGTATCCGTACCTTTTTCCGTGGGACCGTCATTTTGAACGGTGTCACCTACGAGGTAACTCCCGAGACATCCTACGGCTATGCGGACAAACATTGGGGCCGCAGTTACAACCAACCCTGGCTGCAATTTGCTTCCGGCCACTTGATCAGTGAGAAAACCGGGCGGGAATTGAAGCATTCGGCTCTGGCCATCGACGGCTGTTGTCCGAAATTTCTCTTTTTCCCCATGCGACGCAGGATTCTGATGCAGCTGACCTATACCGGGGAAGATTTCGAGTATCATTTTGGCAGACCTCTTACACTGTCCCGCTGCAAGTGGAAAGTGAAAGAGACCAACAAACGTTTTATCTGGCATTTCAAAGCCCAGAACCGCACTTCCGTTGTACGGATCTCCGGAAGCTGCAGCAAAGAGCAGATGATGCCGTTACTCTATGAAAGTCCTGACGGAAAAGTATCCGACATTCCTCTCTGGGAAGGCGGCAATGCAACAGGCACCATAGAATTATACCGGAGAATCGGCGGTTCCCTGGAATTGATCGATCGTCTGCAATTTGAAAACGGATTATGTGCTTATCAGCGTTCCTGATTTTCGTCCGGGGAATAAAAGATAACTGCAATTTAAAAAGCTGTTGCCACAGATCACTCTGTTGACAACAGCTTTTGTTGTTTATCCCTATGCAGCTTAGATTGCCTCTTCCGGCTCCTCCAATGCTTTTTCGTAACTCTCCAGGATCACCCTTTGCAAATTCTCTCTGGTGGAAGAATTGATGGGATGTGCGATATCCCTGTATTCTCCGTCCGTTGCCTTCTTGCTCGGCATTGCAATGAACAATCCCTTTTCACCTTCGATCACCTTGATATCATGTACGACGAATTCATCATCCAGTGTAATGGATACGATAGCTTTCATCTTGCCTTCCTTGGTGATCTTACGAACACGTACATCTGTAATCTGCATTTGCTAACCCCCTTGGTGTTATCGTGATCCCTACGCATTTCTCCGCCCTGCAGGCTCTCGAAGCGCTACAGATATTCGTATTCCGGGCTATCGCCCTACTTACTCATATCTGTTAGATTCCCTAATGACCACATTGCCCTGCCTGCAAGCAGTCTCGCAATGTAATCATTGAGAATCCGGATCACTTAGATCACGTATCGTTCATTCCTCTCAACTACGATCTTAACTTCGCCTTCTCCCACAAAGTACGAATTTGCACGGATCGTGTCACGGCTCTCTACAATACAGTTTTCAATATGCGTGTTATCTCCAATATACACATCATTGAGGATAATGGAATTCTTGATCACACAATTATTGCCGATATAGCTCTTCTTAAAGATCACGGAATTCTCTACCACACCGTTGACGATACATCCACTGGATACCAGGCTGTTACGCACCTGGGAACCGGGATTATATTTTGCGGGAGGCAGGTCATCCACCTTGGAATATACGTCCGGATACTGCTTGAAGAAATAGTTTCTCACATCTGCTTTCAAGAAGTCCATATTGGTGCTGTAGTAATCATCCACAGATGCGATATTTCTCCAGTAATCCTTGATCTTGTATCCATAGATTCTCTTCAGATCCTTGTAACGGATCAGGATATCTCTTACGAAATCGTAGCGGTCTTCCTCAGCACACTTCTCGATCATCTCGATCAGCAGTCTGCGTCGAACCACATAAATACCACAGGAAATGGTATTGGACTCAGCCACCATCGGTTTCTCCTGGAAATCGGTAATCCGGCCATCTGCATTCGTCTTCACCACGCCAAATCTGGTGATATCCTCTTCCGGTCCCATATCCTTACATACCACTGTGATATCTGCTTTCTTCTCAATATGATACTCCAGAACCTTCGCATAATCCAGCTTGTACACACAATCACCGGAAGCGATCACCACGTATGGCTCATGGCTGTTCTTCAGGAAACTCAGGTTCTGTGCCATCGCATCCAGCGTTCCACGATACCAGTAACTATTTTCCGGTGTCGTCGTCGGCGTGAATACATACAGACCACCCTGCTTTCTTCCGAAATCCCACCATTTCGAAGAATTCAAATGTTCATTCAGCGACTTTGCATTATATTGCGTAAATACCGCAACTTTCTGAATGTGAGAGTTACTCATGTTGCTCAGTACAAAATCTATGCTGCGAAATCCTCCTGCGATCGGCATTGCTGCCGTTGCACGCTTATTGGACAATTCACGCATTCTGCTATTATTACCACCTGCTAATACTATTCCAATCGCTCTCATTATCTGTCACCTACCTTAATCAAAGTTTCACCGCCTGCAAGAACTCCGTCCGGATAATCTGATGGTTCCGTAACGCCTTTGATCGCCGTATTTTTGCCGATCTGTACGCCATCCGGAATCACACTGTCTTCGCCAATGGTTACAAGGCCAAATGCATACACATCCGGTTTAACCTTATTTGGCAGCTCCTCTCCGACACCAAGCTTACAATCTTTGCCAACAGTTACATTCTCGGCGATAATCGACTTATCGACTACCGTTCCTGCTTTGATCGTAGTAGAACTCATAATGATAGAATCCCGCACAATCGCGCCCGGCTCGATCGTAACACCCGAACCGATAACAGAGCTATGTACTTCTCCATATATCTCTGATGCTTCACCAATGATCGCCTTATCAACGATAGCATCCTCTGCGATATACTGCGGCGGAATACGATCACTCTTCGTATAGATCTTCCAAAATTCTTCATATAAATTAAAGACTGGAATGAGATCGATCAACTCCATGTTTGACTCCCAATATGAGCCAAGTGTTCCAACATCTTTCCAATAGCCATTGTACTCGTATGCAAAAATACGATCACCTTTCTCATGGCAATATGGAATAATGTGTTTACCAAAGTCACATGCCGGCTGATCCTTTAACTTGATCAACGCTTCACGAAGCACCGGCCAAGAGAAAATGTAGATACCCATCGAAGCAAGGTTGCTGCGAGGATGCTCCGGTTTCTCCTCAAATTCCTGAATCTGCTTATTCTCATCTGTGATAACAACGCCAAAACGACTAGCCTCTTCCATCGGAACCGGAATCGTTGCAAGCGTTACATCTGCCTTGTTTGCTTTGTGGAAATCAAGCATCACTTCATAATCCATTTTGTAAATATGGTCACCGCCCAAAATCAGCACATAGTCCGGGTTGTAATATTCCATATATCGCAAATTCTGATATATAGCATTCGCTGTACCTGTATACCACTCACTGCTGGTACTCTTCTCATATGGCGGCAAAATAGAAACGCCACCTACATTACGATCCAAATCCCAAGGAATACCAATTCCAATGTGTGTGTTCAGGCGTAGCGGCTGGTACTGTGTCAGCACACCGACTGTATCTACTCCCGAATTAATGCAATTGCTCAATGGAAAATCGATAATACGGTACTTCCCACCAAACGCTACCGCTGGTTTAGCAACATCAGCAGTCAGAACCCCCAACCTGGATCCCTGTCCACCTGCCAGTAACATTGCTATCATTTCTTTCTTAATCACGCAATCACCCCTTACTATGTATTTCTTAATGATTTAAGTATATCACAACCACTGTAAAATGTGAACAAATTTCATAAATTTTCTTTTGAAAATTGATATTTTTTATACATTTCATACAATTTTTTGCATAAAAAACCCTTATTTGACGAGTTTTTTACATTGTCCACCAGCTTTGTTTCAATTTTTAACAAATTATTTCTAAACTGTAAACACTATTTAATTTGCTTTTTTGCATTTGTGTTCTATAATAATAGAAAAGACTGACACAAGGATTGGTTCGCTGGAGCACATTTCTTGCAGGCAGGCCAATTTTACAAAATATGCCGCCCCACTTTTGGACGGCTTTTATATGGAGGGAATTATGTATCAAATTCAATTAACCAAACCATGTACTGCATATTTTATAGGCATCGGAGGCATCAGCATGAGCGGTTTTGCTGAGCTGTTACACGATGCCGGCTTTACCGTAAAGGGCTCCGACGCAAACCGCAGCAAAATTACAGAGCATTTACAATCCTTAGGGGTGGAAGTATTGTATGGTCAAAAAAGCAATAACATCACTTCCGACATTGACTTTGTCGTATACACCGCCGCTATTCATCCGGACAATCCCGAATTTCGCGCCGCCAAAGAAATGGGACTTCCTATGATGGAGCGTGCCGAAATGGTTGGACAGGTCATGAAAAACTATACGAATGCCATTGGCGTTTCCGGTACACACGGCAAAACAACAACAACTTCCATGCTGACACATATTTTCTTAGCCGCCAAGAAAGATCCAACAATCTCCGTTGGCGGTATCTTGGATGCGATCCACGGCAATATCCGTGTCGGCCATTCCGAGAATTTCATCACCGAAGCCTGCGAATACACCAATAGCTTTCTGAAATTCCATCCAACGGCAGGTATTATTTTGAATATTGATGCAGATCACCTAGACTTTTTTAAGGACCTGGATGACATTCGCCACTCTTTTCACCGCTTTGCAAAGCTCTTGCCAAAGGACGGTGTACTGATCATCAACTCCGATATCGAAAAGCTTGATGCGATCACAAACGATCTAGACTGCCGAATCATTACATTCGGCTTGGAAAATCCTGCAGATTACGAAGCAAAGGATATTACATTCGGCGAAGACGGCTGCGGTTCTTTTGAATTAGTTCGATTCGGCAAAGAAACCGGCATCCGCGTTCGTTTGTCAGTAATCGGAAGACACAACGTAGCCAACGCTTTATCAGCCATCGCCACTGCAGAATATTATGATATTCCTATGGAGACGATCCAAGAGGGACTCCTCGCCTTCCACGGCACGGAACGTCGTTTCGAACAAAAAGGATCGTTCCACGGAGTCACCGTGGTCGATGATTATGCACATCATCCTACGGAGATCAAAGCAACGCTGCAGGCTGCTGCCAAGTTCCCACATAAGCGTCTTTGGTGCGTATTCCAGCCACATACATACAGCCGCACCCGAGCATTGCTGCATGAATTTGCAGAGGCGCTATCCCTCGCAGATAATGTTGTGCTTGCAGACATATATGCCGCCAGAGAGGCTGATCCCGGTGATATTTCTTCTAAAACTCTACAGGAAGAAATGAAGAAATTAGGCAAAGATGCTTATTACTTCCCGGATTTTGAACAGATCAAAAAATTTTTATTGGAAAATTGTATCGACGGTGACTTGTTAATAACTATGGGTGCCGGAAATATAGTAACTATTGGCGAAGACCTGGTCAAAGAATAGTTATCCACATTATCCACAATGTGACTGTGCATATCTCTGCACAATCCGTTGTGGATATTTTTTACACAATTAACGGCAGATAAATGTTGAAAATCCGCAATCTTGATCATTTTGATACGAGTTATCCACATTATCCACAATTTAGTCCACAGCTTGAATGTGTATTTGTGTGCTATTTTCTTTCCAAAGAAACTGTGTTAAAATACAATTCGCACGGAAATATAACGTGTAATTTACTTTACATATACGGAGGCTGCAATGGATCATATATTACTTTGTACTAACCATATACCGCCGATCACAACGATATATAACAGCTTTATTGAAGATTATATGCCAGCTGCCAACGGCAGTTACGTTAAGGTGTATCTCTACATTGCGAAATGTCTGCAGGCAAAGGAAAGTAATTTTTCCATTTCCTCTCTTGCGGATCAATTAGAAAATACAGAAAAAGATATTTTGCGGGCGTTAATGTACTGGGAGAAAAAGGGGCTTATGTCCTTAAACCGCGACAAAGCAACCGGAGAGATTTTAGGACTCGAAATGCTGATCCCCTTTGCGGAACGTGATTTCGACACTTATGAAAACACCGCAAAAGAATCTGCTGCATCGCTAGGCGTAGATTCTGATCTCTCAGAAACCGGTGCGCTCAATAGACGCAATTCTGATCTCTCAGAAACCGGTGCGCTCGATAGACGCAATTCTGATTTCTCAGAAACCGACGCAGCGAATACATCAACTTATGAATCATCCGGAACCGACGCTCCTTCTAATGTCAATTCCGATGTTCACAGAGCAAGCAATTCCGCGCAGGAGAACAATTCCTCTGCCGTGAAACCAATTCAAGTTCCTCCGGAACAGATTCAAGAATTGTCCGCCAACGAGGATTTCGTATGGGTATGCAATGTTGTCGAAAGCTACCTTGAACGCCCAATGAAACCAACCGAAATACAGCTTATTACCTATTTGTATGGTACACTGCATTTTTCCAGAGAACTGATCCTGCATCTCTACGACTACTGCATTTCTATGGGGAAGACCGCCTGCAATTACATTCAGACAGTCGCCCTGTCATGGCACGAGCAGGGGATCAAAACACCGGAACAGGCACAGAATGCTTCTGTACGATATCTGGCTTCCTACAATGCTGTTTCCAAGGCTTTAGGACTTGGTCGCGGTCTTGCAGAAATCGAAAAAAAATATGTGGATCATTGGCAAAATGACTGGAATATGGATCTTAGTGTGATCTTAGAGGCCTGCAACCGCACTGTGCTTAAGCTGCACCACGCAGACTTCAAATACACCGAAGGGATTTTGTCTCATTGGAATGAGCAAAACGTTCGCACATTACAAGGTGTAGAACAATCAGATCTGCACTATGCACAGACCAAAGAGCAAAAAGAAAAGAAGAAACCTTCCACATCCGGTAAACAAACACCGCGCAATCAATTCCAAAATTTCAAGCAACGGGATGTCAGCAGCGAGGAATTACAGGAATTGGAGCGCAAATTACTTATGCAATAGTACGATCTGATGACAGACCGCAGCACATACCATCACGCAGCAACCAGGAGGAGACGCCATGGGAATATCCAACACACAATATCGCGATATCATGTTTCAATATGATCAGACGCGAATGAACAATCAGCGCATACTGGATAAGCGGTACGAAACACTTTTTGCTGAAATTCCGGAATTAGAACAGATCCAACACGATATTATGGACTTATCACTGACGCAGGCGCGCAAAGAATTGTTTCAGACCGAACCGGACCCAAAGAGCGAAGCTGAATACAGCGCAAAACGCGAAGCATTGCTGTCCCGCAAAAAGGCACTGCTGTTACATCACGGCTATCCGGAAGATTATCTGCAAAGCATTTATACCTGTCCGGACTGCAAAGACACCGGCTATCAGAACAACGAACCTTGTCACTGCCTTAAAAACGCTGAGATCAAGGCTCTTTATGAAAGTTCAAATCTTATGGACATTCTGAATCATGAGAATTTTGACACCTTTGATGATAGTTACTACGATGACACCATCGTCAATGAAAATCTTTCTCTAACAGCCCGCCAAAATATTCGCAAGGTAAAAACGGTCTGTCTAGACTATATCAAGCACTTTGATGATTCCTATGACAACCTGATATTCTATGGTTCTACAGGCGTCGGCAAAACCTTTCTGACGCACTGTATCGCCAAGAAACTTTTGGATACATCTCACACGGTGCTTTACTTGACTTCATTGCAGCTTTTTGATATTTTAGAGAGGAATAAGTTCCGTCATGAGGATATTTCCACTTCAAACGAACAAATTGCATATATGCTGCAAAGTGATTTGCTCATTATAGATGATCTTGGGGCAGAATTGGTCAATGGCTTTACGTCTTCTCAGCTGTATTATTTTATTGAGGAGCGCCATATCAACCATAAGTCAACCATCATCTCGACCAATTTATCGTTTCAGGAATTACGTGACCGATACAGCGAGCGTATTTTCTCACGTTTTATCGGTTTTTATCATTTCTTCTTAATAATTGGAGATGATATACGTCAGAAGGCTAGATTAACTGCCAAATAACATGATAACAATTATATAAATTCATACGGAGGACATTTTACTATGAAACGACATGACAAGTTAGCAGACACACTTCCTGTTGGTACCCTTGGTATCTTGGCGCTGGAGAGCAGCCACGACATGGGCAAACGAGTAAACGATTATATCGTTGACTGGCGAAAGGATCGCGCTGCACAAAATGCTACCGCATCTACCTTTGCAGGATACAACCGTGATTCTTTCTTGATTGATTCCGCCTGCCCGCGTTTTGGTTCCGGCGAGGCGAAAGGCATCATCAACGAATCCGTGCGTGGAGATGATTTGTATTTATTAGTTGATGTCTGCAATTACAGCTTAACTTATACCGTTTGCGGACACACGAATCACATGTCGCCGGATGATCATTATCAGGATCTTAAGCGTATCATTGCTGCAGTTGGTGGCAAGGCACGCCGCATCACTGTGATCATGCCTTTCTTATACGAAAGCAGACAGCATCGACGCAGTGCACGCGAATCCTTGGACTGCGCAATGGCATTGCACGAATTAACACAAATGGGCGTTGAAAGCATTATCACCTTTGATGCACATGATCCTCGCGTTCAAAACGCAATTCCTTTGAATAGTTTCGAAACCGTTCAGCCTACGTATCAATTCATCAAAGCACTTCTGAAGAACGTGCCGGACCTTAAGGTTGATGCAGATCATTTGATGGTGATCAGCCCGGATGAAGGTGCTATGGGACGTGCTGTATATTACGCAAACGTTCTTGGTATCGATATGGGTATGTTTTATAAACGTCGCGATTACAGCCGCATTGTTGACGGACGCAATCCGATCATTGCCCATGAGTTCCTCGGCTCTGACCTGCAGGGCAAAGATGTTATCATCGTCGATGATATGATTTCCTCGGGCGAAAGCATGATCGATGTTGCAACACAGTTAAAGCAGCGCAAAGCAAATCGTATTTTTGTTGCTGCAACGTTTGGTCTGTTTACAAACGGCATGTCCAAATTTGATGAAGCACATGAAAAAGGCTTGATCGATAAGGTTCTCACAACAAACCTTGTATATCAGCCGGAAGAAGTTTTGTCTAGAGACTATTATGTCAGCGTAGACATGAGCAAGTATATCGCCTTATTGATCGACACCTTAAATCACGATCAATCCATTAGCGGTTTATTAAACCCTGCAGAACGTATTAATGCCATTTTGGAAAAATATGGACAGCGCTAATTAAAGCATAAAATCGAGAAAAGCAACAACAAATTTCCTTAAAACGCTTAGACCGCAAGGTTTGAGCGTTTTTTTTACAAATCGTTTTGAAAATTAAGATTTTTTTTAGAATATGGACAAATTCTGTCCACATTTGCATGCTATTATGTATACATAGAAATCAAAGAGAACAGATTTCAAGAAAAGCAGTGAAATCAAAAGAAGCATTTGATTTCTACCAAACTAGCCGACTGACTTATGTTTGAGATAGATTCTTTTTCATTTTTTTCATTGGGCCTGTGGTAGCTCCCTCTGCCACAGGCCGACTCCTTTTTAAACCCCAGATCATTCTAAAGTAATTCGAGCGAGACACCTTAAATCAAGTGCATCGCTGCCATTTCTCTCTTTAAGATCTCCTTGTTAGCATCTTCCATCTCTGTCAAAGGCGCGCGTAATGAACCAACGTTTTTACCCATCATATTCATAGCAGCTTTTACCGGGATCGGATTTACTTCACAGAACAATGCATCACATAAAGGAAGTGCATCAAGCTGCATCTTGGCACTCTGCTTCACATTTCCATTTAAATAATTCATAACCATCTCATGTGTATACTTCGGTGCGACATTTGACAACACAGAAATCACGCCTTTTGCTCCCAAAGAAAGCATCGGAATTGTCTGATCATCATTTCCGGAATACAGATCCACATTACCATCACACAGATGCAGAATTTGCGCTACAGTGCTGATGTTACCGGAAGCTTCTTTCACACCTGCAATATTGTCTACATCTTTAATAAGTGTAGCGATGGTCTGTGGTGTCATTCCGCAACCGGTACGGCTTGGTACATTGTATAAAATGATCGGTGCCGTGATCTCTGACGCAATCTTTTTATAATGTGCAATCAAACCATTCTGCGTTGCCTTATTATAATACGGAGTTACAACAAGCACACCCTCTGCTCCTGCCTCAGAAGCTTCTTTGCTAAGCTGTACTGCTGTTGCCGTGCAGTTAGAACCGGTGCCGGCAATGACCGGAATACGGTGATTTACACGCTCAATCGCAAAACGAATCACATTTGCATGCTCTTCTTCAGATAAAGTTGCAGACTCTCCGGTCGTTCCACAAATAATAATCGCATCCGTTCCCTCTGCAATCTGCCACTCCAAAATCTCATCTAGTTTGTCGTAGTTTACCTCCAAGTTCTCTTTCATTGGTGTGACCAAAGCCACGCCTGCTCCTGTAAAAATTGACATAATTTCCTCCATTCCGCTTTCGCTATTCCCAAATCGGGGTTCTGATTTTTAGATATTGGTTGTCGTTTGAGCATTTTCCCACCCATGCACTCACAGTTACCTTTTGCAAATGCCATTTTACGGGAAATTCGAGTTACCCAGCTATTCAAAAAGAGGTGATACACAGGATGTATCACCTCTTTGAAGTATCTCTTCAAACCGATAGCTCTCCATCCTCTTGATGACAGTCATGTCGTTATTCACGCCATGCCCAAGAAATCTTGCTGCAGGACAAGCCTTCTTTCGGCACTGTTCCCTTTCTGATCTCATCTACTGCGCCTGACGCATCCGAAATCCTACTCATGAAGAGTGCGACCTCTATCTTTTTTATATATATGAGAATATCACTATCCTCTGCTTCTGTCAACGCCAACTTATGCTTTGCTTTATGAGCGTTATGCCATCAGCGCCAACTTATGTTCTTCAACAGTATACCAAGCCAAAAACCTCATGCTCCTTATTTATCCCACTGAGCAATAATTTCCTGTACCGCTGCCAAAAAACGATCCATTTCCGCATCCGTTCCAATGGATATTCGCAGATAATTGTCAATGCGCGGACTGGAAAAATGTCTGACAAAAATGTGCTGCTTGCGCAATTCTTCAAACAAATGTGTAGCCGGAACGGTTTTATGGGTCGCAAAAATGAAATTCGTCATCGAATCTCCAAACGTAAAACCAAGCTCCGTAAGTGCTTGTTTGGTGCGCTCTCGTGTTGCAACAATCTTCGCTGTAGTCTCCTCAAAATAATCCTGATCTGATAACGCAGCAACGCCAAGTGCTACGGATAAACGAGTCATCGGATAACTGTTAAACGAATATCGAACGTCGTTCATTGCCTTGATCAATTTCGCATTACCGATTGCATGACCAATACGCATTCCTGCCATAGAGCGAGATTTTGAAAACGTTTGTACTACCACAACATTTTCATACTCGTCCACCAGCGGAAGTGCTGTATAACCGCTAAAATCTGCATATGCCTCATCAATTATAACAACAACATTCGGATTAGCTTCGATGACTGCGCGCAAAAACTCCTCACTCTGACGAATACCCGTCGGTGCATTTGGATTGGCTATCACGATACCGCCATTTTCGCACTGATAATCTTCCAATCGAAGTGCAAAGGCATCGTCCAAAGCCGGACGCTCATAAGGAACTTGAAATAATTCTGCCCATACATCATAGAACGAATATGTAATATCCGGGAACAAAATCGGTTTTGTTCCATTGAAAAAAGTGAGAAAGAGCATGGCCAGCACATCATCGGAACCAACCCCGGAAAAGACCTGATCTTCCTGCAATCCATAACGCTTTGCAATGGCTGCATTCAGTTGATGAGCGGTTGGATCCGGATACAGACGCTGTTCCTGAAGTGGAATGGCTGCAATTGCCTGGAGCACGTTTGGAGAAGGCGGGTAGGGATTTTCGTTGGTGTTGAGCTTTACCATTTGATCGAAGTGCGGCTGCTCTCCCGGTACATAGGGATCCACATTCCGAATATATTGTTGATAGGCTTTCATATTAGTCGTTCTTCCTTTCGCTTGGCCGGTTTTGCTCCAGTAAGGAGCGTTTGATTTCCCAGAGTTTCTGAGATAGATCCA
>ERZ773168.2165-NODE-2165-length-15349-cov-3.302079_pt1 | contig 15349 bp, 14 predicted proteins | sample MGYA00511261_ERZ773168 | MGnify/ENA primary metagenome ERZ773168 (study PRJEB29015, sample SAMEA2737855) | human gut metagenome | biome: human gut; feature: human-associated habitat; material: faeces | place: China | collected 2012 ... | reverse complement strand
GAGTTCGATACAGTCATCGCAGATATATACATTATCTGTGCCAGCGATCAGTTTTCTAACCTGATCCTGTGTCTTGCCGCAAAATGAGCAGCGTATTTTGTCGTCTGTTCTGCCTGGCATACTTCCACCTTGTTCCTTTCTATTATTCCATCCAGAAATCTAATTAGTGGTTGGTAATGACACAATCAATCAGACCATACTCTTTCGCCTGCTCTGCTGTCATGTAATTATCACGCTCTGTATCACGCACAATCACGTCATACGGCTGGCCTGTATTGGCTGCCAGAATCTCGTTTAATTTCTTCTTGGTACGAAGAATATTCTCCGCTACGATCTGGATCTCGGTTGCCTGTCCTCTCGCGCCGCCGGATGGCTGGTGAATCATCACTTCTGCGTTCGGAAGTGCATATCTCTTTCCTTTGGTACCGCCGGAAAGCAGGAATGCGCCCATGCTGGCTGCCATACCCAGACAGATGGTAGATACATCACATTTGATATAATTCATCGTGTCATAGATCGCCATACCTGCGGTAACAGAACCGCCCGGGCTGTTGATATATAAGCTGATATCCTTATTCGGATCCTCTGCCTCCAGGAACAGAAGCTGTGCTACAACCAGGCTGGCTGTCACATCATTTACTTCCTCTCCCAGGAAAATGATACGATCTTTAAGCAAACGGGAGTAAATGTCATACGTCCGCTCGCCGCGGCTGGTGGATTCAAGGACATAAGGTACTAAACTCATGATTCTTCCTCCTATAATTGAGAATGAATGTTTATGGCAAAAATTGTTACAGTTCACACGCGTGCAAACTGTAACAGGATTTTGCTGATGCTTCGCATTACAAATCAGCAAAATCTGCTGCCACTATGTTATCGCACGGCACTTTCGGTTCCAAAAGTGCCTGCCTGTGAACAGTAATACAAAATTCTATGATGCCTTAGGACACCATAGAATTCTGCCGTATTTCAGTATTCGCTTTTATCGGTTTGATTAAGCAAGCTTTGCCTGCTCTACCAGTAAATCGATCGCTGCCTGAACTTTCAGGTCCTCACGGATCTGCTCTTTCTCGCGCTCACCCATCATTTCTTTCAGCTTAGCGCCTTCCAGTTTGTAGGATGCTGCGATCTCGTTGATCTGCTCGTCAAGCTTCTCATCGGAAACTTCTACGTTCTCAACTTCAACTACTTTCTCAAGAACCAGTCTGGTCTTGATTCTCTTCTCTGCTTTCGGACGCATCTGCTCCATCAGCTTCTCCGGTGTCATGCCGGTATATTTCATGTAATCGTTGATGTTTAAGCCCTGGCTCTGCAGACGGCGAGCGTAGTTCTCTACCATCTCTCTTGCCTGAGTGTCAACCATCGGCTGCGGCAGTTCCATCTGAGCGTTCTCAACTACTTTTTCGATTACGTTGTTCTCGTTCTCTACTTTAGCGTCCTGCTCTTTCTTCTCCTGCAGTTTTTTGCGGATGTCTGCTTTGTACTCATCCAGAGTATCGAAATCAGATACTTCGCTTGCGAACTCATCGTTCAGCTCCGGAAGCTCGTTTCTCTTAACTTCTTTGATGGTTACAACGAACTTAGCCGGTTTGCCAGCCAGCTCATCTGCATGGTACTCAGCCGGGAAAGTAACGTTTACGTCACAGGTCTCGCCTTTTTTCTTGCCGATTAACTGATCCTCAAAGCCCTCGATGAAGGAATGGGAACCAATTACCAGCGGATAATCTGTACCAGCGCCGCCGTCAAATGTCTTGTCATCAATGTAGCCGGTGAAGTCGATGATAGTGTTGTCGCCGTCCTCGATTGCGCCGTCTTCTACGTCGATCAGTCTGCCGTTTTTCTTACGTGCTGCAGTCAGCTCGTTCTCTACATCCTCGTCTGTCACAACAGCTTCTGCCTTCTTAACTTCTATGCCTTTGTACTCGCCCAGAGTTACTTCCGGTTTCAGAGCTACAGTTGCCTCGTAGATGAATGCCTTACCTTTTTCGATCTGAGTCACTTTGATCTCCGGAGTGGATACGATCTCTTCCTTGCTCTCCTCTGCTGCCTTCGGATAAGATGCGTCGATCACTTCGTTTGCTGCATCCTCATAGAAAATGCCAGCGCCATACATCTTCTCCAGCATAGCTAACGGTGCTTTACCTTTACGGAATCCCGGGATGCTGAATTTGTTTTTGTTCTTGTTGTACGCATTTTTGATTGCTGCATCAAACTCTTCAGCCGGAACTTCGATGGTCAGCTTTGCCATGTTCTTCTCTAATTTTTCTACCTGTAAACTCATTTTAAGGGGTCCTCCTTGCTTCTATATGTGAACCGCCATTCTACCGGGCGTTACACTTCAAGATAGCATTATAGCATATCTGCGTGCTAAATACTAGCGGAAAATATAATTTTGCGTTCACTTTTTGCGGGTTTATGAGTGGTTTTAGGTGGGTTTTATGCCATTTTTGATGTATTTTCTGTGTGTTTTTTAGTTGAAACTACACCTGGTCATACTGAATTGAATCTTTGACCTGTAATGCTACCGGGCGATCGACTAAGAGCGATGCCAGCTCAATTCCCAGATCCAGCGCATATCCAAGTCCACGCGCCGTTGTGATATTGCCGTCCGTCACAACGCCCGCACCCGTCAGCTTCGCACCGGTCAGGGCATCCTCAAAGCCCGGATAGCAGGTTGCCTTCTTGTCCTTCAAAAGCCCCAGCTGCCCCAGAATGCTCGGAGCCGCACAGATCGCTGCCAGGCGTTTTCCAGCAGCATCTGCCTGCACCAGTGCATCGCAGAGCGGTTTGCACGCCATCAGATTTTTCGTTCCCGGCATACCGCCCGGAAGAAACAGAAGATCCGCTTTCATCGGATCAATCTCATGCAGCAGGGTGTCTGCATGAATGCCAAATCCATGTGCGCCCTTCACCTCTTTTTTACCCGTAATCGAAACCAGTTTTACCTTCACACCCGCGCGGATCAGCACGTCCGCCGTTGCCAGACATTCCACTTCTTCCAGTCCATCTGCTAAAAATGCGTATACTACAGCCATGATTATTTCCTCCTTTTCTTTGTTTTTATAACACTTTTTATATTAAATTATTTATTTGTTTTCCACAAAGCAATCATTTTTCCTTTTGAAAATGCCTTTACTAGTACCCACACATTCACCGCCTCGTCAAGAATCAGGCTCAAAATCCAGCCACAGAGCACATCGACCAGCGAATGCTGTTTGATGAACATGGTTGAAAGACAAATCAGAATCGTGACAATCCACGAAAGTGTACGGATCGGTTTCTTGTTCCGCACACTTGCCGCGTGGCAGATCGTCAGATGAACCGCCACAGTGCTCGATACATGGATCGACGGGCAGACATTGTTCGGCGGATCCACCCTCCGCAGAAACCGCACAATCTGCGCGCAGAAATTCTGTGATGTGATCTCCTGCCGCAGATTTAAACCGTTTGGTGCCAGCAGGTAGACAAATAAGCAAAAGGTTGCTCCTGCAAACATCACAAAGCAAAGTCTCAGATATGCCTCCCGGTCCCGAATCATAAAATAAAGCATAAACACCGGCACCCACGCGTACCACAGAAAATACGGCAGTACGAACCATTCATTAAACGGTATCAGGTCATCGACCGCACAGTGTATAATATGAACATCCGATGGTTCATGCAGCTCCAGCAGAAAAAATCCTGACAGAAACACCAGCATATAGAGTCCTACCAGACAGTAGCGGTGCGTTTTGATCCAATTCATTACTTGTTTTATCATTAATAATATACCTTTGTATTGTTCTTTCGTTTTTATTCTTTCGTTTTTAATACCAGGTTTTCCGCCAGCGCCAGACGGCTGTTCTGGTACTCGCCCGTAAACGTCACCTCGCGTCCGAACCATTCCGGCGGCACAAAGGCAAGTGCGGCTTCCTCACTTGGAAATTCAACCTCCGCCAGCTTCAATCCCTCATATTCACCTAAAAAAATGTCCAGCTCAATCGTGTACTCCGTTCCTTCCATCGGAATCAGATAACGCTTTTTCGTCAGAATCCTGCCGTCAGCCTTCGAACGGAGATGCTCATAGGATTCCTTCGTCAGCGGCAGATTGTATTCCTCCCGCGCCATCAGTCCTTTGGATTTGTAGGTCAGATAATAGGTGTCATCCTCCTGACGGACACGCACGACCGGGGCAGTGCTTAGATATGCCTGCTCGATCTGGTGGAAGGGGTATCCGGCTATATCAAATGGAATGTGACTAATTAAATATTTGCGTTCGATTTCCATAAAATTAGTTGTCCTTTTTATATTTCTTAAAAAGTCTTAACAAAAGTACCGTATTTCTCCAAAATGAGAAAGCCATTTTTCTATAATTTCTTCACTGTTGGCCTCTATCACCCGAATCATACTGTTCAAAATTTGGGCTGATATTTTGGAAGAATTGTGGCTGAGCAATGCCTTGCCCGTACTGGTTATCCACACTTTTGTCGCATTTGAAGTTGCTCTTCCCTCTGCAATATGGACATGCACCGGTTCCAGCGGCTCATTTTCATTCGACCAAAAATATACAATATATGGTCCAATCCTAAAAATTTGCGGCACTCAGAATTCCTCCCTCTTGTGAAAACTCCATAATCAAGTGTGCATTTTCCCGAATCAGTTTCTTGAAATAACTCATTTCCATATCTGAATAACCATTTATATTCTCCCACTTGTAATCTGGCAAATAGCATATCGCATTGTGAAATCCATCTTTTTCATCGGGTGTTTCTATATAAACTTTAACCCTGCCATCTGCCCGCATTTCAGAATGGGTAATTTCCGTATCATCATTTAAGGTCATAAATGGGTACATCATCTTTCTTCCTCCTCTCATTTATCCTCAAAACAGTTTTAACCACGGCTGCTTTCTACTTATTCAGCATCCCCATCACCACAACCACCACAAACAGTACCACCATCACGCCGATAAAAATATCCATCGTCCGCACAGAGACATGCACATGGTCATAGATGCGCTCTTTGATGGTCTTTTCTTTCATGAGTTCCAGCTCCCGGCGGAGCTTTTCATTCTCCGCTTCCAGTTCCTCCAGAGTTTTATCTGCCGTCTCCTCTGCCGCTTCTTTCGCCGTCTCCAGTTTTTCGCTCACTGTTTCTTTTATCGTCTCATTCTTTTCCAGCATTTCGTTTTCGCTCATCCTTGTTCCTTTCAGAATATGGCTTGTTTTCTCTGCTGCTCACTCTGAAACAGCCTCTTCTTTTATTATATCCATAAAAATAAGTTCAGGCAATCCAAAAATATTTTTCCGTCACTGTCAAAGCAAGCGCTGGCACGCCATCTCGTCCACCATCCCCCTGCCGATTACAACTTTTCAGATTTATACAAGAAAAATCCTGCCCGTCAGGGCTGTTTATATAATAGGAGATTCCAACGGATTCTCCCATTATATAAAAAACTCCCCCGCCATGCATCCATGGAGAGGGAGTTTTGGATTTGTTTTCAATATTTATGTACGGTTCCCGACGACTTTTCATATGGTACATACATTCTCGTCAGAACACAGTTAATCTTATTACTTCTTCGCAATGTACTTACGGATATCCAGTGCAATCGCAACAACGATAACGATACCCTGTGCAATATACTGATAGTTCGGGTCGATGCCGAGGAACTGTAAGCAGGTCTTTAAGAACTCGAATACAAGTACACCGATGATAACACCGGAGATACGTCCGATACCACCGTTTACAGATACACCACCGATGGTACAAGCTGCAATAGCCTCCAGCTCGTAACCGTTACCGGTATTTACACCGGCACCACCAGATTTAGCTCCCAGAAGGAAACCTGCGATAGCATACAGTGCAGTAGCTGTTACATAGATGATGATCTTGGTTTTCTTAACATTTACACCAGCAACCTCTGCTGCTGCCTCGTTGCCGCCGATTGCATACATATATTTACCATGGCGGGTGTAGTTAAATACGAACCACATGATCGCGCCGATGACAAATGCAATGATGAACAGGTACGGAATACCGAAGAAGTTACCATTTGCAATGATGGTATACTCCTGACGATAACCGCCTAACGGAACGGATTTTGTGTAAACCAGGTTGATACCGTATACGATCATCTGCATACCCAGGGTACCGATGAAAGCCGGTACATTCAGGTAAGCAACTACGATACCATTGATAAGACCAAATACACAGCAGATAGCAATACAGATAAGGAGAATCAGCCATACGTTCTGCTCGCCAAATCCTTTGGTAAGTTCAAAATGTCCGCTGTAATCACTCTTCTGGAGCAGAGTACCTGCCAGGCAGGCAGAAAGTCCAACCAGACGTCCTGCAGAAAGGTCGGTACCTTTCGTAATCAGACAGCCGGATACGCCGACTGCGATGATGAAACGGCATGCTACGTTGATGGAAATGTTGCTAAAGTTGCTACGGCTGAAGAAGTTCTGTTTTGTCACACCAACAAAGAGAACCATCAACAGGATCAGAATAACGATACCGTTATTGATCAATATATCTTTTACATTCAGTTGTTTCTTATCCATTCTCTCTTCCTCCTTTAGAACTTAGTCGCGTAGCTCATGATACGCTCCTGAGTTGCTTCCTCACCCTGTACCTCACCGGTAATGTGACCATTACACATGACAAGGATACGGTTCGACATACCAATCAGCTCCGGCATCTCAGATGAAATCATGATGATACCTTTGCCCTGCTTTGCCAGGTCAATCATGATCTGGTAGATCTCGTACTTGGCACCAACGTCGATACCACGGGTCGGCTCATCCATGATGAGGATATCCGGGTTGTTGGCCAGCCAGCGGGAAATCAGAACCTTCTGCTGGTTACCGCCTGAAAGTGACTGAATCAGTGTCTTACTGCTCGGCGTCTTGATTGAAAGCTTTGCCACGTTATCCTTGACAAGCTGCTCAATCTTCTTCTTATTCAGTTTGATACCATAGTGTAAATACTGATCCAGGGAGGAAATTGATACATTATCTGCAATGGACAGACATCCCAGAATACCAGTTCCGCGTCGGTCCTCGGTAATCATACCGATACCGCCCCGGATTGCATCCTGCGGACGCTTAATGTTCATTTTCTTACCCTTAATATAAACTTCTCCGGATTTAATATGACGCATACCGAAGATACCTTCCATCAGTTCCGTTCTCTGAGCACCTACCAGGCCGCCGAATCCAAGAATCTCGCCTCTTCTAAGGGTGAAGGAGCAATCCTGGAAGGAACGATCATGGATACTGGAATATCCTCTGACATCCAGCAGTACCTCTCCGGCTTTTGTATCATTCTTCGGAGGATAGATATTGGTCAGCTCACGACCAACCATCTGTTTGACGATCTCATCATCCGAAATCTCGTCCATATGCCAGGAACCAACATAGGTGCCGTCTCGCATGATGGTAATATCATCACAAATCTCACGAATCTCCGCCATCTTATGGGAAATATAGATGAGGGATACGCCTCGTGATTTCAGGTCACGGACAATGCGGAAAAGCGCCTCTACCTCATTATCCGTCAAGGAGGAAGTCGGCTCGTCCAGAATTACAACTCTGGCATTTAAGGATACAGCCTTGGCAATCTCGACAGACTGCATCTGGGCGATGGACATGGTTCCCAGTTTTGCCTTCGGGTTATACGGCATCTTAACATCGTCCAGCCATTTTGCTGTCTCTTCAAACATCTTTTTATGGTCGATGACCTGAATCGGACCAAATTTCTTGGTTGGATAACGACCGGTGTACATATTCTCTGCTACCGTTCTCTCAGGTATCGGCTGCAGCTCCTGATGTACCATGGCCAGTCCTCTGTGAAGGGCTTCATCCGGATTGTGGATCTCCACTTTTTCTCCATCCAGATATACCTCACCTTCATCCATATGATAAATACCAAAGAGACATTTCATCAAGGTGGATTTACCAGCGCCGTTTTCTCCCATCAGTGCATGGACGGTGCCGGGACGTACTTTGAGGTTTATCTTGTCCAGAGCTTTTACGCCAGGGAAGCTTTTCGATACCCCGCGCATCTCCAATCTGTACTCTGCCATCCCATTCTCTCCTTTCATAAAATCGGGTGTGCCATCTGCACACCCGACACTTTATTCACTCCCCTGCAGGGGAGTGATATGTTCATAACCGTCCTTCTCTGAACAGCTACAATTATTTAATCATTTCCAGAATATCGCCAGCGTTCTCAGTTGTAACCTTTACATAGTCTACCATGTATACGTTGTCAACATCTTTGCCGTTTACGAAATCAAGAGCTTTGTCAGCTGCTGTATGAGCCTGTCCGAAGTAATCGTTGAATACGGTACCGGTCATCTTGTCGTTCATAACGTTCTCAACAACCTCAACCAGAGCATCAACACCTACCAGGTAGATATCTTTGTTTACAGTTCTTCCAGCTGCCTCGATAGCCTGCAGAGCACCAAGAGCCATAGCATCGTTGTTGCAGAATACAACATCGATCTTGTCGCCGTACTGGGACAGAGCGTTAGCAGTGATCTCCTGACCCTTTGTCTGATCCCAATCACCACGCTGCTTGGTCAGCTCTTCAACCTCTACGCCAGCTGCCTTTAAAGCCTCAACGGATTTCTCAGTTCTGTACTGAGCATCTACGTTCTCCGGATCACCCTGAACCATGATGTAACGAACAACGCCGTCGCCGTCTGCATCACCCTTGTTCTCAAGCTCAGCGATCTCTTCACCCTGATATGTACCGGACTGTCTAGCATCAGCACCTACATAAGTAGCTTTGATGCCGTCGTCAACCCAAGCCTGCTCTCTCTCAGCATCCGGCTCACGGTTGATGTAAACAACCGGGATACCTGCTTCGTTGCAGATGTTGGTTACATCCGGCTCAGAAGAAGCCTGAACCAGGTTGATGATCATAACATCAAATCCCTGAGTAACGAAGTTACGGATCTGGTTCATCTGCTCGGACTGGTCATTCTTACCATCCATGATGGAGATGTTCTCTGCCTTTAAGCCAAGCTCATCTACTAAATATTTCTGAAGTTCGTTTCTATACAGTGTCATGAAGTTATCAGCGAACTGGTAAATAGAAATACCAACTTTAACTTCTGCCGGATCTTTTCCTTCGATTGCTTCTTTAACAGTCTCTGCTGCGTCAGCTGCTGCTGTTGTCTCTTCTGCCGCTGCAGTTGTCTCTGCCGGTTTGCTGGAGCAAGCAGTTACGGAAAATGCCATTGCAGTTGCCAAACCAAGTGCTGCTACTTTTTTCAGTTTCATAATGTTTGTCCTCCCTTAAACTTGCGTATCCGTTTGCGCTGTCCGGATCCACCGAACAGTTAAATTTTCCGCATACACACATTATACAGTTTCGCCGATTCGTCATTTTTTCTTATCGACACCATTATTATACGGATCGTTTGTACACTTTTCCATATAATTTTCTTGGTTCTTATATAAAATTTTTTTAGATCCTTTGTGATTTTATTCACATATTCTTGTTTTTCCGGTGTGAAACTGTGGGATTTTATGGTAAATCAGCAACAGTCAGCGCTTTCTGACTGCATTGATAATAGGTTCCTTCCTCTAATTCGACCTTTTCCTGTACATTTTGACCAAGTGCCTCAGCGGCAGCTATCTCAAAAATCACTTCTGCATACTCGTCGCTGTCACACTGGACTGTTCCATACAGTTTTCCGCTCTTAAGCCCCTCGATTCCCTGCGGGGTTCCGTCGATGCCGACCACCTTGACGCCCCTTGTGTCACCGGCGCGTTCAAGCGCCTCGGCAGCTCCGAGCGCCATCTCATCGTTGTTGCCGATCACCACCTCGATCGCATCCCCGAACTGGCGGATCCACTGTTCCATCAGCGCCGCCGCCTGGCTCCGATCCCAGTTTGCCGAACCACCGGTCAGTTTTTCCAGCGGAATATCTCCGTCGCGCATCGTCTGCACCGACCACTCTGTCCGGATCAGCGAATCCTGATGGCTGCGCTCGCCCTCCAACATCACATATCCCACGGTTCCATCCCCATTTAAATCAAGACTGCCCGGATTTTCCTGATACGCATCCACCAGAAGCTCTCCCTGCAGAACCGCCGATTCCCGCGCGTCCTCCCCTACATAATAGAGGTGCTCCCACCGTTTCATGTCCTCCTCGACCGGTTCGCGGTTGAAAAATACGACCGGCGTCCCGGCATCCATCGCCTTGTTGATGACATACGATGCTGCTGAGCGATCCACCATATTGACGCAGATCGCATCGTATTCCAGGGAAAGGAAACGATCTACCTGGCTGTTCTGCGTATTTTGGTTTCCCTTCGGATCCATGATTTCCAGATTGACCTTAATGCCCGTCTGCTGCTCATATTCCTTCGCCTTTTCCTCCAGGCTGGAACGGATATTGTTGATAAAGGCATCCTCGCCCCGGTACAGCGTTACACCGATACGGATGCTCTTTTTTTCTGCCGGTTTTGCCGCGCTGCATCCATTTAAAAGAAGTGTGCCCACTGCCAGAAGTGCCAGCGCCATCTGAATGCTTTTTCCGTTTTTTTTCATCTTTCTATACTCCCTCCCGGATTTTTAATCAATCGGGTACAGCATCTTCTCATATTTCTTCGAGCGCAGCTCATCCTTCTCTATATAGTAGGATTCCAATGAAAGCTGGCTTCTCTCCTGCTCTTTTTCAATCGCCTGCACTGCTTTTTTGACCGCAAAATAGCCCGCGTCAAACTGGTTTGTCACCACCAGCCCCCGGATTGTCCCCTTGTCAAGCTGATCCAGCAGGGACGGCATCATCCCGACGCCGTATAGCCCGGAAATGTATTTTCCGTACACGCTGCTTCCGCCGACAATCTCCGCCGCCTCCGCTGTGCTGGCGAAATCCAGTGCCGCCACCACCGCCGTGCCGCTGCCCGGATAAACTGTTTTTTCAATGACGGAACGGTAAGTATCATCGGTGCCGCGCGGCACAATGGTATAGGAAAAGCCCTGTTTTTCCAGCACCTCCGTCAGCCCCTGCTTCATCTCCCCCGCCTTGCCGATATATGGGTTATCTGCAAAGATCCAAACAGGAAGATCGGGGCTCTGTTCCGCCGTAATCGCCTCGCCCAGCTTTCTCCCGGCTGCCGTCCAGTCCATATGAACCGCCCCCTTGACCTCCTCATCCGGTGATAATTCACCCAGCAGGATAATCGGCGTTCCATATGTATTTTCTTCCAGATATTGGCGGCATTCCAGCTCATCAACCGGCTCCAGTATCACTGCCCCGGCACCGTCTGCCGCTTCCCGGCGCACCAGCTCCATCTGCTGTGCCAGATTATCCTTTTCATACAGGGTAATAAAGCTGACATCTACATTATACTCAACCGCCGCCTGATCCACGCCCTTGCGGAAGTTGACGTAATCATCATCCGAAGTATCGCTGATAATCAGGGACACCGGGTAGACCTCCACCTCTTTTTCCTTGATGATCCAATCCGTGGAGGAAAGGAGATACAGCAAAATAAGTCCCACACACAGGATTCCCCAGAGCACCAGCTCCTTTTTTTTTCTCACTCCATATCGCATTGATCTGTCGCCCCCACTTTTACACTTTCTTCTCTTCCAGCACTTTCTCGTAAGGCACTGCCGGAAGATGAATCTTCACCGCGGTTCCCTCATCCGGCTCCGACTCGATCGAAAGACCATATTCCGCGCCGAAATACAGCTTGATCCGCTCGTTGACATTGCGTACCCCGATGCCGGATCCGCGCTTGGATGCCACGTGCGCCGTATCGGTAAAGAGGCTCTCGACCTGTTCCTCCGTCATGCCAAGCCCATTGTCCCGCACCTCCAGATACAGCTCTTTTTCCTCCTGCCAAGCGCGCACGAAGATCTCACCGTCGCCGTCCATATATTCCATGCCATGGTAGATCGCATTCTCCACCAGCGGCTGCAGCATCAGTTTTAAACTTGCAAGTTCCAAAACCTCATCATCTGACTCGATCGTATAGGTAAACTTATTTTTAAACCGCATCTGTTGGATCATCAGGTAATTCCGGACGTGTTCCAGCTCATCCTTCACAGTAATTAAGCTCTTGCCGCGGCTTAAACTGATACGGAAGAACCGCGCCAGCGCCGTCACCACCTTGACCGCCTCCGTTTTCTGCTCATTTTCAATCATCCAGACAATGATATCGAGCGTATTATAGAGAAAATGCGGATTGATCTGCGACTGCAGCGTATCAAACTCCTGCTTGCGTTTCGCCTCATGCTCACGCACAATATCCTGCATCAGGAGGCGGATCTGACCCGCCATATCACTGATCGATTTTCCCAGATGGCGGATCTCATACGAACCGCCGATGTACACCGGTGCGCTTAAATTGCCCGCCTCCAGGACGCCGACCGATTTTTCCAGCTCACGGATCGGATTCGTGATCCTCGATGAAATATAAGAGTTAATCAGAGCCAGAATGCACAAAATGAGGGCAATGACAAATACGATAAAAAGCCGGGTTTTGATCGTGTTGAGCGACACGGCATTTTCCGGCGTCACCCCGACCACCTTCCAGCCTGTGTAGCCGATCGTCTTGACCGTCGCCATCCGCTTTTTTCCGGCAAATATCTCCTCATGATTTCCGTCCGAATAGCCGGCTGCCTGTCCATTGTTCTCCTGCACCCAGCCGGAATCCAGAAGCTGCATCTGCGGGTGGTAAAGAATCTCGCCATTTCCGCTGATCATATAGAAATAACCACCGCGCCCCGTCGTGATGCCGCCAAAGAGCTGTTCCAGGCTCGAATAGCGGATATCGACCAGAAGGACGCCCTGCGAGGTCGAGGTTCCGTGTGTCAGTTCGACCGCCCGCGATAGCGAAATGACCCATCGGTATTGATTTTCCGCATTGTCAAACACATACTGTACGTGCGGCAGGGAAAAATGCTGGTTTTCCGTCCGGTTTAAGGCGCTCCGGAACCATTCTTCCTGCGTCACATCCACCTCATTTTTCAGACGCACCGCCGGGACTGCCTCCAGAAGCGCCCCATCCTCCGAAAACAGGGCAATATTCTCCACATTATCCTTATTATTATCGTAGAGAAGCGTAAATTCACTTCCAAGCGACTGGCTCGACAGATCGGCATTCTTGATCGTGCCATAATAAAGCGAGTCGGACAGCTTCATGATCGTGCGGAGGTACGACTCCACAGAGCGCCCCACCTGCGCGATCAGGTTCTGGCTCTCCTCCTGTACTACTTCCGTGACCTGCCGTGACATTCTCTGGTACAGCGACAGGGAGATCAGCACGCTCGCCGCCAGCGCCGTGATCGTAAAATAGATAAAGATCATAGACCGGATGCTGGCGTCGTCAAAAAGCTTTTTCTTCCAGATCGTCCTTTTTTTACCCATTATGCCTCCCCGCTCCGGTGTGCCGTGCGGTACCGCGTCGGGGAAACACCGAATTTTTTCTTAAATACGTAACTGAAATAGTTCTGCTCCGGGTAGCCGACCTTTTCCGCGATGATATACGTCTTGTCGTCAGTTGCCATCAGAAGCTCGACCGCGCGCCCCAGCCGGACATCGGTCAGATAGGCGATGTACGCCTGTCCCGTCTCCTTCTTAAACATCGTTGAAAAATACGCCGGGCTCATATGCAGATGGCGGCAGATCTTCTCCACCGACAGCTCCGGATCTTGAAAATTGTCCTGAATGTACTGCTTCGCCTCGTGGATCACGTTTTTTGTCGTATTGCTCCGCTCTTCTTCCATTCCGGCATTCATCTTGAGCGCCACCTCGGTCAGGTACGGGCGGACATTCTCCATCTTCTGGACGCGCCCCAGAATCTCGAAATAATCATTTTCCACGCCAAACATCTCGCTGATCCGCAGATCATACTGCTGGGAGAGCTGTGTCAGCACATTGATGATCGCAAGCACATACGCCTGATACTGGCGGTAATGCACCCGCGCATCCTCCATCCGGCTCACAATCCCGTCTATCACGGAACGGATCTTTTCCTTCGGTCCAAACTTGACTGCCGCTATAAGCTCCGACTCCATCCGGCTGTCGAACCGGAGTTTTTCATGCCCGGACGGCTCCATATCGCCGATGCAGATCACACCGCCGGAACCTGTGATCGCACGGTAACCGAGCGCATTGAGTGCCGTGTGGCACGGGCGGCTTAAATCCGTCAGCGAACTGCAGCTCTCACCCACGCCGATCGTAACCGATACCTCCAGAATTTTCTTCGTCTCCTTGCAGATATCGCCCAGCAGGGCAATCAGTCCGGTCTGCGTATTGTCTTTGTCGATCGCCACCAGAAGGATCGTCTCAAAGGAAGAGTGGAACACAATAAAACGGTACTGCCCTTCCAGTTTTTCCTCAATCAGATTGCGGACGGAAATCGGAATCAGCTCCCGCTGCTGATGCAGCGAAACTGCCTTGTCCACCTTCTCATCCGGTTCCAGATGGATCGCCGCAATCACCCATTTGACCGCACCCGCAACGTCGATCGCATATTCGTTCAGTTTTTCCTCAATCTGCGCTTCCTCCATGCCGCCGTGAATCAGGTCATTCAAAAAATGTTCCCGGATCGCCGGAAGACTCTTGATATAACTTTCCCGAAGCAGGGTAACATTCCGCTTCTGCTCGATCTCCTCATCGAGATTTTTCTTGATTTTCTTTAAAATCGCCGTCAGCTCTTCGACATTGACCGGCTTTAAAATATATTCGATCACATTGAGCTTGATCGCCTTTTTGGCGTACTCAAATTCATCAAAACCAGAAAAAATCACGATCTTGATGGACGGATATCTCTGCCGTATATTCTCCGCCATCTCCAGCCCGTCCATATATGGCATCCGGATGTCTGTCAGCACAACATCCGGCTCATTCTGCTCGATCTTTTCCAGCGCTTCCTTCCCGTTCTCCGCATCCCCGATCACCTCGAATCCGGCATCCTGCCAGTCGATTTTGCGTATGATGCTTGTCCGTACTTCCTCCTCGTCATCTACCAGCATGATTTTATATGGGTTCATATGGATTTGTCCTTTCAGTTCCTGATGCAATGTTGTTGTGAGCCAGTTTGTCTTAGGACTCTGGAGCTCTGCTACGGTATCCCCATTCCAGCTTTCCCTGACACCTCATGAGGAAGTGGCTGGGCAGGCTGGAATGAGGGGAATTTCTTTCTTTACATTATACCACATCTTTCTTTATTTGTGAGTTTGTGATTTTTCACTGGCAGGTTCCATTTTCTGTAAAGGCGTACTTCGTCCCCGGGTGCGGGAACCCGGTTCCACACAGCGTCTGCATCCGGTCCGCCGTCCGCGGCAGGCGAGACAGTCTTCATCTATTTCATAAACGGCATTTCCATCAATGATC
>ERZ773168.2155-NODE-2155-length-15401-cov-3.327056_pt1 | contig 15401 bp, 14 predicted proteins | sample MGYA00511261_ERZ773168 | MGnify/ENA primary metagenome ERZ773168 (study PRJEB29015, sample SAMEA2737855) | human gut metagenome | biome: human gut; feature: human-associated habitat; material: faeces | place: China | collected 2012 ... | reverse complement strand
GCTGAAGCCGCCTGTGAATCCGCCGAAACCGCCGAATCCTCCACCGCCGCCTGTGCCCTGACCCGCGCCGTAGCTCGGATCGACTCCCGCGAAGCCGAACTGATCGTATCTGGCCTTCTTCTCAGGGTCGGAAAGCACATCGTTAGCTTCGTTGACCTCCTTGAATTTAGCCTCTGCCTCGGGATCATCAGGATTAAGGTCGGGGTGGTATTTCTTTGCCATCTGACGGTACGCCTTCTTGATCTCAGCGTCAGTAGCGCCCTTTTTCAGACCCAGCACCTCGTAATAGTCTTTTTTATCCATAAGTAATCAATCCTTTGTATGAGGTTTGTATTTTGTATAGGGTACGAAAACACAACGCCCTGCGGATTACCCTCAAGGCGCTGTGCTACCTTAATGATTATTCGTCGATGACTTCGCCGTCAACAGGACCGTTGTCCTGCTGAGGAGCTGCGCCTTCAGCCGCACCGGCTGCCGCGCCCTGAGCCTGGTAGATCTTGCCTGCTACCTCGTAGAATTCCTTCTGGAGTTCGTCCTTGGCAGTCTTGATAGCCTCGATGTCAGTACCCTTGAGGGCTTCCTTGAGGGCGTCGAGCTTGGGCTGAACCTTTGCCTTGTCGTCCTCTGTTACCTTGTCGCCGAAGTCTGTCATGGACTTCTCGATCTGGTAAACCATCTGGTCTGCGTTGTTGCGCAGGTCTACGGCCTCTCTCTTCTTCTTATCCTCGGCGGCGAACTGCTCTGCTTCCTTGACGGCCTTGTCGATGTCGTCCTTGCTCATGTTGGAGGAGGCGGTAATGCTGATGTGCTGCTCCTTGCCGGTGCCCAGGTCCTTGGCGCTTACATGCACAATGCCGTTGGAGTCAATATCAAAGGTCACTTCGATCTGGGGCACACCGCGGCGGGCGGGCATAATGCCGTCCAGGTGGAACATACCCAGGGTCTTGTTGTCCTTGGCAAACTCACGCTCACCTTGCAGCACATGCACCTCCACGGAGGTCTGGTTGTCGGCTGCGGTGGAGAAGATCTGGCTCTTCTTGGTGGGGATGGTGGTGTTGCGCTCGATGATCACGGTGTTCACGCCGCCCATGGTCTCAATACCCAGGGACAGGGGCGTTACATCCAGCAACAGCAGACCCTTTACATCGCCGCCCAGTACGCCGCCTTGCAGGGCAGCGCCCATAGCTACGCACTCATCCGGGTTAATGCCCTTAAACGGCTCTTTGCCGCTGAACTTCTTAATGGCTTCCTGTACGGCAGGAATACGGGTGGAACCGCCTACCAGCAGGATCTTGTCAATGTCGTTCATGGTCAGACCGGAGTCGCTCATGGCCTGGCGAACCGGGCCCATAGTAGCCTCTACCAGGTCTGCGGTCATTTCGTTAAACTTGGCTCTGGACAGGGTGGTCTCCATGTGCTTGGGACCGGTAGCGTCTGCGGTGATGAAGGGCAGAGAGATCTGCGCCGTGGTCATACCGGACAGGTCGATCTTGGCTTTCTCTGCAGCTTCCTTAATGCGCTGCATAGCCATTTTGTCGCCGGACAGGTCAATGCCCTGTTCTTTCTTAAACTCGGCAACCAGCCAGTCCATGATCTTCTTATCAAAGTCATCGCCGCCCAGGTGGTTGTTACCGGCCGTTGCCAGTACTTCCTGTACGCCGTCGCCCATCTCAATGATGGATACATCGAATGTACCGCCGCCCAGGTCGTAGACCATCACTTTCTGGTCGTTTTCCTGGTCGATACCAAAGGCCAGCGCCGCAGCGGTGGGCTCGTTGATGATTCGCTTTACTTCCATACCGGCGATCTTACCGGCGTCCTTGGTGGCCTGGCGCTGCGCATCCGTAAAGTAAGCGGGCACGGTGATGACCGCTTCCGTTACCTTGTCGCCCAGGTAGCTCTCTGCGTCGCTCTTCAGCTTTTGCAGAATGATCGCGCTGATCTCCTGGGGAGTGTAGGCCTTGCCGTCAATGTTGACTTTGTAGTCGGAGCCCATGTGGCGCTTGATGGAAGCGATGGTGCGCTCCGGATTGGTGATGGCCTGGCGCTTTGCCACATTGCCTACCATGCGCTCGCCGTCCTTGCTGAATGCCACCACGGACGGGGTGGTGCGGGCGCCCTCTGCATTGGGGATCACTACGGCTTCGCCGCCCTCGATCACGCTGACGCAGCTGTTTGTTGTACCTAAATCAATACCAATAATCTTAGACATAATGGAATACCTCCTGCTTATTGTTAATTTGCTGTTTTGACCATTGCCGGTCGGATGATCCGATCATCCATTTTATATCCCCGTTGAAAAACATCGGTAATGACATTTTCATCCAGGTTCTCATCCTCCACATGCATTACTGCATGGTGCAGGTTGGGGTCAAAGGTTTCGCCCGGGGCACCGTAAGCGGTGACGCCCAGCTTCTCCAGGGTGGCTGTCAGACCGTCAAAGGTCATTTGCACGCCCTTTTGCAGGCCCTCAAAGTCCTGCTGGGTGGCGCTCAGCGCCCGCTCCAGATTGTCAAACACCGGGAGAAATGCCTCCACGGTCTTGCCGGTGGCGTAGGCGTAAGTGTCGCCCTTTTCTTTATCGCTGCGCTTGCGGAAGTTGGCGTATTCCGCCGTCAGCCGCAGCAACTGATCTTTTGTGTCTGCCAGCTCCTTTTCCAGCGCCGCCGTAGGGTCGTCTGTTTGGGTCTGGTTGTTTTCTTCCGCCTGTGGCGGTGTGGTTTCGGTTTCTGTTTCGGCAGCGGCAGCCTGGGTGTTTGGCTTTTCCTCTGCCTGCTTCTTTTTAGCCATTGGTTATACCTCCTTCAGCAAGAAGATCTGTGGTTTTATTCATAATATATTGTGCCCGGGGCACAATGGTGGCGTAGTCCATGCGGGTGGAGCCGATCACGCCCAGGACCGCGCGCTGTTGGCTGTTGTAGTGCAGACTGCACAGCATGGTGGCTGTGTTTTTCAGCTCAAAGTACGGGTTCTCCTCACCGATAAACAGAGCACTGCGAGCCGGGGCGTCGGCAAATTGCTTCGCCAGGGTCAAAAAGCGTGGCCGATTGGTGAGAAAGGTCAGCAGCTTATATACTTCGTTGCCCAGTTCCTCGTGAGAGAGCAAATTGGTCTCGCCGGCAAAGAGCAGGCTGTCCTGCCGCGTTTCCGCGCACAGGGCGCACAGACTGCTGAGTACCGGCAGCATATCAAAAATGCGGCTGCCCAGGGTCACGGCTGTGCTTTGCACCGTGGCGATGCTTACATCGCTGAGCCGAGTGCCGATGAATGAGCTGTGCATCACATCGTAAAAGGCGGCCATAAATCCGTCGTCCGCCGGGCAACTGAGCCGGCAAATCGAAGATTTGATACGCCCACCGGCGGTAAGCATGACCAACATGGCGCGACCGCCTCCGGCAGGGATCAACTGCACGCCCTGAATCACATCGCCGGCGTCTGCCAGTGCGCAGCTAAAGGCGGCGCAGTGGGTGGCGTCTGCCAGCAGATCCGCCGCGTCAGCCAATAGGCGCTGGGCATCCCCTGCGTTGACGGACAGGCGTTCGTCGATCTTGGCTGTCTCATAAGGGGACAGCGCCTTAGGCTCCATTAGGTGATCCACATAAAAGCGGTAGGCATTCTTGCCCGGCACACGGCCGCCGCTGGTATGGCGCTGCTCCAGGTAGCCCAGGTTGCTCAGGTGCGCCATTTCGTTGCGAATGGTGGCGCTGGACACAGCGTAAGGCAAAAGGTTGCACAGGGTCTTGGAGCCGATAGGCTCGCCTGTCTTGATGTAATACTCAATAATCAGGCGGAGTATGGCGGCTCTGCGTTCACCAAGCATTCCTTTCACCGTCCTTTACTGTGTTAGCACTCTATGTGTCTGAGTGCTAACTGTCTTTATATTATATCCATTTTGCCGTTTTGTCAACACCTTTTTTGCAAAATCTCAAAAAATTCACGGCTTTTTCATTTTTTGTTTATAGGTAAGATCCGCCTGCCGTCTTTTTATTCTTATTGGTATAAAAAAAGGAGCACCCATAGGGTGCTCCTTGTGCGGATTCTCTTTAAGTGTTATGCAGCCGCGGACTTTTCCGCAGTTTGCATGGCCGCTTTTTGCGCAGCGGCGCGTTTTTCCGTATCTGCCTTCTTGGTGGAGTGGCTGGCGGCGGAAGCTTGCAGCAGCTTATCGTTTTGCACGATCTCCTGGGTGGCTGCCTTGCTGTCGTCGATCTCCAGCATACGGAATACCTGTTCCTGCTCTTCCGGTGCGGTTACTGCGGTTTTGGCGGCGGTGTACTGCTTGGGCTTGCTCTTTTTCTTGGCACTGCCCTGATAGGTGTAGATAAAGCCGTAAAAAGTCTGGCCGTAATGGTAGGTGTAGTCGGTGACGGTCTTGGTGTCAAAATAGGTGCCGCCGTAGTGGGACTCGGAAATGGTAATGCTGCCGTTCTTGTGGATCTGCTCCACCACGGCCACATGGTTGCTCCAAACCACCACTGCGCCCACCTTGGGCTTGCTGCCGTACTTGTAATAGCCGCCCTGCTTGTTAATGCTCCACCACTCGCCGGCGTTGCCGTGGGTGATCTTGGGGGCCTTGCCGTTCATCTCGTACACCCGGCCGTAGGCGTAGGCCACGCAGTTGGGCATACCGTAGCCGGTCTGGCTGTAACGGTTCAGCTTGCTGTTATAATAGGCGTTGTCTGAGGTGGGGGCGGTCAGCCGGGGCTTGTAATGGCTCCTTGCGGACTCTGCCGACACGGTAGACGGGAATACGATGCAAAAAATAAGCAGAGAAATAAGGGCTATGATTGCCTTTTTCATCAAAAACCTCCCTTTGTTGGGCGTTTGCCGCAACAACGGTGAGGATTGTAACACATTTGTAACTTTTTAATCTATGGTAAATCTATACAACGAATTTGTAACCATTCTGTAATAATTAAGCAACTTCCACAAACTTGCCCCTTTTCCCTTGACAAAACCGCCTTAGTATCGCAACACTTGTCTAATACTGTTCTTAAGTTGCATAAAATGGGGCAAAAAAACCGGCGCCCTCCGTTCTGCCGCCGGGGAGCGGCAGGGGAGAGCGCCTGTGCGTTCGTTTTGCTTTATTATAATATATAACTTATAACATTATAATAGGCATGGCCGTTAAATGCGGGCTACGCCGTCCTTCCGTGCAGCTTCTGCCACAGCGGCGGCCACGGTGTCCTTGATCCGGGGATCAAAGGCGTGGGGCAGAATATACTCCGGTTTTAACTCTGCATCGCTGACCAGGGAGGCGATGGCATACGCGGCGGCAATCTTCATATTCTCCGTAATGGCAGCGGCGCGCACATCTAACGCCCCGCGGAAGATACCGGGGAATGCTACCACGTTGTTGATCTGGTTGGGGAAGTCGGAGCGCCCGGTGCCTACAATTTTGGCACCGGCAGCGGCTGCCTCATCCGGCAAAATCTCCGGCGTGGGGTTGGCCATGGCCAGCACAATGGGATCCGGGTTCATGGTGCGGATCATCTCCTGGGTCAGCACACCGGGTGCAGACACGCCGATGAAGATGTCCGTGCCCTTTACCGCTTCTGCCAGGGTGCCCTGTACCTTGCCTTTATTGGACACGGCGGCGATCTCTGCCTTGCTGGCGTTTAACTTATCGCGGCCTTCGTAGATGGCGCCGGTGCGGTCACACAGGATCACATCGCCCAGGCCCAGGGTCAGCAGCAGCTTGGCAATGGCAATGCCCGCAGCGCCGCTGCCGTTGATCACGGCCTTGCACTGGTCAAGGGACTTGCCGGTGATTTTTGTGGCATTGATCAATGCGGCAGAGACCACAACGGCGGTGCCGTGCTGGTCGTCGTGGAAAATCGGAATGTCGCAGCGCTCTTTCAGCTTCTGCTCGATCTCAAAGCAGCGGGGCGCGGCAATATCCTCCAGGTTGATCCCGCCAAAGGAACCGCTGATATTATACACCGTCTCTACAAATTCGTCCACGTTCTTGGTGCGCACACACAGGGGGAAGGCGTCTACGCCGCCGAATTCCTTAAACAGCACGCATTTGCCCTCCATAACGGGCATACCGGCCTCCGGGCCAATATCGCCCAGGCCCAGTACCGCAGAGCCGTCGGTGATCACCGCCACCATATTCCAGCGGCGGGTCAGCTCCCAGCTTTTGTTGTAATCTGCCTGAATCGCCAGACAGGGCTCGGCCACACCGGGGGTGTAGGCCAGGGACAGGGCGTCCTTGTTGTCCACCTTGGCCCGTGCCACCACTTCAACTTTGCCTTTCCACTCACCGTGGAGTCTTAATGATTCTTTTCTGTAATCCATAGTTACCTCGCTTATTCCCAGGGGAACTTGTACTGGGTCAGACCCAGTTCGTCCCGAACTTCCAAAATTTCTTTCTGCACAGAGTCGTTGATGGGCACGCCGCTGTCCTTGCGCTGCTGCCAGATCTCCCACTCTTTTTCGCCGGCGGTGAAAATGCGGTCGGCGCCGGGCGCTTTTTGAGAGGCACGCACACTGCGGAGAATTTCGCCGGCTTTTTTGCGGGTCAGCTCCTGACCCAGGAAGTGATCGGTGTCAATGGCAATGAAGAAGTGGCCCAGGTGATAGGGGCGAATGTTGCCGTTCTCGTCCTTGCCGTCCAGATCTTTGCCGTAGGCACCGTCTTGCAGCACGGCAGAGAGCAGCTCGATCACCATGGCGTAGCCGTAGCCTTTGTAGCCGCCCAGGGCTTCGCCAATGCCGCCCAGGGTGGTCAGCGCCGCGTCGCCGCTGCGAATCTTCTTCAGCGCCTCACCGCTGTCGCCGGAGATGGGCTGGCCGTCCCGACCGATTACCGTGCCCGGATGCACGTCCTCGCCAATGCGGGCGTAATATTCGATCTTGCCGTTTTGGGTGATGGAGGTAGCGCAGTCGATGAGAAAGTCAAAGTCCTCGTCGGTTGGAATGCCTACGGTCAGCGGATTGGTGCCGAACATACCCTCCACACCAAAGGTGGGCGCCACAGAGGGGCGGGCGTTGGTGCCGGTGATGCCGATGCAGCCGGCCTTGGTGGCCATGGTGGCGTAGTAACCGGCAATGCCGTAGTGGCAGCTGTTGCGCACGGCCACCATGCCCATACCGTATGCCTTGGCCTTATCAATGGCCATCTGCATGGCCCGATGCCCGATCACCTGACCCATGCCGTTGTGGCCGTCTACCACGGCGGTGGTGGGGGTTTCTTTTAAGATCTCAAACCGGGTCACCGGATTTTGGATCCCGGCTTTGATCCGATCCAGGTAAATGGGCTTAAAACGGTTGCAGCCGTGGCTTTCAATGCCGCGGCGGTCGGACTCCAGCAAAACATCCGTGCAGATCTTAGCGTCCTCTGCAGGAATGCCGTAGCCGATGAAAGCGTCTGTCACAAAATTGGTGATCAGATCCCAGGGTACAATGACTTTTGACATAATGGGTTCTCCTTGTTGTGGAATAGAATTTTGGTGCGGCTTTGCCGCAAAATAAAAAGAGGAACAAAGCACCCGTTGCCGCGCGCCTTGTCCCCCCTGATTAACTTATGTATAAATCGGTATGTTTAGCGTTCCCAGTTTCTGGAGCGCTCTACCGCCCGCTTCCAGTCGGTGTACTTCCGGTTGCGCAGCCCCTCTTCCATAGAGGGTACAAAAATCTTGTCTACCTGGCGGTTGGCCTCAATCTCCGCCGTGTCTTTCCACACGCCGGTAGCCAGTCCGGCACAGTAGGCAGCGCCCAGTGCTGTGGTCTCCACATTCTTGGGTCGATTCACATTTACGCCGGTCATATCCGCCTGCATCTGCATCATAATATCGCTGACGGAAGCGCCACCGTCCACCCGCAGGTCCTTGAGGATAATGTCGGAATCCTTCATCATGGCTTCCAGCAGGTCGGTCATTTGGTAGGTAATGCTTTCCAGTACCGCTCGGCATACATGGAATTTGTTGATCCCACGGGACAGGCCGATCATGACCCCGCGGGCATACATATCCCAGTAGGGAGCGCCCAGCCCGGTAAAGGCCGGCACAAAGTACAGTCCGCCGGAATCCGGCACCGTGGCGGCGAATTTATCGCACTGGGGCGCGTTCTCAATCAGCCCCAGCTCATCGCGCAGCCACTTGATCACACTGCCGGCGTTAAAGGCGGAGCCTTCCAGCGCATAGGTGATCTTGCCGTCCAGTCCCCAGGCGATGCCGGAGAGCAGGTTGGAGCGAGAGTCTACCCGCTTTTCGCCGATGTTCATTAGCAAAAAGCAGCCGGTGCCGTATGTATTCTTGGCCTGGCCGGACTCAAAGCAGCCCTGGCCAAAGAGTGCACCCGGCTGGTCGCCGATGGCGCCTGCAATGGGCACACCGGCAATGTCCTCAATGCCGGTGATCTTAGCCACTTCGCCGTAAATGCAGCTGGATGGCTTTACCTCCGGCAGCATGGACATGGGAATGCCCAGCTTTTCACATAAAAACGGATCCCAACACAGCTTGTCAATGTCAAAGAGCATGGTGCGGCAGGCATTGGAGTAATCGGTCACATGCACTTTGCCGTTGGTCAGGTTCCAGATCAGCCAGCTGTCAATGGTGCCGAACAGCAGCTCGCCCCGCTCCGCCTGCTCCCGGGCGCCCTCCACATGGTCCAGGATCCATTTGATCTTGGTGCCGCTGAAGTAGGCGTCGATCAGCAGACCGGTGGTGCTCTTGACATAATCGTTCAGTCCCTGCGCCTTCAATTCCTCGCACAGGTCCGCCGTGCGGCGGCACTGCCATACGATGGCGTTATAAATGGGACGACCGGTCTCCTTTTCCCACACCACGGTGGTCTCTCGTTGGTTGGTAATGCCGATGGCGGCAATCTCCTTGGGATCCACCGCTTCCTTGCGCAGCACGGTCAGTATGGCGCTGATCTGGCTAAACAGAATTTCCATCGGGTCGTGCTCTACCCAGCCGTTCTCCGGATAGTGCTGGGTGAATTCATTTTGCGCCTTGGCGACGATCTCACCCTTTTTGTTGAAAATGATGGCTCTGGAACTTGTGGTTCCCTGGTCCAGGGCCAAGATATACTTCTTTGCCATAAAGCTTCCCCTCTCCATGTCGGTAAGACCGTGCATCGCCGGCGCTTTTTCCCCTAAAAAAGCGGAAAGGCAGATGCACGATCATCTGCCTTTCTATTTTACTTGAATTTAAGTGAATTGTCAATTCAAACAGGGCAACTTTGATAAAAAAACCACACTTTTTGCCGCAATTTTTGACAGGAATTGACAAATGGTGAAAAGTGCAAATCAGATGTGATCCTCAATGTAGTTGACAATGTCGCCCACAGTCTCGATCTTCTCGATGATCTCGTCCGGTACTTCAACCTTGAACGTATCTTCCACACTCATAACAATGTCGATGGCGTCCAGACTGTCGGCCCCCAGGTCGTCTACCAGCAGGCTTTCCATGGTGATGTCCTCCGGGTCACACTCCAGCTGCTCCACCAAAATGTCTTTCATTTTATCCAGTACCATAACTGCTCATCTCCAAAAAACTGTTGTTAATACAAGTCTTATATGCTATCATATTATATAATTCCTATAAAAAAGTCAATGCTTTCGGCAATATTTTTTTGGACCGGGAGCGGAAAGGGAAAAATCATGACGCACTATGCACTGATCGGTCACCCGCTGGGTCATTCTCTCTCTCCCCAAATTCACCGGGCGCTGCTGGCTGCCGCGCATCTGGAGGGGGACTACCGGTTGTTGGATATTGCACCGGAGGATCTGGCGAATCGGCTGCCGGAACTGCAAACGTTGCGTGGATTTAATGTTACCATTCCCCACAAGCAGGCGGTGCTGTCGGCTATGGCAGAACTGGACGAAAAGGCGGCGCTCTTTGGGGCGGTGAATACGGTGGCAGTGCGGGGCGGCAGGTTCTACGGCTACAATACGGACTGCTACGGTTTTTTGCGCTCCTTGTCCGCAGCGGGCATTCCGCTGGCCGGACGAGTGCTGGTACTGGGCACCGGCGGCGTGGCTCGTATGTTTGCCTTTGAGGCGGTGCTGGCAGGTGCGGCGGTGACCCTGGCTGCCCGCACGCCGTCGAAAGGTTGTGCCTTGGCGGCAGAAATTGCCGAAAAATGCGGCCGCGCGGTGACGGTGACGGATTTCAATAGCGTTACCGGTGACTGGGATCTGATCGTCAACGGCACCCCGGTGGGTATGTTCCCCAAGGTGGACGCTTGCCCGCTGGAGCCGGGTGTGCTGGCCCACACGGCTGCGGTATTTGACGCCATTTATAATCCAATGGAAACCCGGCTGCTGTGCCTGGCTCGGCAAAACGGCGCCAAGGTGGTGAACGGTCTGCCCATGTTGGTGTGGCAGGCAGCGGTAGCCCAGGAGATTTGGAATGATGTGACCTACACCCCTGCCCAGGTGCAGCGGGTGATCGAGCAAATGGAGGAACTGCTGTAATGAATATTGTGCTTTGCGGTTTTATGGGCAGCGGCAAGACTGTGGTGGGCAAAGAGTTGGCCAAAATTATGGGTCGCCGGTTTGTGGATACGGATCAGCTGGTGGAGGCTCGCAGCGGTGTGTCTATTCCGGCTATTTTTCAGGTGCACGGGGAAGACTATTTTCGAGAGCTGGAGCGTGCAGCCTGCGCAGAGGCGGCAGAGATTCCCAACTGCGTGATCTCCACCGGCGGCGGGGCACTGACCTTTGACGAGAATGTACGGACCCTGCGCACCACCGGCAAGATCGTGCTGCTGGACGCGTCCTTTGAGGTGATCTGTCAGCGGGTGGGTAACGGCGCCAACCGCCCTTTATTTCGGGATCCGGTGCAGGCCAAGGCGCTGTATGACGCTCGCCAGGCCAAGTATCGTGCAGCGGCAGATTATGTGGTGGACGGCGACGCCTCTGCCCGCAAAACAGCGCTGACCATTGCCGATCTGTTTCGCTAAAGGGTACATTTTGTACCAAATTCGCACTTTAAGTTGAAAAATGCGGCGACGTGTGTTATAATGCCTTAGTTATATCCGGTGTTTGGCTGCGTTAAGCAGCGCAAAATCATTGCCGCCCTGAGCGGATCGAGGTGTATCTATGCCGAAGGTAAAAAAATTAAAGCGCGCGCTTGCGCACGATACGCGGGTGTTCCAAAAGTATCAAAACCTGCTGATGGAGCTGACCCGTAAGAATATTAAGTTAAAGTACCGGGACTCTTGGATCGGTATTTTGTGGAGCTTTTTGCAGCCGCTGCTGAACATGATCGTGCTTTCTGTGGTGTTCAGCGGAATCTTTGGCCGCAGCAACAAGGGTGTGATCTGCTACCCGGTATTCCTGTTTACCGGCCGGTTGATGTTTGATTTCTTTACATCTTCCACCAAACAGGCTATGACCTCCTTCCGCCGCAATGCAGGGATCATCAAGAAGGTTTATGTGCCCAAGTATATGTACCCGCTTAGCTCCATTCTCTCTTGCTATGTAACCTTCGCCATCTCGCTGCTTTGCCTGGTGAGCGTGTGGATCTTCTTTAAGCTTACCGGAATCAGCAACGGCCACGCTCTGCACCTAAACGGCTACGCAGTGCTGTTCTTTGTGCCCATGTTCATTCTGTTGGTGTTCTGCACCGGCGTGGGTATGATTCTGTCCGTGATGTCCGTTTATTTCCGGGATGTGGAGTATATTTGGGATGTGCTGTGTCACCTGCTGTTTTATATGGTGCCTATCATTTATCCTCTGTACCGCATTACCTCTGACTGGATCGTGGTACTTATTAAGATCAACCCACTATATTCGATGATCGAGCTGTTCCGCCAGTGTATTTTGTACGGCCAAATGATGACCTGGAATTTGCTGCTGTATGCCTCGGTGGTGTCGCTGGTCACCCTGGCTATCGGGCTGTTCGTCTTTAATAAGTGTAGTGACAAGCTGATCTTCCACCTGTAAAGGGAATGAATAAACCCCATTGCCAACCCTTGGCAATGGGGCTTTTTATGTTATTTTGCAGTTACGCCGTAGTGCTTCTGTATGTCGGCGGTGAATTTTTTGGCGTGATCCAGCGCCTCTTGGGAATAGACCAGGTAATCGTATTCTGTAACCTGCTGAAAGGTCAGCGGCGTGGTTGGCAGTGGGCGGGTTTGCGTGCGATCCAGGCAAAAGCTGTACAGCGTGGCGTCCGTGGCGTTGGTGGTGGCCTGGTATTCTCGGCAGGGCAGGGTACGCTGGTACAGGTCCATGTATTCCATAGGACGGACAAACAGCAGGTATTTGTGACCTACTGCCAGGGGCAAACCGGTGCCGGTGTCGCAGTGCAGCTTGCCGTCGCTCATTTTTTCCATGGACATGAGTAGATACAGCACCACCGTGTTGCCTGCCTGCTCCCGATCGGTGGTCTTTAGCACCTTGGCGGTGTAGCGCAGGTTGTTATAGGTGGGCTGCATACCGGTGATCTCCACTTGTAGGGGAATCCGGTCTTGCAGCTGCTCCACCGCTACGCTTATGTCTAACATTTCGACCTTTGCATCGGCATCCTCCCGGAAATCGGTCGGCAGATCGCAGATGGCAGCCGCCACCTTTTCCGGGTCCTCTAAGTCGTGGGCGCGGGTGGCCCGCAGCACAATGCCGAACAGTACGGCGCACACCACCAGAATCAGGCAGCCCAGCGCCAGTCCTTGCTGCATGGTCAGTTGTTTTTTATGCAAGGTGCCCCGCCTCCATTCGCAGTATTTTGGTGCATAGGTGCTCTAAAGTGGCTCGGTCGTGGCTGGCGATCACAAAGGTGGTGCCTGCCTCCCGGTTCATACGGAGAATCTCTGCCTCCAGCACCTCCACGCTGGCGTCGTCCAGCGCGTTGGTGGGTTCGTCCAGCAGCACCAATTCCGGCCGATTCATCAGCGCCTGGATCAGGCTGACCTTTTGGCACATACCCAGGGAGTATTTTTTCATAGGGCGCCGGTCCGCCGGGTCCAGCCCAAAGCGGGTGAGCCAGCCGTCCAGTTCGCCGTCACTGATCTTGTGATCGGACAGGTCGTTGAGCATTTGCAGGTTTTGGCGGCCGCTTAGGTATTCGTAGAGAAATACATTCTCGATCACCAGCCCTACATGGGGCGCATAGAACCCGTTGCCCACCCGAGTGCCGCCTACGGTGGCTGTGCCGGTGGTGGGGGTCATCAGCCCGGCAATGGCCCGCAGCAGCATGGTCTTGCCGCAGCCGTTTTGCCCGGCCAGGCCGTAAATACCGCCGCTTTCCAGCGTCAGGTCTATGTGGTCCAGCACGGTTTTGCCCCGCAGAGTCTTGGTATAGTCTTGCAATATGATTTTTGGCATAGTCCACCTCACAAAATATCTTTTGTCTTTAGCACCCGGCCCCATAGCAGCACCCACACCGCCAGCAGTGCGCTGCCTGCGGCGTAGTAGCCCCACAGGGGATAGGCAAAGAGCGTTTCGTCCGTGGGAAATGCACTGCACAGGCACCAAAGCACCGGATTGTATTGGCGCATCGGTACCGGCAGCAAAAACAGCGCCATAACAGCCAGTAAAAAGGCGGCGGCGCCCAACAGTACGCCTACTTTTTCGCCCCGGGTCACGCACAGACCGGCGCACAGCACCGCAAAGCCAAAGAGCACCAGCGTGTCGCTAAATAGGCTGATCCCCATTAGTCGAACTGCGGCACCGGCAGGCAGGGCGTGGACGGCCACCGTGGCACACAGCGCCTGGGCACCGCAATACAGCAGGTTGTACAGCAGAGTTACTGCCAGCAGCCGCCCCATTTCTGCCCGGTAAAAGCGCAGATAGCGCCCCCGGCGGGTGGCGATGAATACCCCTTTTACTTGGTATTCCCGGCTGAACAGTCCGCCCAGCAGGGGCACGCCGATGAGCAGGTGCAGCAGACTGCGCAGCACCTGGGGGTCGGTGCTGTTCTCCGTCAGCATCAGCTCCGTTCCCTCCCGGGCGGTCAGATAGGCCGCAGTCCAGGTATCCGCAGGGGTCTGGTGCAGCTGGAACAGACTGTGCAGTCCGCCCAGCAGCAACCCCAGTGCACAGATGACCAGCGGGTATCGGTTGGTTGCAAGGGTGCGTTTCATAAGCAGTTCCTCAATTTCTTTGGTACGATCAGCGCCGGTAGAAATGCCAGCGCCAGGTAAAAGGCCATACAGATGGCAAAACCGGCAGGGGTCGGGACGGTGGGGTTCATCCCGTATAGATAGCTGAGAATATTCAGCGGCCAATCCGGCGTTAAGATCAGCAGATATTCAATGCCATGTACCACCAAAAACATGATGGTATAGGTAAAAATGCGGTTGCGAACGAAAAAGGAAAATTGCCAGGCTGCCACCGCAAATAACCCGGCGACCAGGGCGGACAGCAGCATATAAAGCAGATAGTACAGATAAGGCGAGTACAGATACAGATGCTGGAAAAAGAAGTGCGGGTCACTGACATTATACCAGTATGTATAGTCTTGAAACAGATCCCAGCCGTAGCGCTGGGTGCCGTTTAAGGGAAAGGCGATCAGGCACAGCCCCATATTTAGCGCCTGGGTGGCAAATATAGGTAAAAAGCCGCCGCAAAAGACGGCGACCAGTTTGGAGCGATAGTAACGGCCAATGCCCATTTTGCCCAGCAGCGGTGCCAGTAGGTGATTGTTGCGCTCATACAGAGAACTGTCAGAAAAAGAAATGCAGGCCAAAATCGGGAACAGATACATAAAGTACGGTGTGGTAAAACTTAATCCGTGAGTAGAATACGCACTGTACGGCGTGGGCTGGGCAATGGCGTCCAAGTGCATGTTGCGTAGGCACATGGCCACAAAGTAGCCCACGGCATACAACACCCCAAAGGCCATAGCGACCCAAAATCCCGGCGACCGCACCAGCAGCCGTATTTGATAGCGCAAGCATTTTTTCATGGGATCCGTCCTTTCTGACGGCAACCGTGCAGCAGTTGCCCACTGCACGGTTGCTCTGCATTTATGCGATTGAGTCGCCGGAGATGGCATAGGATAAGCCCTTTGTTTCGCTGGATGCCTGGGATGCATAAAACCTCAAGGTGTCTTTGTTACTGGCAGACACGCCATCTTTGTATTTGAGATTATGGGTTCTATTATTTCCATTTACATAAATGGCACTCTTGGCTGTTAATACTTTGGATTTGGTTATATCTTTTACCCAAACATAGCAGGCAAAATTTGACTTTTGCCCATAACTTCTTTGTGCGATCATGCCGCTGTGTTTGTCTGTTGAATCTTCTTTCTTAACATCACCGATCGTTGTTGTGGCACTGTTGGCCTTGATCGTGGCAATGCCGTATTTGGAACTGGCCATTGCGGTGATGGAACCAACGGAAATGATGGTAACTAAGAACACACAGAGAAAGCTGATGAGTCTTTGTCGTTTAGAACTTTTCATTTTAGACCTCCTAAGTTAAAAAATAAGGTTGGTGGTTGAAT
>ERZ773168.2151-NODE-2151-length-15435-cov-10.380624_pt1 | contig 15435 bp, 13 predicted proteins | sample MGYA00511261_ERZ773168 | MGnify/ENA primary metagenome ERZ773168 (study PRJEB29015, sample SAMEA2737855) | human gut metagenome | biome: human gut; feature: human-associated habitat; material: faeces | place: China | collected 2012 ... | reverse complement strand
AGCCGCCCATCCAGACCTTCAACAAGTTCAAGGATAAGTTCTACGAGCTGAGCAAAAAGGCGGGCAAAAAGCAGTACCTTGTGCCCTACCTGATGTCCAGCCATCCGGGCAGCACCCTGAGCGACGCGGTCTATCTGGCCGAGTATCTTTACAAAAACCACATGCGCCCGGAGCAGGTGCAGGATTTTTACCCCACCCCCGGCACTGTGAGCACCTGCATGTTCTACACCGGCCTTGACCCCTACACCCTGAAGCCGGTGTTTGTGGAAAAGACCCCCGAGGGCAAGGCGCTGCAGCGGGCGCTGCTGCAATACTACGAGCCTCGCAACGCCGAGAAGGTAGTCAAGGCGCTGAAGATGACCCACCGGGAGGACCTGATCCCCCTGCTGGTGCCCGCCGCAGGCCGCCGCGCCGTGCAGCGCTCTGCCCGCCGGGCCGAAGCCGCCGATGTGACGATCCACAATGACGGCACCTATACGGTGCGCCCGAACCAGAAGGACCATAACGGCAAGCCTGCCCACGGCCAGAGCCGCGGCGCTGCACCGACAGGCCGTACGCCCAGCCCCGGCGCACGCTTTGCGCCCCATTCGGCACCCGCGCGCAAGCCAAAAAACGATCAACAGAAAGAGAATACGACGTGGAAAAATACAAATCGGAAAAAGTAAGTTTCTGGCGAAAGCCTTTCCGGCGGCTGGCCGCACTGGCGTTGGCCGCTGCGCTGGCCCTGGGCCTTGCGGCCTGTGACGGGGCATCCGTCCTTCCGGGCGGCAGCGCCGATGTGATCCCGAACCCGGCATCCAGCGGGGTGCAGACCGCCGACAGCTTTCGGATGCACTTTCTCGACGTGGGGCAGGCGCTCAGCGTCCTGGTGGAGTGCGATGGCCAGTACATGCTGTACGACGGCGGCAACGTGGACGACGGTAGCATGGTGGTCAGCTATTTGCAGAAGCAGGGCGTGGAGGAGCTGCAATACGTCTTCTGCTCCCATGCGCATGAAGACCATGTGGGCGGGCTGGCCGCTGCGCTGGCCTTCTTCCCGGCGAACCATGTGTACAGCCCGGTGACGGAGGCCTCCACCAAGTGCTTTCAGGATTTTGTGAAGTACACCCAGCAGCAGGGCCTGCAGGTCGAAGTGCCCACCGTGGGCACCGTCTGGCAGCTGGGCGGTGCAACGGTGACGATGCTGGGCCCGGTGGCACAATACAGTGAGACGAACGACACCTCGATCGTCCTGCGGGTAGATTATGGTGCCACCAGCTTCCTCCTGACCGGCGACATGGAATCGGATGCAGAGCGCGACCTGGTGAACAGCGGGGCCAACCTGAAGGCCGATGTTTTGCAGGTGGGCCACCACGGTTCCAGCACCTCGACGAGCTACCTTTTCCTGAATGCCGTCCTGCCCGAAATGGGCGTCATCTCCTGCGGCGCGAACAACAAATACGGCCACCCGCATGAGGAGACCCTGAGCATCCTGCGGGATGCAGGCGTGGACGTCTACCGCACCGACCTGCTGGGCACGGTCGTCATCGGGTCGGACGGCCAGAACTACACCATCCGCACCGACAAGAACGCCACCGACGCCGAGCTGAACCCCACCGCCCCGGCGGCATCCAGCACGGCACAGCAGACCTACATCGGCAACGTGAACTCCAAAAAGTTCCATCTGCCCACCTGCCCGAACCTCCCGGCAGAGAAGAACCAGATCCTCTTCTCCAGCTACGACGAGGCCATTGCAGCAGGCTACACCCCCTGTTCCACCTGCATCAAGTGAGACACAGCAAAAAAGGACTGTCGCGTTCGCGACAGTCCTTTTTTGCTTGCTCTATATACCGTGTCTCAGCCGCCCAGATAGGCGCTGCGGACACGCTCGTTGGTCAGCAGCTCGGCACCGGTACCATCCATGACAACACGGCCGGTCTCCAGAACATAGGCCCGGTCGGCCACGGAAAGCGCCATCTGCGCGTTCTGCTCGACCAGCAGGATGGTCATTCCCTCCTCGTGGATGTTCCGGATGATGTCGAAGATCTCCTGCACCAGCAGAGGCGACAGGCCCATGGACGGTTCATCCAGCATCAGCATGGAGGCGTTGCTCATCAGCGCACGGCCCATGGCCAGCATCTGCTGCTCACCGCCGGACATGGTGCCCGCCAGCTGTTTGCGGCGCTCCTTCAGGCGGGGGAACAGTTCAAAGACCTTTTCCTTGTTGGGGCCGATGGTGGAGGCAGGCTGGGTGTAGCCGCCCATTTCCAGATTTTCCTCCACGGTCATGTGCAGGAAGACGTGACGTCCCTCCGGCACATGGGCCAGACCGGCCTCCACGATCTTGTGGGCACGGACGCCCTTGATGCTCTTGCCCTTGTACAGGACATCGCCCGTCTTCGGGTGGAGCAGGCCGGAAATGGTCTTCAGGGTGGTGGACTTACCGGCACCGTTGGCACCGATCAGGGTCACGATCTCTCCTTCGTGGACCTCAAACGAAACGTCCTTGACGGCATGGATGTTGCCGTAATAGACGTTGATGTTCTCCACTTTCAGCATAGAATCTGCCATCGGTCAGCCCTCCTTCTTGCCCAGATAGGCCTCAACGACCTGCGGGTTGTTGCGGATCTCATCCGGGGTGCCCTTGGCGATGATGCGGCCAAAGTTCAGCACCGCGATGCCCTCGCAGATGCCCATGACCAGGCTCATGTCGTGCTCGATCAGCAGCACGGCAATGTCGAATTCGTCGCGGATGCGGCGGATGGTCTCGGTCAGTTCAGCGGTCTCGGAGGGGTTCATACCGGCAGCAGGCTCGTCCAGAAGCAACAGCTTCGGGCTGGTAGCCAGGGCGCGCATGATCTCCAACCGGCGCTGTGCACCATAGGGCAGGCTGCCCGCCGGGGTGTTGGCCAGGTCGGCCATGTGGAAGATATCCAGCAGCTCCAGTGCCCGCTCGGTGCACTTCTTTTCTTCCTTCCAGTAGTTGGGCAGACGGATCAGGGAGGAGGCCAGGTTGTACTTCATGGACTCATGCAGGCCGACCTTGATGTTGTCGATGACCGACAGCTCCTTGAACAGGCGGATGTTCTGGAAGGTGCGGGCTACGCCCATCCGGTTGACCTGATAGGTCTTCTTGCCTGCCGTGGGCATCCCGTCGATCAGGATGGAGCCGCGGGTGGGCTGGTACACGTTGGTCAGCAGGTTGAAAACGGTGGTCTTGCCGGCACCGTTGGGGCCGATGAGGCCGGTGATCTCGTTGCGGCCGATCATCAGGTTGAAGCCGTCCACTGCGGTCAGACCGCCGAAGTCGATGCCCAGCTCACGCACGTCGAGGATGGGCTTTTTGTCCTTGTCGCGGTCGGTCAGGAAACCGCCGGAGGGGACGCTGTTCAGTCTCGTCTGGAACTCACTCATGATCTGCACCCTCCTTGTTCTTCTTGCGGAACAGTTCCCCGTTCAGGACCTTCTCCACGATGCGGCTCATGGAGAAGTCGTAGCTGCCCAGCAGTCCGCCGGGGCGGAAGATCATCATCAGGATCAGCACCAGCGAGTAGATGACCATGCGGTAACTGTCAAAGCTGCGGGTCGCTTCGGGCAGGATGGTCAGCACCGTTGCCGAGAGGATGGAGCCCAGCATGGAGCCCATGCCGCCCAGAACGACCATGACCAGGATCTCGATGGACTTCATGAAACCGAAGGTCGAGGGGTTCAGAACGCCGATGTAGCAGGCGTACAGACCACCGGCCAGACCGGCGAAGGCCGCAGAGAAGGCAAAGGCCATGACCTTATAGTAGGTGGTCTGGATGCCGCAGCTCTCGGCCGCGATCTCGTTGTCGCGGATGGCGAGGACGGCGCGGCCGTGGCGGCTCTTCATCATGGTGTGGATCAGGAAGCAGGTGATGACCACGCACAGGAACACATTGCTGAAATGGGAATACTTGGGGATGTTCTTCAGGCCCTTGGAGCCGTAGAACAGGCTGTAACCCAGCACATCGTCGATGTTGTTCAGCGTGATGCGGATGATCTCGCCAAAGCCAAGCGTCAGGATGGCCAGATAGTCACCGGTCAGGCGCAGAGCGGGGATGCCGATCAGCATACCGAACAGGCCCGCCATGATGCAGGCCAGCACCAGACCAATGGCAAAGGAGATGCCGCTGGGCAGGGGGCTGTACTTGGTGAACAGCGCGCAGGTGTAAGCACCCACGGCCATGAAACCGGCATGGCCCAGCGGAAGCTGGCCCAGATAGCCGGTGGCCACGTTCAAAGACACGGCCAGGATGATGTTGATGCCCACGGTCATCAGCACCTTGTTCTGATAGGTGGAAAGCAGATTCCCGGTCAGGTAGGAAAGCCCCAGGAACAGCAGCGCCACCAGCACCGTATTCATCAGGTAGCGCACGGGCATTTTGAGCGTTTTGCGTTTGGTATTCATCTTCATGCCCTCCTTACACCTTTTCCTGCACCTTGCGGCCAAGGAAGCCGGTGGGCTTGAACAGCAGCACGATGATCAGGATCGCAAACGTAACGGCGTCCTTCCATGCGGAAAGACCGATGGCGGAAACGAAGCACTCGCACAGGCCGATGGCGATGCCGCCGATCATCGCGCCCGGAATGGAACCGATGCCGCCCAGAACTGCGGCAACGAAGGCTTTCAGGCCCAGCATGGAGCCCATGGTGGGCGTTGCCTGCGGGTAGGAGCAGCAGTACAGCACTGCGCCGATACCGGCCAGCGCAGAACCCACCGCAAAGGTGAAGGAGATGGTGCTGTTGACGTTGATGCCCATCAGGCGGGCCGCATCCATATCCTCGGAGACGGCACGCATGGCCTTGCCGAGTTTGGTCTTCTGGACCAGGAAGGTCAGCACGAGCATGGACAGCACGGTGACCACCAGCGTGATCACGGAGGTCAGGCCCACCGGCACTTTGCCGAAGTAGAAGGTCCTGGCTTCAAAGTAGGACGGGATGACCTTTGCACCGGAGCCCATCAGCAGCTCCGCCGTATACTCCAGGAAGAAGGACACGCCGATGGCCGTGATCAGCAGCGAGATGCGGGGCGCACTGCGCAGCGGGGTGTAGGCGACCTTTTCGATCACCACACCCAGCAGGGTGCAGGTAATGACGGTGGCGCAGACAGCCGTCACCGGGCCAAGGCCCAGCTGGTTCATCACGAACCAGGACATGTACGCGCCCACCATAATGACATCGCCGTGGGCAAAGTTCAGCAGCAGGATGATGCCGTACACCATGCTGTAGCCCAGTGCGATCAGTGCATAGATGCTGCCCAGGGAAAGACCGTTGATCAGCTGACTAAAAAACACTGTCATGGATGGATACTTCCTTTCTTTGCGGCGTTTTGCCACGCCTTTTGGGAGACACTCTTTTACCAAAAAAGCGGAGACAAGCCGTTTCGGCGGTCTCCGCAAGTGGTTCTGGATGCGAGGGATCAGAACATTTCCTTCAGTTCGGGCTTGCCATCCACATAGGTCAGGATCGCAGTCTCCTTGACGGGGTCGTGGTGCTCGTCGAAGGTGAAGGTACCGGTGATGCCGTCGATGGTGCCGGAAGCGATGGCGTCAATGACAGCCTGCTTGTACTCGTCGCTGCCTGCTTCCAGACCGGCGTCCTCCGCAGCCTGCAGGCCGTAGACCACGGTCTTGGCAGCGTCGTAGCCCAGAGGTGCAAAGCCGTTGGGGTAATCCTCGCCGTACTCTGCCTTGTAGGCCTCCTCGAACTCCGGAGAAGCGCCCTTTGCATAGTTGGCGCAGAAGTAGCTGTCCTTCAGCTGGTCAGCGGTCGCATAGCCCTCCAGGCCGTCCCAGCCGTCGCCGCCCAGGAACGGAACGGTCAGGCCGATGCTCTCCGCCTGCGACAGGATCTGACCCACTTCCTCATAGTAGTTGGGGCAGAAGACCGTCTCCGGAGCCTTGCCTAGGATGCTGGTCAGCTGGGTCTTGAAGTCCACGTCGCCGTCGGAGTAGCTCTCCTGATCGACAATGGTGCCGCCCAGGCTCTCGAACTCGTCGATGAAGTTCTCAGCCAGGCCCTCGTTGTAGTCTGCGCCCTTCTTAAAGATGACAGCAGCCTTGGTGTAGCCCAGCTTCTGGTAAGCATAATCTGCCATCTTGATGCCCTGGAACGGGTCGGTGAAGGTGGCACGGAAGACGTTGGCGTTCACGGTGTCGGTCTCGGCATCGTAGGTAACGGCCTCTGCGGTCGCAGAAGCAGTGACCATAGGCATGTTGTAGTCGGCGCTCTCAGCAGCCACGGCCAGCGTGGGGGTGGTGGTGACATCGCCGATCAGTGCCGTGATGCCTTCGTCCACCATCTTGGTGAAGCAGTTGACGGCCTGGGTGGCGTCGCCCTGCTCATCCTCGGTCAGGATCTCGATCTGCTTGCCGTTGATGCCGCCATCGGCGTTGACCTGCTTCAGGTACAGGGTCGCACCGTTGACAACGGCCTGGCCGTAAACGGAAACGTTGCCGCTCAGGGGGCCCATGACGCCCACCTTGATGGTCTCACCGGAAGCAGCGGAACCAGCCGCAGAACCGGAAGCAGCCGTGCTGGAAGAAGAACCGCCGCAGGCGGTCAGGACACCGGCAGCAGCCACGACACCGGCAGCAGCCAGAAAGTTACGACGCGTGATCATCTTTTTCATAATCGTTATCCTCCTGTTTGGAAGCATCTGCAAAATGCAGAAAGCAGAGCCCTTTCCCTCAAAGCGGCTCTGCTCTCGGTAGTTTCATTATAGCCCCCTTCGGGGCCGTTCGCAATTCACAAACCGTCCATACTTTTCCGGGCCTTTTCCGTCAAATCATGTTAAAGTACACAAAATTTCCATATCACTTTTGGCTGTTTTTCTAAATCATTCATCTTGTTTCACCCTGAAATGAACGGTTTTCACGAATGTCAAAAAGGTTACACAATGGCCGTCCGGTCGGTTCCGGGCAGGCGCGGCGGCGGCCGCCTTCCCGCCTCCGGGCATATCCGCCCCCGCCTCCGGGCAGACTGATGATGTTTACAGCCGCAAACATCGCGATCCCCTCTTGCAACCAGGCACAGGACGTGGTAGGATAAAGGCAGTTAGTTAGTATTGACTATCCACTATTTCAAATCATTACCGGGAGGTCTTTCTTATGAATTATCTGGAAATCGAATCCGTTGTCGGCCGCGAGATCTTAGACTCCCGCGGGAACCCCACCGTCGAAGCTGAGATCACCCTCGCCGACGGCACTGTCGCCCGCGGCTGTGCCCCCTCCGGCGCATCCACCGGCGAGTTCGAGGCTCTGGAACTGCGCGACGGCGACAAGAGCCGTTATCTGGGCAAGGGCGTGACCAAAGCCGTTGAGAACATCAATACCGTCATCGCCGATGCTGTCGTGGGGCTGGATGCCTCCGACATCTATGCAGTCGATGCCGCCATGCGCAAAGCCGACGGCACCAAGGACAAGTCCAATCTGGGCGCAAACGCCATTCTGGCCGTGTCCATCGCCGCCTGCCGCGCAGCCGCCGCTTCGCTGGAGATGCCGCTGTACCGTTTTCTGGGCGGCGTGAACGGCAACCGCCTGCCCGTCCCGATGATGAACATCCTGAACGGCGGCGCACACGCCACCAACACCGTGGATACCCAGGAGTTCATGATCATGCCCGTAGGTGCCCCCTCCTTCAAGGAGGCGCTGCGCTGGTGCGCCGAGGTCTTCCACGCTCTGGCCTCCATCCTGAAGGCCAAAGGTCTGGCCACCTCCGTCGGCGACGAGGGCGGGTTTGCGCCCAACCTGTCCAGTGACGAGGAGACCATCGAGACCATTCTGGCCGCCATCGAGAAAGCCGGTTATCAGCCCGGCAAGGACTTCATGCTGGCCATGGATGCCGCTTCCTCCGAGTGGAAGAGCCCCAAGGGCAAGGGCTTCTACAAGCTGCCCAAGGCCGGCACCGAGTTCACCTCCAGCGAGCTGATCGCCCACTGGAAGAGCCTGGTGGAGAAGTACCCCATCATCTCCATTGAGGATGGTCTGGACGAAGAGGACTGGGAGGGCTGGCAGGAGATGACCCGCGAGCTGGGCGGCAAGGTCCAGCTGGTGGGCGACGATCTGTTCGTCACCAACACCGAGCGCCTGGCCAAGGGCATCCAGCTGGGTGCCGGAAACGCCATCCTGATCAAGCTGAACCAGATCGGTTCGGTCTCTGAGACGCTGGAGGCCATCAAGATGGCCCACAAGGCCGGTTACACCGCAATCAGCTCGCACCGCTCCGGCGAGACCGAGGACACCACCATCGCCGACCTGGCCGTGGCCCTGAACACCTGCCAGATCAAGACCGGTGCGCCCAGCCGCACCGAGCGCGTGGCCAAGTACAACCAGCTGCTCCGCATCGAGGAGCACCTGGGTGCCAGCGCCGTCTATCCCGGCATGGAAGCGTTCAACGTGAAGCGCTAAAATTTTCCAGCAATCGCGGCCTTTTCTCCTTCGTATTTTTACTGGAGCGCCTGTTGCAATGCGCTCTCAGATCTGAAGGAAGGAGAACCGCTCATGCTTTCCACCTTTTCCCTTTCGTCCTCGATCCTGCTCTGGTTTCTGGAGCAGGCCGGTCTGCCCGGCATTCTGCTCTGGCTGCTGGAAAAGATCTTAGGATAACGAAAAAGACGTGCCGCACACGCTGTGCAGCACGTCTTTTTTCATCCATGGATCTGTTTTTTGGCGGTGCGCAGCGCCGTGCGCAGAGGCCGGTAGAGCAGCAGCATGAGGGCAAAGTTGCCCACGCCGTGCATCGCGTCGTAGGAAAGGCCGCTCAGCCACCAGCTCAGCGCGAAGGCGGGCGTCTTGGCTACAAGATACACCGCTGCGCACAGCCCGCCGAAGCACAGGCCGTACAGCCCGCTGAACACGGCCCAGCCGAGGGCATGGTCCATCCGGCGCAGCAGCCGGGCCAGAAAGGCCAGCAGATACCAGACATACAGATACATCGCCCACCACAGGCCGAAGCCATACAGCACACCCTGCAATACCAGAAACACCGTGATGGCCCCCGGCGTCTCACGGGGCAGTTCCAGCGCGAACAGGATGATGAGGAGCGTCACCGGCTCGATGTTCGGGAGGCCGCTCATGGCCTGTTTGCTCACCACCAGAAGTGCTCCCATCAGCCCGCTGAGGACCAGCCGCAGCACTCTGGTGTGCATGGGTTCCTTACTTCGTGTAGGTAAAGGCATAGCGATCGCCGTCGTGCAGCTCGATGTCCGCCACGCCCACGGCGGTCATCTCACCGGAAGCGTCGGTCAAGCACCACCAGGCGCTGTCCTTGTCCCAGTCGGCGGTCTCGCCGTTGACGGTGGTGACAAAGCCTGCAGCGGCCTCGTCCGCGCTGATGATGCCGGCCTCGGCCAGCGCATCGCTCAGCTTCTCACCGTCGGTCACTTCCAGGTCGAAGGTCTGGCTCTCGCCGTCGGCCCCGGTCACCGTGAACTGGACCTTGACTTCCGAAGCCTCTGCCGACGATGCAGCCTCCGAGGAAGCGGCCTCCGAAGATGCCGCCACGCTGGACGCAGCGGAAGAAGCCGTGCTGCCTGCGGCAGAGGAAGCGCCGCAGCCCGCCAGCAGACCGGCGGCCAGTGCAGCAGCAGCGACAACAGAGAGGATACGATTCATGATCTTCATCAAAAGATTGCTCCTTGGTTCTAGTTTGCATGCACAGAACATGCAGTGCTTATGATACCATCCGCCGGGGAAAATTGCAAGTGCGGCTCTGCCGGGCTACGCAGTCTCCCAACGAGCGGCTGCTCCCGCTCCACGTTTTCAGCCGCCAAACAGGCCGAAAAAGCTGGTGTGCGTCATGCCCAGCACCAGAAACAGAACGATGAGGGCAAACAGCACCCCGATGATGATGTCCATCTGGTGGACGCTCAGCGGGAACTTGTCGTAGAGCTTTTCCTTGGGGTTCACGAAATTGGGGTCGTTGTTGTTCAGCAGGCTCTTCTTCCCCGCTTTGCCCTGCGCCCTGCGCGCTTCCAGTTCGGCCTGCTCTTTTTCCAGCTGGGCCTCGCGTTCGGCCAGCAGTGCTTCGCGGCGGGCGAGTTCGGCTTCTTTTTCATTCCATTCTGCCATGGTCGTTCTCCTTGGTTTTTCTTCTATTATAACAAAGCGGGCCGCCCACTGCAACGAGTGGACGGCCCAGCAGGCGCTCTCTTTTCGGGGGAAATTACTTCTTGGCGAGGTACTTGCGGATATCAATGGCGACAGCCACGATGATGACAAGGCCCTGCACGATGTAGGTGTAGGAGGAGTTGACGTTCATGAACTGCAGAGCGACCTTCATCAGCTCAAAGACCAGAACGCCGACCAGAACGCCGGGAACAGTACCAACGCCGCCGGTGGTGGAAACACCGCCGATGGTGCAGGCTGCGATGGCGTCCAGCTCATAGCCCTGTGCGGTGTTGACGGATGCGCCGCCGGACTTTGCAGCCAGCAGGCAGCCTGCCAGACCGAACATGCAGGAAGCCAGGATATAGATGCGGATCTTGGTGGCGTTGACGTTGACGCCGGCGACCTCAGCCGCAGCCTCGTTGCCGCCGATGGCGTACATGTACTTGCCGTGGCGGGTCTTGTTGTACAGGAACCAGAAGCAGGCAGCCACGATCAGGGCGAACCAGATCAGGACCGGGATGCCGATGATGGTGTTGGAGGCCAGAGAGGTGAAGTCCTTGTTCAGGGAGCCGATGGGGGTACCGCCGGTGTAGACCAGGCAGATGCCGTAGACGACCTGCTGCATACCCAGGGTAGCGATGAAGGGCTGGACCTTCAGGTAGCTGACGACCAGACCGTTGCACAGACCCACGATGGCGCAGATGGCGATGACCAGGATGAAGACCACCGGGGTGGGCAGAGTGGGCAGGTTGGGGTAGAACTTACCGGCTGCGCCTTCCGTCTGCGCAAAGATGCAGGCCAGGCAGGCCGCAAAGCCAGCCAGACGACCGGCAGACAGGTCGTTGCCGGTGGTGATCAGACAGCCGGAGATGCCCAGCGCGATGATGTAGCGGATGGACACGTTCTTGAACAGGTTGATCAGGTTTGCGACTGCGAAGAAGTTGGGGTGGATGATGCCGACGATCAGAGAGACCGCAAGCATCAGGACGATGATGGCATTTTCACTCAGCCATTTTTTCACGGACTTGCCGTTCAATTTCTTGGTAGCTTCCACAATAGACAGCCTCCTTGTTTACTGATTGGCCGCTGCCGTTTCGGGCGCGGTCTCAAACTGGGTAGCCAGCTCCATGATGTTCTCCTGGGTCGCGTCCTTGCCGTCGATGAAGCCGGTGATGCGGCCATCGCACATGACCATGACGCGGTTGGACATACCGATGATCTCGCTCATTTCGGAGGAGATCATGATGATGCTCTTGCCCTGCTTGGCCAGCTCGGCAATGATGCAGTAGATCTCGTACTTGGCACCGACGTCGATGCCGCGGGTGGGCTCGTCCAGGATCAGCACATCGGGGTTGTTGGCCAGCCAGCGGGCGATCAGCACCTTCTGCTGGTTGCCGCCGGAAAGGCTCTTGATCTGGGTCTTGGGGCTGGGCACCTTGATGGCCATTTTTTCCTTGTTGGTAGCCACCAGATCCAGGATCTTCTTGTTGTCCAGCATGATGGGGCCCTTGCGCAGGGCGTCCAGCGAAGCGATGGAGATGTTGTCGGCTACGCTCAGCACACCCATGATGCCGGTGGCGCGGCGGTCCTCGGTCAGCAGAGCCACGCTCTTCCGGATGGCGTCGCGGGGCTGCTTGATGGTGACCTCTTCGCCCTTGATCCACACCTTGCCGGAGGTGTGGGCACGCAGGCCGAAAATGCCTTCCATCAGTTCGGTACGCTGGGCACCCACCAGACCGGCCACGCCCAGGATCTCGCCCTTTTTCAGCTCAAAGCTGCAGTGGCGGAAGGAGCGGGGATGGATGGAGGTGAAGTCCTCCACCTTCATCATCACTTCGTCGGAGGGATGATTCTCCAGCGGGGGGAACAGGTTGGACAGCTCACGGCCGACCATCTTGGCGATGATCTGCTCCTTGGTCATGTCCGCCACTTCCCACTTGCCGATGTACTGGCCATCGCGCATGATGGTGACTTCGTCGGCGATGACCTTGATCTCGTCCATCTTATGGCTGATATAGACCAGCGCAACGCCCTGCTCCTTCAGCTCGCGCATGATGCGGAACAGCGACTCGACCTCGTTGGCGGTCAGCGAGGAGGTGGGCTCGTCCAAAATCAGCACCTTGCAGTTCGCGGAGACGGCCTTTGCGATCTCCACCATCTGCATCTGTGCGATGCTCAGGCTGCCCAGCTTTGCGTGGGAGTTGATGTCCAGCTTCAGCTTCTTCAGCAGGGCATCGGTATCGGCGTACATTTTGGCATGGTCCACCATGGTGATGATACCTGCCTTCTTGGTGGGGAAGCGGCCCAGCCAGATGTTCTCAGCCACGGTACGGGCCGGGATGGGCTGCAGCTCCTGATGCACCATCGCGATGCCGCGATTCAGTGCTTCCAGAGGGTTGGGGATGGTGACTTTTTGTCCTTCGTATTCGATCTCGCCTTCGTCCATCTTGTAAATGCCGAACATGCACTTCATCAAAGTGGACTTGCCAGCGCCGTTTTCGCCCATCAGGGCCATGACTTTGCCGGGGCGGAGCTCCAACTGCGCGTGGTCCAGCGCTTTCACGCCGGGGAAGGTCTTTACCACGCCTTTCATTACCAGACGGTATTCTGACATTCCTCAGAGCCTCCTTGTCTTTGGGTCTTGGAAAGTGCGTTTTTTCCGGCGGGCTCTTAAAATAAGGCGCGTGCGCGGAGATGTTTTCTCGCACGCACGCGCTTTTTAGCTTTTAATTAAGCCTTATTGGTTCACTGCGCACCTTGCAACGATAGGGTTTTGGCTGCTTACTTGATGTACTGTGCAGCGTTCTCCTTGGTGACCTTGACGTAGTCGACCCAGTAGTACTGCTCGACCTTGCTGCCCTCGACGTACAGCTTGGTAGCAGCTGCGGCGGCGGTAGCCTGGCCCACGTCATCGTTCAGAACGGTGCCGGTCATGTTGCCATCGACGACATTCTGGACAGCCTCGCTCAGTGCGTCAACACCGACCAGATAAACGTCCTTGCCGACGGTACGGCCAGCCTGCTGCAGGGACTGCAGAGCGCCCAGTGCCATTGCGTCGTTGTTGCAGAAGACGACTTCGATCTGATCGCCGTACTGAGACAGAGCGTTTGCAACGTCCTGCTGAGCAGTGGTCTGATCCCAGTTATCCAGGTACTCGTACAGGCACTCTACTTCCTTGCCGGCATCGGTCAGAGCCTTGATGGAGTACTCGGTGCGGTACTGAGCGTCGATGTTCTCGGGGTCGCCCTTGCACATGATGTAGGTGATCTTGCCGTCGCCGTTGATATCGCCCTGGGTCTCGGTCTCCAGGATCAGCTCGCCCTGGTAAGTACCGGACTGACGTGCGTCAGCACCGACGTAGCAGCACTTGTCTGCGTAAGAATCCAGAACGCTCTTGTCGGGCTCACGGTTGATGAACACGATGGGAGTGCCGGAAGGAGAAACGGTGTCCACGATGGTCTGTGCGGAAGTGGTCTGCACGGGGTTGATGACCAGGACATCGACACCCTGCTGCAGGAAGGTGTTGATCTGCTCGGTCTGGGTGTTCTGGTCATTCTTGCCGTCCATGATGGTGACAGCATAGCCCATGTCCTTCAGGTAGCCTTCCAGATCGGCACGGTACAAGGTCATAAAGTTATCAGCAAACTGATAGATGCACACGCCGACGGTAGCGGAGCCGTTGGTGGCAGCAGCGGAAGCAGCAGTGGAAGAAGCAACGCTGGAAGCAGCAGTGCTGGAGGCAGAGCCGCCGCAGGCGGTCATGGCAGCGGCAGCGCCGACAACAGCAGAAGCCTTCAGGAAGTCACGACGAGAAATCATTTTCATAATAGTATTCTCCTTCAATTGTATACAGCATTTTCTACAGGCGTAATTGTCGCACACACCTGTAATTCCTGTGTGTATTATACCTTCGCACGGGGCAAAATGACAAGAGAACAAGTTCACAAGATTGAAGGAAATGTTTTGTGAGGTTTCAACAAAAGGAAGCCTGCTCTGACAAAAGCTTTTCTTGAAGCGTCACAATTTTTCATGCCTTTGCAACCAACAGACAAATGTGCCGGAAACGTGTCAGAATTCTTGCAAAAAGATTACAAATTGTTGCATTTCCGGTTTCGGCGCTTTGGGGTCCGTCTTGTGTTTTTTGAAAAGTTTTTTCAGAAATACATAAAAAGAGAACTCCCCGTGCCGCGTTTGCGGGCGCAGGGAGTTCGTTCTTTGCGTTTTTACAGTTTCAGCAGTGCCTTTGCAATGTTGAAATACACCAGCAGCGTGGTGGTATCCACGATGGTGGTGATAAGCGGCGACGCCATAACGGCAGGGTCGACCTTCAACTTCTCGGCAATGACGGGCAGCAGGCCGCCGATGAACTGGGACAGGATGACGGTGCAGATCAGCGTCAGGCAGACGACAGCGGCCACCGGGGCGGCGATGCGGTCGAACACGATCAGCTTGGCAAAGTTGCACAGGGCCAGTGTGCCGCCGCAGAGAATGGCGATGCGGAACTCTCGCCACAAAATCTTGGGCAGGTCGTGGGGCTCGATGTCGCCGACGGCCATACCACGGATGATGGTGGAGGTGCTCTGGCTGCCCGCATTACCGCCGGCATCGGTCAGCATGGGGATGTAGGCGGTCAGCACGGTCACGGCGGCGAGGGCGTCCTCGTACCCGCGGATGACCAGGCTGGAGAAGGTGGAGGAGATCATCAGGAAGAGCAGCCACGGGGCACGGCTCTTGTACAGATCCCACATGGATTGTTTAAAGTAAGGCTTGTCGGACGGGCCGATAGCGTTCATCTTGGCGATATCTTCGCTGGCCTCGTCCTGCATGATGGAGATAGCGTCATCGATGGTGACGATACCGACCAGGCGCTTCTCGTTATCCACAACGGGGATGGCCAGGTAGCCGTACTTCTCGAACAGCTGGGAGACATCCTCCTGGTCGGTGGTGGTGCTGACGCTGACCACGTTGGCATCCATCATGTCGCGGATCTTCTCGTTGGCGGGGTCTTTGGCCAGGATCAGTGCCCGCAGCGAGACAACGCCGATGAGGGTACGGTCACGGTCGGTGACGTAGCAGTTGTTGATGGTCTCCTTGTCCACGCCGTTTTTGCGGATGGATTCCATGGCTTCGGACACGGTCATGTCCGGGCGCAGCTCCATCAGCTCGGTGGTCATCACGCCGCCGGCGGAATCCTCGGGGTACTTGAGCAATTCGTTGATCATGCGGCGGGTCGCAGGGTCGGCCTGGGCCAGGATACGCTTGACCACGTTGGCAGGCATTTCCTCGACAAGATCCGTCGCATCATCGACGAACAAATCATCTA
>ERZ773168.2142-NODE-2142-length-15490-cov-3.221898_pt1 | contig 15490 bp, 8 predicted proteins | sample MGYA00511261_ERZ773168 | MGnify/ENA primary metagenome ERZ773168 (study PRJEB29015, sample SAMEA2737855) | human gut metagenome | biome: human gut; feature: human-associated habitat; material: faeces | place: China | collected 2012 ... | reverse complement strand
CTTACAGCAGCAATTATTTGGATGCAAACTTATCAACACTCAGCCGAATCAATCCGTGCCCGTCAAATGATAGAAATTATGAATAGCGGAACCGGAATGGTCATTGTTAATTTCACAATTTATGGAACGCAATGTGTTGCATATCTCCCGTGGGATTCAAACTCTCGCGGGGGAGATTACGGAATATATCCCTATGCTCGAATTGGTTGATAAGTGAGGTGTCTAGACAATGAAAATCTTTCTGAGAAGGGTACCATTTTTCACACAGCAACTTCTTGGTTGGGCTTATCTTGTATTTTGGGTTTTGAAAATCGTCTCTCCAGAAATACAAGTGCAATTATCGCATTTACCTAGGTTTGTATATGATTTGCTGCTATTCGTTACGCTGAATGCATTCATTCAAGTACTTTCTGCACTTCGACGCCGGAAAAAAGCAACCCAGTTTCTCAGCACGCTGCCCACACAGTTTTACGAGACAGTCCATACTCTTTCCGCTATGCCAATTGCATACCTGAGTTCTGCAAAATCCAGAAGGAGGCCGACAGCTGTCCGGGTTGGTGGAATGTTTGTCCAACCGGCACAGCAAGCCTGCGCAGAAAATATACAAACGGCAGCAGAGCTTGCAGCACAGCTCCGGAACGCGTTGCAAGAGCGTGAAAACAAATTGTATGCAGATTATTCGGAACCTCCTCAAGTTGATTTCAGCTTCTGGAATTTGGGTGTCGATGTTTACCGCATTAAAATTATTGGGTAAGCCTACAGCGTTTGTCCAGGTAGAAGGAGAGAACCACCATATACTGGATTACGACAAACGTATCTTGTGGAATAACACGATTTACGCATGGTTCGCTAAGTGGTTGAAAGATCAACCGGAGTGGTGGGACGCATTATATCCTCCGAAAAGCCTATAAAAGCTATAACAATCCATACTATGGATATATATTTAAAGAGTATCTTATGAAAGATACTCTTTTTTATTTAAATACGTTGAATAATGTTCATGACATACCTTAGTCTCCGAAGAACTTCATGAGAATAAGGGACTTCAGTGTTACTTCCCTGCATTGATGCGGGATTGGGTTAAAACCAATTTGTACATTAATGTCATATATTAATATTGTGATGTATTAATTTAACATATAATCTCAACCAATCCCTATTAACAATATGTCGCGTAAGTTTATTTTTATTATCAATATGTTTGTTTATTGCAAATATATCATTATATTTGCCGTACAGCCATTGAAATAAAATGCTTGTTGTAAAAAATACAATTAGACATAGAAAATGTTTATATAGGTCAGATGTCCTATGATTTATCGATATATTTGTGATAATTAATAAATATTGAGCAAAAAATTGATTTAGTTCTTCGGAAACTACGTCAATCTACTAAGTGACAACAATTGATTACAACGATCTATTTATTAACAAATTAAACAAAAAGTATGTGTCTATGAAAAGGTTGACTTATCTATTACTATGCTTGTTTGCAAGTATAGCGTTCGCAACGGCTCAGACCACGAAGGTGACCGGTACGGTTATCTCGGCGGAAGACGATGGACCTATCATTGGAGCCTCTATCGTAGTAGCTGGTACTACTACCGGTACTGTAACGGATTACAACGGAGCGTTCACCTTGGATGTTCCTTCTAACGCGAAAAAGCTAATCGTTTCCTACATCGGTATGAAATCTGTGGAAGTGGCAGTAAAACCAATCATTAAAGTCACGATGGAGTCTGACTCTCAGAACTTGGATGAAGTCGTGGTTGTCGGTTACGGAACTCAAAGAAAAAAGGATGTGACAAGTGCCATATCTAAAGTAGGCGGTGAAGACTTAAGTAACTTGGCAACAGCGTCTTTCGACTCTCAATTAGCCGGACGTGCCGCTGGTGTACAGGTTACGACTCCTAGTGGCGTATTGGGAAGCGGCCCTCAATTCAAGATCCGTGGTATGAGTACGATCAGTTCTAGCTCACAGCCATTATTTATCGTAGACGGTATGCCGATCGCCACGGGAGACAATGGCAATGGCGGAACCGGTCTAGGTATGGCTTACGCTTCTTACAACGCGATGTCTGATATAAATCCGAATGACATCGAATCTATTGAAATATTGAAAGACGGCGCGGCAACTGCTATCTATGGCTCCCGTGCGGCAAATGGAGTTGTATTGATCACAACCAAAAAAGGCTCCAAGGGACGTACTCAAGTAACTTACGATGGCTATGTAAGCGCAGCCAGCGCAGCTAAATTGCATGATCTTCTAGGAGCGAAAGATTTCGTGACTATCGCTAACGAGAAATACGAGAACTGGGGAATGAAAGGACAGGCTGTTTACGATCCGAACGGACCGGACACGAACTGGAATGATTATATTTTCCGTACAGGTTTCCAGCACAATCATAGCTTATCCGCTAGCGGTGGTACAGATAAAAGCCAATATTACGTATCATTAGGTTTCACGGAACAAGATGGTATCATTCGCGCCAATGATTTAAACCGTTTGAGCTTAAAGGCCGACTTGACACAACAAGCGACAAAATGGTTACGCATTGGATTAAACGGCCAGATGACCCGTACCCGGGTTAATGGTGTCATGAATAACGAGAACTCGTTGGGTGGCGTAGGTTTCGCCGGTACTCGTATGCTACCGAACGTATCCGTATATAACCCGGATGATCCTACAGGTTACAATATCGACGCTGAAAACCGTAAGACATTAGGCCGCGGAAGCAACCTTTCCTATATTGATAATGGCATCCAGAATATCGTTTGGACATTAGACAATAACGTAAACCGTACGACTAATACCCGCACATTAGGTGGTGGATGGGCTGAGATCACATTCATGGACGGATTGACATTAAAAACACAGGCCGGTCTGGATATCTCGAATGTTAAAGACTTCATGGTATGGAACCCGGAATCAGGAGATGGATACGGCTATGGCGGCTTATTGGAAGAAATCAATACCACATACACGAACTGGAACTGGCAAAACGTAATCAACTTTAACCGTACATTCAATGATGTACATAATGTGTCGGCGACAGCGGTACAAGAGTATACCCATACGGAATATGAATACACGGACGCAACCGTGCAACAAATATCCGATGCTTTCTTCACCGACCATATCATTTCTAACACATTCGGTGAGAGATTCGTATATGGAGGTAAAACGTTTATGGGATTAGCTTCCTATATGTTCCGTGCGAATTACAACTATGATAGTAAATATTATATCGGAGCCTCCGTCCGCACAGACGGCTTATCCAGCCTTCCGAAAGATACCCGCTGGGGTACATTCTGGGGAGGATCAGCCGCTTGGCGTATCTCTCGCGAGAAATTCTGGAGCGAATCAACTATTAATGATTGGTTTAACGACTTACGTGTCCGTGCCAGCTACGCTACAATCGGAAACTCTGACCTAGGGAATTATTTCCCTTATCTGGGAACTTACGGGGCGAAGAAAGCAGGATCGAATACAGCTATCGCTTGGAACCGTATGGGTAACAGCCAGCTCAAATGGGAAACAACCGAGACTTTCGATATCGGATTGGATGGCTCTTTCTTTAATAACCGCCTGACATTCGAGCTAGCTTATTGGCAAAAGAACTCCAAAGACTTGGTGTTGGAAGTTCCTACAGCACCTACCGCCGGTATTCCTTACAACTCATATTTTGATAATATCGGTAAGATCAAGAACTCCGGTATGGAGTTGACGGTTAACGCTACAATCATCGCTACCAAAGATTGGAACTGGCAAACTAATTTCAACTTCTCCACGGCTAAGAACACGGTGAAGAGCTTATACGGCGGAACAGACATCGTAGACAATTACACAATTATTCGTGAAGGAGAATCATATAGATCTTTATATGGATATGATTATTACGGCGTAAACGCCGCAAACGGTAATCCGATCTGGAGTAAGGCGGACGGTTCATTAGTGCAATTCGACACATTCGGCTCTTACGACTATGCGGAATATGATCCTTCCAATCCTTCGGATGTCTCCAAGGCTTCTTCCTTGGACGCTAGCGACCGTAAGGTATTAGGTTCATCTATGCCTACTTGGTACGGAGGTTGGAATAATACAGTTTCTTACAAGAATTTCGATTTAAATGTATTCTTCCGCTTCTCCGGAGGTAATAAGATCATGAACGCTTCTCGTCAAAGCGCATTGTTCAATATGGATTTCTCCAACAACGGAACAGAAATCTTAGGCCGCTGGGTTTCTCCAGAGCAACCGGGTGACGGCATGACTCCAAAAATCGGTTATGGAGATGCCTCTTCCTTATTCAATGATGGATATACGGATTCACACTTCGTAGAGAGTGGCAATTACCTAAAACTATCTACGTTAGCTTTAGGCTATACACTACCGAAGGCGGTCGTATCCAAACTGAACATGACAAAGATTCGTTTCTATGTTCAAGGACAGAATTTGCTTACTATCACAGGTTATTCCGGATTGGATCCTGAGACAAACTCTCGTTTAGGTGTAGATTGGAACGGTATGCCACAGCAACGTTCATTCACTTTTGGAGCGAACATTACATTCTAATTTCACAAACTAAGAAAAGTTACAATTATGTTATACAAGAAATTATATAAAAACATTTCAGTAGTAGCGCTAGGGACAGCCCTATTCTCGCTACCCGTGTTCACCGCCTGCGAAAGCGACGTCGTAGACCTTGAACCTGTTGACAAATTCTCTGAGCTTACGGCATACGGGACAGAAGAACGTTGCGAGTTAGCCGTAGTCGGAGCTTATGATGCCGCACAATGTGGTATGTATATAAATCCGGATGATTATGGCTGGGCACGCGGCTATCCTTTTGGAGCGGCCAGTATATTGCAAGGCGAAATGCGCGGTGAAGATATGAATCTAACCGCCCAATTCTATGATTATACCTATTCCGCAACCTATAACTTGACTACCGCTAATAACGTGGCGATGTGGGAAACCTCTTTCGAGGCTATTAACCGCTATAATACGGTATACGCAGGTATAGAAGGCGCGGTAGCTGCGGGTGTCATAACCGAAGAGAAAGGGAATCAGTACAAAGGAGAATGCCTGTTCTTACGTGCGTTAACCTATCACAACTTGATGATTCATTATGCCTTGCCCTACAACGTAGAAGGTAACAATAACTACGGTATGCCTATTTACACGAAAGCCGTAAACGACCCCAGTCAACTCGCTGAGCAACAAAGCATAGGCCGTTCTACCGTTAAGGAGACTTACGATCAGATATTAAGCGACTTGAATAATGCGGAAAGCATGCTTCCGGACATTATCGATGCTGATAAGATCGGACGTGCGAGCAAAGGTGCCGCCATCGCATTGAAAACGCGCGTATATTTGCATATGCGTGATTGGAACAATGTAGTTACTGAAGCTAAGAAACTGGAAGGCGGACGTTTCATTCTGGAAACCAATCCTGCCACTCCTTTCGTTTCTTACAAAGACAATCAAGAATCTATATTCTCCATTCCGAATGACTCTCAAGATAACGCATCTGTAAATGGAGCTATGTCCGCTATGATGTCTGCCCGTGAAGGTGGCCGTGCGATGTGCCCGACATCCCCTACCCTTTACAACTCCAAATTCTGGAAAGGGGATGACAAGCGTCGTAACCTCGTCCTTTATCGTGCGTCTGACGATTATTACTTCTGTGATAAATACCAGAATCCCCAAACACGTGAAGAGTATGCCCCGATCCTGCGCTATGCCGAGGTATTGCTAAACGAGGCCGAGGCTGCCGCGCGTGCGGGAGACAAGACTCTCGCATTGGAGAAATTGAATCAAGTAAGAGACCGTTCTTTGGCCGACCCCGCTACACAAACGTATAAGGCTGGCGATTTCGCCAACACGAAAGCGCTGGTAGAAGCTATCCTTTGGGAACGTCGCATTGAGTTCCAAGGTGAAGGTCGCCGTTGGGAAGACATTCATCGTTTAGCGGCTGACGACTTGCTGCCGTCCGGTGGTATTCCCGCAAAGATCGAATACAACAATGCCAAAGGCCAAGGTGCTTTTGTCGTTGGTGGAGAAGTGAAAGCAGAATGGTTCGGCAACAGCAAACAGTTCATCCCGTACACGGATAAACGCTTTATTTGGCCGATCCCATTGAATGATATATTAAGAAACCCCACGCTAGCCGCACAACAGAACGCAGGCTGGTAGAATATAGACACACTCTTATTTTTTCACTATGCAGGGGACATGAGAGGGCGAGACCGGGAGGTTCCGCCCTCTTTTCTTTTAAAACGTATTGACATAATAATTCACGGGAAATCATTATCTTTGCACTCTCTAAAAGAGGCTTATTCGTTATTTCGTGATAAATACTAATAAATCAACGATATGATTCTATTCTTTCAATCTTCAACAAAGACGGTGCTGGCTGTAGAGGCCGCGCACGCTTTCTCTCCTGAAGACACTCAAAAACTGGTTTGGTTGTTTAGCGAGGCAACTCCTGTTCAATCAGAAACATTGGAAGGCTGGTACGTAGGGCCACGCCGGGAAATGATTACCCCGTGGAGTACGAACGCCGTTGAAATTACCCAGAACATGGGCCTGACCGGTATTTCCCGTATTGAGGAATATTTTCCTGTTTCTTCTGGCGACGCGGATCACGATCCGATGTTACAACGTATCTACGATGGCTTGAATCAGGAGATCTTCACGATCAGTAAAAAACCAGATCCTATTGTCTATATTGAGGATTTGGAAGTGTACAACCAACAAGAGGGCTTGGCACTAAGCCAAGAGGAGATCGCTTACTTGAACGAGGTAAGCCAGAAGTTGGGACGTAAGTTAACCGATAGCGAGGTGTTCGGTTTCTCTCAAGTAAACTCGGAACACTGCCGCCATAAAATATTCGGAGGTGTATTCATCATCGACGGCGAGGAAAAAGAAAGTTCCTTGTTCAACTTGATCAAGAAGACTTCCGCCGAGAACCCTAATAAATTGGTTTCCGCTTATAAAGATAACGTAGCGTTCAATGAAGGCCCGACGGTAGAGCAATTCGCTCCCCTATCCGGTGACAAACCTGATTTCTTCGCCGTAAAAGATATCAAGACGGTTATCTCCTTGAAAGCCGAGACGCATAACTTCCCGACAACCGTTGAACCGTTCAACGGTGCCGCTACCGGAACAGGTGGTGAGATCCGTGACCGTCTGGGCGGTGGTAAGGCATCCTTGCCGATAGCGGGAACAGCTGTCTACATGACTTCTTACCCGCGTACAGAAGGCGCTCGCGAATGGGAAAAGATACTAGACCCCCGCCCTTGGTTATACCAGACTCCGGAGCAGATCTTGATCAAGGCTTCCAATGGTGCCTCTACATTCGGTAACCATTTCGGCCAGCCGCTTATCTGTGGTTCTTTATTGACTTTCGAGCACACGGAGAACGATAAGAAATACGCTTACGACAAAGTAATCATGCTTGCCGGCGGTGTAGGTTTCGCAAATATGCGTGATGCCTTGAAGGGCGATCCGGAACCGGGCGAGAAAGTGGTTGTGATCGGTGGCGATAACTACCGTATCGGTATGGGTGGTGGAGCCGTATCTTCCGTAAACACGGGACAATATACAAGCGGTATCGAGTTGAACGCCGTACAGCGTGCCAACCCGGAAATGCAGAAACGTGCGGCTAACGTGATCCGTGCGATCGCCGAGTCTGACGAGAACCCGATCGTCTCTATCCATGACCATGGTGCGGGTGGACACCTCAACTGCTTGTCTGAGTTGGTTGAGGCTACCGGCGGACACATCGATATGAGCAAATTGCCGATTGGCGACCCGACTCTTTCAGCGAAGGAGATCGTAGGAAACGAGAGCCAAGAGCGCATGGGCTTATTGATGAAAGAAGAAGATGTAGCCCGCGTAAAACGTATCGCGGATCGTGAACGTGCCCCGATGTATGTGGTAGGCGAGACTACTAACGACATGAAGTTTGTCTTCGAACAAGCGGACGGCGTAAAACCTATCGATATCAAGCTGGAATATATGTTCGGTAAACCGCCTAGAACGGTTATGACAGACCATACGGTCACTGAATCTTATCAACCGGTTGTTTACAAAGAATCCGAACTTCACCATTATTTGGAGAACGTACTTCAATTGGAGGCCGTAGCCTGCAAGGATTGGTTAACCAACAAAGTAGACCGTTCCGTAACCGGTAAAATCGCCCGCCAGCAATGTCAAGGTGAATTACAATTGCCGTTGAGCGACTTAGGTGCCGTAGCGTTGGATTACCGCGGGAAAGCTGGTATCGCAACTTCTATCGGTCACGCTCCCCAGGTAGCCATGGTTGATCCGGCCGCCGGTTCCGTTATGGCAATCGCCGAGTCATTGACCAATATCGTATTCGCTCCGCTGACAGATAAGTTGGAGAGCGTGTCCTTAAGTGCCAACTGGATGTGGCCGTGTCGTAACGAAGGTGAGGACGCCCGTCTGTACACAGCCGTAAAAGCCGCTTCCGACTTCGCTTGCAGCTTAGGTATTAATATCCCGACTGGTAAGGACTCCCTATCCATGACGCAGAAGTACGGTGACGATAAGGTGATCGCCCCGGGTACGGTGATTATCTCCGCCGGTGCCGAGGTTAGCGATATCAAAAAGATCGTCTCTCCCGTATTGGCACAAGACAAGAATACATACATTTATTATATAGACTTCTCCTTCGATACCTTGAAGTTGGGTGGTTCCGCTTTCGCTCAAGCTTTGAACAAGCTGGGTAACGAGGTTCCTACCGTGAAAGATCCGGAATACTTCCGTGACGCTTTCAACGCCGTACAAGACGCGATCGAGAAGAAACTCATCCTTGCCGGACACGATATCTCAGCGGGAGGTATGATCACCGCCTTGTTAGAGATGTGCTTCGCCAACGTAGAGGGTGGTTTGGATGTCAACTTGGATAAGATCTCCGAGAGCGATATCGTGAAGATCCTGTTTGCCGAGAATCCGGGTATCTTGGTTCAGGTAAAGGACAAGAAGGCATTCGAAAAGTTGATGGAAGAAGCTGGCGTAGGTTTCGCCATCATCGCCAAACCGACCGACGAGCGCCATGTATTGGTATCGAAAGAAGGCATCCAATATCACTTCGGTATCGACTATATGCGTGACGTATGGTACGAATCTTCCTATAAGCTGGACGTAAAACAGAGCGGTAGCGTTTGCGCCGGAAACCGTTTCGAGAACTATAAGATGCAGCCTATACAATACAAGTTCCACAAGGACTTCACCGGAAAGCTTTCTTCTTATGGAATATCCGCCGATCGCCGTACGCCGAACGGTATCAAGGCCGCCGTTATCCGCGAGAAGGGTACGCAGTGCGAGCGTGAGACAGCTTACGCCTTGTATCTGGCTGGTTTCGACGTGAAGGATGTCCATATGACGGACTTGGCTAGCGGACGTGAGACTTTGGAGGATGTAAACTTCATCGTATTCTGCGGTGGTTTCTCCAACTCCGACGTATTAGGTTCCGCCAAGGGCTGGGCCGGCGGTTTCTTGTATAACGAGAAAGCCAAGAAAGCGATCGACAACTATTACGCACGTAAAGATACGTTGAGCATGGGTATCTGTAACGGTTGCCAGTTGATGGCCGAGTTAGGCTTGGTTTATCCGGAGCACGAGAAAAAGCATAAGATGGTTCACAATGATTCCCATAAGTTCGAGTCTAACTTCGTTAGCTTGGAGATCCCGAAAAACAACTCCGTAATGTTCGGCTCCTTGAGCGGCACGAAGTTAGGTGTATGGGTAGCTCATGGTGAAGGTAAGTTCGAGTTCCCCTACGAGGAGAAGGAGTACAACATCATCGCTAAATACAACTACGATGGCTATCCCGCCAACCCGAACGGTTCTCCTTGGTCCGTTGCCGGTGTTTGCTCAAAGGACGGCCGCCATTTAGCTATGATGCCTCACCCCGAACGTGCGATCTTCCCTTGGCAGTGCGGTTATTACCCCGCCGACCGTAAGGAGAACGACGAGGTCACTCCATGGATCGAGGCGTTCGTGAACGCTCGCAAGTGGATCGAGAATAATAAGTAAAATAACGGGGGTTGTTCCTAAAGTTCCTTGAACCTTACGAACAACCCCTTTTTCCTATACATTATATTATATATATCGACTTATGAAAAAGAACTACATCTGTACGCTCCTATTGGCAATCATCGCCATTTTCTCTACCATGAAAGCCCAAGCGCAGGAATTTCATTTCATGCCTAAGGTAGGTTTCAGTCTAGCCAACATCATGGGGCTGGAAGGTAGCGCCCGTTCCGGTGCGAACGTTGGCGTTAGCGGTGAGTATATTTTTCCAGACGATATGTTCGCGGTGGAAGCCGGTGTTTACTACTCCATGCAAGGTGCCACGAAAAAACATAATTATGGAGGGGAATACATCTCCGCTAATCTCAACAACGATTACATTAACATCCCGATCTATGCGAAAGCATACGTCTATAAAGGTTTGAACATATTTGCCGGCCCTCAGTTAGGCTTCAACGTACATAACAAATTCAAGCTAGACGGACACAAGAAAGAGTATGTCGCCGTCAATGTAGACAAGCTATTCTACCCCTTCGACTTCTCCTTATGCGTAGGAGGCGGCTACCAGTTCGAGAACGGCTTGTTCTTCACCTTAAACTACAACTTCGGATTGACCGACGTATTAAAATACAAAGACATCAAGATCGAGGGCGAAACCAATTACTTCCCCCTTATGGCCGACGAGTCCACCGTACGCAACGGCGTATTCCAGGCGAACATCGGTTGGAGATTTTAAAAGCCGGATTAATACGATATAAAGAAAGCCGCTACCCTTCATGGATATCGGCTTTCTTCCTATATATTATGTAACGGTCACTCTAAAGATCCATGATTTCCTCCACCGAAAGACCCGTTGATCGGGAAATGATCTCGATAGGGACATTCAAGTCTTTCAAGTTCCTGGCGGTTTGAAGAACCCCTTCTTTTATTCCTTCGTCCACGCCTTCCTCCCGGGCGGTGGTCAGCACGTCCCATTGAATGCGGAGATTGTCCATATGCCGGATATAGCTGGCTCTATCCTCGGGAGACATCTGATCCATTTTCAATAACCTCGCGGCCTCATGCAAGCCTCTCGCCTTGGGACGGTCCGCTATCTCGCCGGTCTTGAGATATTGTATCCACTCGTCGATAGGCGTGACCGCCTTTTGGTTGAACTCATCCACACGGATCACGTAATACTCGGGGAAAAGATCCCCGGCATTGATCCGGGAAAACGTTTGCTGTTGCTTCTTAGACAACCGCAACTCATCCTGGGTATGTACTCCCTTGAAATGGGTATACCCATGATAGATATAATCCTCGCCTTGCCCCAGGTCAAAATAAACGATATTGATAGAATAGACCTTCCGCACTTCCTTATATTGATCGCCGATATGGATATACTCAGAGATCACTTTCGAGGTACCGTACAGCATTCGCTGGAAATAGGCCAACTCCCGTGTATTCTGGATCTCCACGATGATCAGCTCATTCTTGCTATCGCGAGCCAGCAGGTCTACCCGATTGAACTTATCGTTCTCGTCCTCTTGGTTGGCCTCGCTTTCCAGCAAGCTCTCTATCCGGATATCCTCATTCAGCAACTCACTGAGAAATCCCTCCAGAACCACGAAGTTCGCCTTTTGGCGCAACAACCGTTTTATAGCCCAGTCAAAACGTATATAATTATCTTTCATAGTGATATGTATTAAAGTGTGATGTCGCGAATGTAAGGAAAATATAGCGAAACGCAACACGTTAGATAAGAGAATATCTTCGCAGCGTTGATCCGGCATCGCTCGCACCCGATAACGCTACAAGATCGATCCGACCAAATCATCGACCGTTACCGACTCAAGCCAAGTCACCGCTTCTCGCAACCGATTCAATACATGATCTTCTCCTCCCAACACGGCGATCTGGGTATCGCCGATATCGATCGCATTTCGTGAAGGGGAATAATAGAAAAAGGTGAGATCCGTATGATCCAGATCAACAAGCACCGCTCGACGGAGCGCCCCGAAATCGATCGTGCAATTCGGGTACTTTCTCATCAGGCTACCCTTGATAGTGGACACATACCCCTCCAAAGTAGCTAGCCTCTCACTCACGCTGGTCTTTATTTGGAAGTCCAAAGCACCCCTTCTCAAATTTTCTGTACTAACCAAGGGGGCACGAACCCGATCTACTTTCCCCTCTATTACCTGCTGCATTTGTTCTTGTATAAAATCAAGGCGCAAACTGACTTCCTTCAGCGCATCAGATATCCCTTTACGAAGACACTCGTAATACGGGCCCCCGGGAGAATAGGATCTCTTCCTAATAGCTGATACAGCGTCAAAGTATTCTCTTCCTCTTTTCAAATATCCTTTCTCCCCAGATACCAGAAACATGCTATTTCCAAAGGAACCTTCCGCATTCGCGACACCCAAAGCACCTCGAATCCCCGTAAGGGTAAAATCCTTCATAGCCATGACGTGACTAATAAAACACATCTCCGCATCGATCAAATAAGGGATACCCGAAGCTCCTACCATTATATTATCCTGGTGCAAATCCGAGATCCCCAGCACCTTGCTCAGCAAAGCTATTCTACCACACAGATAATAATACTTTTGGGCCTCTTCTTTATTTAAGCGAGTGACATGCTCAATGAATTCCGTGTAACCATAATCTCCCTTCCCCCACATCTTGACAGTAGGCATTCCCAGGGCCCCAAACAGGCTAGTCCCCCCATCCTGCTGCTCCGAGCCCAGAAGGGCTATCTCTCCCGACAAGTCCTTAGGCTTATATACCACCTTGAAATTCCTAAAACACACGATATACACGATCTGGCTCCCGTTATGAGGATCCGATCCGGTCATATTGATCTTCGAGATGTTCTCTTTCGGCTTATTGAACCTCGCGCAAAGTTCCTCACCATCCGCCAGGATACGCACAGCCGTCTGTTGGGCACTTTCAACGATACACTTACCTCTCTCATTATAAGCTTCCATCGCTTTTATACTCAATATGGGTATTCCCGCATCCTTTACTTCGTAAAAAAGTAACGATCTAAGGACTTCCTTATTCTCTCTACTCAACATAATCGGTGGAAGTCTGGCATACCAATGATCCACGAGGCGATCATAAGCCACATTAAAAACCTTAGCCTCAGCCTTTGCCTTAGCTTCAGCCTTAGCCATAGCCTTTGCCTCAGCCTTTGCCTTAGCCCTTGCCTTAGCCTCAGCCTCAGACTCAGACACAGGCTCAGACACAGGCTCAGACACAGCCAAAGGCACAGGCTCAGGCACAGCCAAAGGCACTTTGACCAAAAGCTCCTTTACCGATTCGCTTTGCTTACTACGAGAATTGAAATCTCCTTCCACATCTAAGGAGGGGCACTTACCTTTAGGAAAGAAAGGGGATACGATATCGATCGTACGTTTATTATGCCGCATTTGGGAAATTCCTTCCAAAAAATGAAGCATTAAATTTGCCCTCCCCAATACTCTCTCGGCATTATCCAGTATCGATATTTCCATCACGGCTTGCGCATCGGGTATTACACGTTTTGTTAAATCATCTAAGTATTGATTCCTTCTTTCCACATCCCCCCAGTCGTGATTAAACATCTCCAGTGTAGCGAACAAATTGATCTTCGACAATAAAGAGCGGAATATCAGCAGCGTGTGCTGATATTCGTCCTCGTTAAGGAGGGAAGTACGAGCATTGATAAAATATGACACAGCCTCACCATCCGGAAAGTCTGAATACATTTCTATTTTTGAAGCGATATGTTTTTCCAAACAGTTAAGCTCTAACTCTGCTTTCCATTCCTTAGTTTCCGCCCCATGCCTTTGCGCAAAATTCATCCGTTGGATCACACCCAGCAAATTTCCTTGAAACACCGAATTCGGGCTATTATCTACAAACGCTTGGGTTTGGATAGTTTTACGGAATGAATCTACCCGTGTTTCTTGTTTCTGTCCATCATATACGCTATCACTCATAAAATATGGAATTAGGGTTGTCATGAAAACTTGCGGATAAAGATACTATTTAAATATTCGAGATTCGCTCGCTTCTTGATGGAAAATATCCAACGATGATAAATTGGAATAGTATGGTCGGCATACTTAATATAATATCTAACTAATTGCAAAAACTTCTTAGGTGAGCGAGAATAGACTTTGACTGGAATATATTAAAGAATACAGAAACGACTGATTTAAACGTTCGTTTTTTTCAGTCGTTTGCAAAGCTATATAATAAAAACCAGAAACTCAACCTTTTTATTGAATAATTATTGATTTCCATCAATTTACCTTAAAGAGGCTTCTTTCTTCTGCTTCCTTGAAAAAACGACGAATCTAAACGAAGGTTTTCACTAGTCGTTTTCATAGGGAGTGAATTATAAATCTATAAACCACGGAGATGCTTAATCTCCAATAAAACAGTATTATATGCTTAATAAACTAAAAGGATGGATCGCCCCGAACACCGTGACGAAAGACCCGAACGACAAGATCCTCATCTTGGACCCTGCCGGAAAGATCGGTCTCGACAAGGTGTACGAGGAGATGAGGGCCGAGGATACCGGCTTGCGCCAAGAGACCTTGGTACATGTAGTTACTCTTTACGAGCGGGTCATCGCCCGCCTATTGATGAACGGATACCACGTGAACACCGGCTTATTCTACGCCGTACCCCGCTTCACGGGCTTGATCGAGAAAGGGCGCTGGAACCCCGAGAAGAACAGTATCTACGTATCCTTTACCCAAGACAAGGTATTGCGGGAGGAAATCCAGAAGACCGAGATCGACATACAGGGTGAGAAATCCGATATCATGTACGTTACCGACACCGAGGACCGCAGCAACGGCATGACCGACGGTGGCATGACCCCGGGTCGCAACTTCGCCATCCGTGGCGCTTACCTCAAGGTGGAGGGCGACGATGCCGCCGTAGGCATCACGTTCGTGAACACGGAGACTCGTGCGCAGGTGAAGCTCACCTCCGACATGTTCGCCGTGAACAATCCTTCCGAGTTGATCTTCCTCGTGCCCACCGGCCTGCCGGACGGCAACTACGACCTGACGATCTGCACTCAATACATGAAAGGAAAATCCCTGCTGAAAACTCCCCGGTCTATCACCATATCCGTACACGTAGGTGAGGCCGGCGGCGGAGGCGACAGCGAGAGCCCCGACGAGGTCTGATAAATTCTCCGAGGTGCCGATAGGCTTATCGATACCTCGGAGACAACCCTGTCTCCACACCGGAGACACCTCTGCACCCGGCACGGAGACACCGTTGCACCCAACGCGGAGAAATTCAATCAATAATGGCAATTTAAAATGGAGATAAGAATATGAGAAAAATTAGACATGGGAACCACGTAAAGCAACTAACGATCTGGTTGCTTTTTTTGTTTCTGGGAATTGGATGCCCGGAGGCGTGGGGACAAGA